>WLWG01000121.1_pt1 | contig 77124 bp, 112 predicted proteins | sample 6712871 | NCBI WGS metagenome assembly WLWG01 (sample SAMN12718693, study PRJNA515312) | sponge metagenome | isolation source: marine sponge | host: Mycale hentscheli | place: New Zealand: South Island, Marlborough, Capsize Point | collected 2003-05-01 | reverse complement strand
GATTTCGTTGATTCGACCGTGCAGGCGGTGCGGCGATTCCGTGACGGTGGGCTGATCCGGACTGAAGATGATTGGGATGAGGAATTCGAAGAGGATTACCAGCCCCGGCGCGCGGCGTATTACTGACAGGTGGCATAAATGAGCGAACAGGATTTTGTCGAGGTCGATACCGACAACGAGGACAATGCGTATGTCGAACTGGAACCCGGCATGCTGGAAGGTGAGAACGTCACCATGGAGGATGACGGATCGGCTATAGTAAATCTTGACGGGAAGATTGTTGCACCTCCGATAGACCAAGGTAGTATGCCGTTTGAGGCCAATCTAACGTCGATACTGGAAGACAAGGAACTCGATGCCATAGGTTCCAAACTCGTCATGCAGGTTGAATCCGATGACGAAGACCGCAGCGAATGGCGCGAAACCTACAAGAAAGGCCTCGAAATTCTTGGGCTTCGCTATGAAGAGCGCACCGAGCCGTGGCCCGGCGCCTGCGGCGTGTTCCATCCTCTCCTGCTCGAATCGGTGCTCAGGTTCCAAGCCGAGACCATGTCGGAAGTGTTTCCGGCCTCCGGTCCTGCCAAGACCGAGATTGTGGGCCGGATCACCGAGCAGAAGGAAAAACAGGCCAAGCGGATCCAGAAGGACCTGAATTACCAGATCACCCGGCGCATCAAGGGCTATTTCCAGCAAACCGAGATGCTGCTGTTCAACCTGCCGCTGGCGGGGACATGCTATCGCCGGACCACCATGGATCCGCTCAAGATGCGGCTCCGCAAGGATTACATCATCCCCGAGCACCTGATCATGCCGTTTAAGGCGGCCAGTCTCGAGGATGCCGAGCGCCACGCGATCGTGCTGCCGCAGTCGACCAACATGGTCAAGAAACTGCAGGCGATCGGGTTCTACAGGGAAGTTGCCCTTGGCGAACCGGTGCAGGACGAGCCCGATACGCAGGAGATGAAGGACCGGATCACCGGCACCGATCATGTGGTCACGTCATCCGATGACCTCGATCACACGCTCTATGAGTGCTACTACGAACTGGTTATCGACGGGCTTCTGGAAGCGCGCGATGGTATCGCCAAGCCTTATATCGTGACGGTCGACCGGGCCTCGCGCAAGGTGCTGCGCATCATTCGTAATTGGGAGGAAGAGGATCAGGCCACCGAAGCGGTGGTTCACACGGTTGAATACAAGTACATGCCCGGCCTCGATGCGTACGGTCTCGGCCTGATCCATATTCTCGGCGGTCTCAGCCGATCGGCCACCAGCATCATTCGCCAGCTCATTGACGCCGGCACGCTCTCCAACATCCCCGCTGGCTACAAGGTGCGCGGCCTGCGCGTGAAGGGCGACAGCGATCCGATCCGCCCGGGTGAGTGGCGCGATGTCGACGTGCCCGCCGGTACGCTCAAGGAATCGTTCTTCCCGCTGCCCTATGGCGAGCCATCGGTTGTTCTGGCCGGGCTGCTTGACAAGGTGGTCGATGAAGGCCGCCGTATCGGTTCGGTTGCCGACATGAAGGTGTCGGACCTGAAACAGGATGCACCCGTAGGCACGACACTGGCCATTATCGAGCGTTCGATGAAGATCATGAGCGCCGTCGAGGCCCGGGTCTACAATTCGGTTCAGAAGGAACTGGAAATCGATGTCCGGCTGATCAAGAAGAATTTCCCCGATCAGTACGAAATGGAGCTGAATGAGGGCGAAGAGGAATCGACGCGCACGCAGGATTACGATGATCGCGTGGATGTGCTCCCCGTCGCCAATCCGAACGCTGCCACCATGGCCCTGCGGATCATGAAGATGCAGGCCGCCCACCAGCTCAGTCAGAGCCAGCCGAGCATCTATGACCAGAAGCGCCTGCACAGGCGCATGCTGATGGTGATGGATATCGAGAATCCCGAAGAGCTGGTGCCGAGCGAGGATGACATCATGCCGATGGACCCGATTTCGGAAAACATGGCGATCCTGACCGGCAAACCGGTCAAGGCCGGTATGGAGCAGGATCACGAGGCGCACATCATCGTGCATATGGCGGCCGTCAACGATCCGATGCTGCAGGAGCAGATGGCCGAAAATCCGGCGGCGCCGATCATCGCACAGGCCGCCGCGGCGCATATTCAGGAGCACCTTGCGTTCCAGTACCGCTACGAGATAGAACAGCAGCTGGGTGTACCATTGCCGCCGCCGGGAGAACCGCTCCCCGCCGACATCGAGGTCGAACTGTCGCGCCTCGTTGCCAAGGCCGCAGACAAGCTCATGGGCAAGCATCTGGCCGAGGTTCAGGAAAAAGAGATCCTCGACAAGCTGGAAGACCCCGTCATTCAGAACCAGACGCGCGAGACCGACATCAAGGAAGCTGAGGTCGAGCGCAAGCGCCTGAAAGACCAGACCGACGCAGCCCTGCGCGCCCGCGAGATCGAAAGCCGCAAGGAAATCGCCGAGGAAGGCAACGAGACGCAGCTTGCCTCTACCATCCTGCAGGCCGAAATCACGCAGGAACAGGCGGTCACTCAGCAGCAGATCGAAGGTGCGAAATTGGGCGTGGAGATGGTCGAGAAAGAGCGCGATCGCGAGGAGGCCGCGAAAGAGCGCGCAGCCCGGCCAAAAGAAACGGGTGACAAATGACCACAATATTGGATACCTTGATCAAGGAATTGCAGGAAGAGCGTGAAGAGAACGCGAATCGCCTCGCAACCGATCACATGCTGGAAACGGCTGATGTGCGCGGAATACAGGGGCGGATTTGGGTGATCGACAGGATTTTCCGGCGTATCGATGAACTCCGACAAGACCCGGATGAATTGCGAGAGGACGCAGAAGAATGAGCCAGACTAAGGCTTCCAAGAAAACATCCATCATCAAACCGACCAAATTTGTGCAGGCCGAAGAAAAGAGGGTTGCGAGCATGATGCCGGTCCCGGTCGGGTATCAGCTTTTGCTGGCCATCCCCAAGGCCGACGAGAAGACCGAAGGCGGCGTCATCAAGACCGGGAACCTGATCGAGCAGGAAACCACCGCTACCATGGTCGGATTTGTGCTGGCCATGGGGCCGATGGCCTACAAGGACCCGAAGCGGTTCCCTGACGGGGTGGCATGGTGCAAGCCGGAAGATTGGGTCGTTTTCTCGCCTTTCGTCGGCACCCGGTTTGAAGTGGCCGATCAGGAAGTCCGGCTGCTCAGTGATGATTGCATTCTCGCCGTTGTGGAAGATCCAAGAGGCATTAAGCGCAAATGAGCACACAGCAGACCATGACCAACGATGGCCCGAAGAGTTTCGGGGATACCCCGGATCTGGTGGAGGTTATCGGCAGCGACGATGAAACGGCCGTCGATGTCACGCTTGGCACCGATGAAAAGGGCGAAATCAAGGTCGAGACCACCCCGGTCGAGACCGAAGAGACGAAGACGACCGTTACGCCTGTCACGGAAGGTGGCGAGCAGAAGCCCGACGATTTCAATCAAATGGGCCAGCGTGCGCAGCGGCGCATCAAATCACTCAGTCACAACATCCATGTGCAGCGCGAGGCCCGGCAGAAGGCCGAGGAAGGTCAGGCCGAGGCCATCAAGACCGCGCAGCAGCTGAAAGAGGAAAACGATCGGTTGCGTGCCGGTATGACGCAGACCAATGCGTCGTATCTCGACACCATGGCTGAGCGTCACACCGCGCGCATGGACGGCCTGCAGAAGGATCTGGAAACGGCTCTGACCGCAGGTGATTCCGCTCGAGCGGCCAAGGTTCAGGCTGAGATGTCTGTTGTCGGCGGTGAGCTGGCGACGATCAATCAGACGAAAGTCGCACATAAGGCGCGCAACCCCGCGCCACCGCAGCAGCAGCCGCAGCCGCAGTATCAGCAGCCGGCTCAACAGCAGCAGCCAGTTCAGCAGCAACAGCCGGCGTCCAATCTGCATCCGAAAACAACCAGCTGGTTGAATAAGAACTCGGAATGGTTTAACAAGCTTGATAACGATCAATCGGCGCAGAAAACAGAAGCGGCGTTCAAGATCCATGATACGTTGCTTGCCGAAGGATACACAGGGGATCAGGATGATTATTACGTGGAACTCGATGAGCGTCTGCGTGAACAGTTTCCGGACCACAAGGTCAGCGCGATGACTTCCGGAAACGAACTGTCTGGCGATGGTCAAGGGTCACAGGGTAATAACCCTGCCGTGAATCAACAGACACCCGCGTTGTCACCCTATTCGCGCCAGAATACTTCTGGTGGTGGCCCGCGTACAGTGCGGTTGACCCCAACTCAGGTTTCTCTCGCCAAGTCACTTGGGTTGACACTTGAAGAATATGCGCAATCACTTATGGAAGGGAACTGAGCATGTCTTCTGAAAACGAGCGTGGGCAGCAAGCGTCAGAAATGCCTTGGAATCGGGATAGCGGAGAATCCGCCCGGGCCAGAACACCGAGGACGCAAGGTACCCGGGAACGGGCCATGCGTGTTCAGTCGTGGACACCGCCATCAACTTTGCCGGATCCAGACCCGCGACCGGGTCTTGTCCATCGGTGGGTTCGAATCTCTTACATGAGTTCAGCGGATAATCTTAACGCCAACAGGCAGCTGACCAGTGGTTGGACGCCTTGTCACGCAGCGGATTATCCCGAGATTTTCATGCAGGTGGATCCTTCCGATAACCGCTATGCTGCTCAGGGAAATATCGTCACTGGCGGGCTCATGCTTTGCTGCATGCCCGAGGAAGTTGCGCAACAGCGCAGCGACTATTACCAGAAGATGAACGACGATCAGATGCGGGGCATTGAAGCGCACTATCTGCGCGAAAACGATGAGCGTATGCCCATGCTGGCACCGGAAGGCTCTGTCGGGACCACATTCGGGTAAGGCGAAAGCCTTGCAGATGTGAACCTCACGCAGAGGAGGTGTGCTATGGCTTCCGTAGCTCAACCTTACGGGTTCGATCCTGTCGTTGTTGGTAGCTCAGGCTACAATACGCAAGGGTTCGGCCAGTATCCGATTGCGAGTGGGTACGCCACGAATGTCTTTTTTGGTGACGCCGTCAGCATCGCGACGAACGGCACCATTGAGCGGATCACCGATGGTGCCGCAGACATTCCGGTTGGCGTATTCCTCGGAGCGGAATATACGGGCGATCCTGCCCTCAACTACCGTCTTTGGGGTCAATACTGGCCTGCCGGCACCACCGGCACGGGTCTCAATGCCCCCAATGGCAAGGTGCTTGACAACCCTGACGCCTATTTCAAGATTCAGGCGGACGGGGCGGTTACGCAGGCCGATCTTGGTTTGAATGCCGGGATTGTTCTGACAGCCGGCAGCACCGCGAATGGCAAGGGCGCCATGGCGCTTGATCAAAGCACCCTCGCTACCACCGCGACACTTCCGTTGCGTATCGTTGGCTTCTGGTCTGGACCGGAAAGCGCAGTAGGCGATGCGTTCACGGATTGCATCGTCAAGTTCAACCGCCATCAGCTGCGCACGCAGACTGGCGTATAAGGGAGCTTGATCGATGGCTGCAATATCACGCGCACAACTTCTGAAAGAACTGCTTCCCGGGCTCAATGCTTTGTTTGGCAAAAGCTACAACAAGTACGAGAACGAACACGAAATGATCTACACCACGGACACCTCTCGCAGGTCGTTCGAGGAGGAGACCAAGCTTTCGCTGTTCGGGGCGGCCCCTCAGAAGAACGAAGGCAGCTCGGTGTTCTTCGACACCGCGCAGGAGTCCTTCACCCAGCGTTACGACCACGTCACAATCGCGATGGGTTTCTCGATCACCGAAGAGGCGATCGAAGACAACCTGTACGATTCCCTGTCCGGTCGTTACACCAAGGCTCTTGCCCGAGGCATGGCCTACACCAAGCAGGTTCGCGCCGCAGCGATCCTGAACAACGGCTTCACCACTTACCAGACCGGCGATCAGGTTTCGCTGTTCAACACCGCTCACCCGCTTGTTTCGGGCGGCACGGTGTCGAACCGGCCTTCTGTCGGCGCGGATCTGAATGAAACGTCTCTCGAGGCGGCCGTCATTCAGATTTCAAAGTGGGTTGACGAACGTGGCCTCCTGATCAACCAGATTGCCCGCAAGCTGGTTGTTCCGACCGATCTGCAGTTTGTTGCATCTCGTATCCTGAATTCCGATCTCCGGATCGCGACCGCGGATAACGACATCAACGCGCTGAAGTACGGTGGGTACATCAGTGAAGGCTACTGCATGAACCACTATCTCACCGATCCGAATGCGTGGTTCCTGCTGACCGATGTTGACGATGGCTTCAAATACTTCCAGCGCATCAAGATGCAACGGAAGATGGACGGCGATTTCGACACCGGTAACGTTCGCTACAAGGCCCGCGAGCGGTATTCGTTCGGCGTGTCCGACTATCTGGCCGGCTTCGGTAATCCCGGAACGACCTAAGTAACTTAACGTTACTTAGTTAATACAGGAAGGCGGCGTCTATACGCCGCCTTTCTAGTTTAAAAACGTATGGAGTAGTCATGAGTGAAGATATAACCTGCAAAATTATCACTGTCGAAGGCCCGGAAGGTCCACAAGGCCCGGAAGGTCCACAAGGCCCGGAAGGTCCGCAGGGTGTTCCCGGTTTAGGAGGTATCCCGTATACCGAATTAACCTTTGACCCTGCTTGGGATAATGCTGTTCGCATCCCACTGCCTACTGATGGCTCTGCTTTGCTCGCGCGTATTATCATGCCGGCAAGCATTTTGCCGGGGCATCAGATACCAGAAAACATATATCTTCTGTTTGAAGGTACGAGCCATAATGGGGGTGGTTCTATTACCGTGCCAGACCCTATAGACGCCCCTGTAGGTGGCGCTACAAAATCTTTCACTTTTGAGCGAGGCTGGCACAAAATCGAGATAGCTTAGGAAAAGCACGGCGGCGCTTTCAATGGTCAGCGCCGCCGGGCCGAGTCGTCAGGTAGGCTTACCCTTGTTTCGCTTGATCAGGGTCAGAATCCGTTTGTGCGTGTATCCGGATATCTGGATCCGCTGACAATTCCCGTCACTGCGTTCGATCACCGCCAGAACGGTGCCGCTGCGCAGAACGTTGAGCAGCATTCTCTCGCCATAATAGTGCGTAAAATCGCCCAATAGGTTGTATTTGCTCAGGTATTCCGCAGTCTGCTCTTTATCAAGAGTAAACTGCTTAACATCTGGAAACACTTTCTGAAAAGCGTCCTCCAGCAATACTATCGGGTAACATGCCGTGTCGGAAGCGCGGGTGGGTCCCATGCTTATAGATGCGAAAAGTAGACTTACCAATAGGAATTTCTTCATAATATGCCCTCGGTCTAGCTGTGCCGTACACGGTTCATTTGGGTTCCTTACAGGGGTCAAGTCAAATCATAGTTTGTCGAGAATCGTGAAATGGGCTACCTTTCGCAGGACAACCGGGATCTCCAGCTGTGCCAACTGACCCGGCAGACACTGCATTGATGGTACGGCGAGTTATGCAGGACGTTTCCAGATGACAACTTTCCAAGCACCTATGCGCGTATCCGGACGGGAGAAATCGAATCCCGGTGATGTTCTGGTGTCGCAAACCGCAACCATCCTTTTCACTGACACGACCATCCCGCTGTTCACGATTCCGGGACCGGCGCGGATTATCGATTTCTATGTCGATGTCATAACGGTTTTCAATGCCGGCTCCAGTAATCTCCTTGATATCGGTACCAACAGTGGGACGAACCAGTTTGCAAATGATTTGGCTCTCACAGCCGCCGCCCGTCTTCTCGGTTCGTCGGATGGTTCGCGAGTCATCAACTATGCCCGAACGGCTGACACGGCGGTGACCGCGACCTACGTACGAACCGGCACGAATCCGTCAGCCGGATCCGCGGTCATTACTGCGGTATATGCGCTGCCCTTCATCCTCCCGGCATAAGGGGAGGATCCAATGGGACAACCGGTTAATTTTGACATGTCGCTGGCGGCGGCCGATGCTGATGGCATCGCCGCGGCGCAGACACCGGGCGCGGCGGGCAACCTGCTTCTGAATGGCGCTCTTGTCGTGGATGGCGTTGCCGTTCTGGGTTCAGGCATGGTTGAGCGGGAAATCCAGCTTACAACCGTGGGTGACGAGACTGCGCGCACGTTCACGATTTACGGAACAAATGCCTCCGGCGGTACGCTTACCCAGACGCTGACCGGCGTGAACGCAGGCACGGCCACAGTACCGGTGCGCATGCAGACAGTGACCCGGATCGCGGTTGATGCCGCGACAGCCGGGAACGTCTCTTTCGGCACCACTATCATAGGTTCGAGTGGGTGGATCGTGCTCGACCGGCATCGCAATCCTTTCTATGTCGGTCTGGGCATCACGGTGACTGGCACGGTCAATTACACCGTCCAACACACTTTCGATCCGCTGTTGCGGGCGCCACCTGACTTCACGCCCAACGTGTTCAATCATGACACGCTTATCAATCAGACGACCACAGAAGACGGTAACTATGCCTTCCCGATTGTGGCGTCACGGGTGACGATCAACTCAGGTGGCGGCAGTCTGGCGGTTGCGTTCATTCAGGCCGGCTTGCGCGAAAGTTAATAGGGGTGAGCAGTGGTTGTTTCAGGAACCAGCACTTTTAACCCCGATATCCTTGAGATGGTCGAGGAGGCATACGAGCGCGCCGGGCGTGAGATGCGGTCAGGTTACGACCTGAAAACCGCCCGGCGCAGCCTCAACATCCTTGCGCAGGAATGGACAAACCGGGGTATCAATCTGTGGACCGTTGAGCAGCGGATATTGCCGCTTGTCCAAGGGCAGCTCACGTACACTCTCGACCCGGATATCATCGACCTGATCGAGCATGTGATCCGGTTCAATACCGGGGCTGGTGACAGTCAGAACGACTACCAGATCACGCGCATATCCGTGTCGACTTACGCGCTCAGGACTTCGAAACTGGTCCAGTCACGACCGACCGAAATCTATGTCGACCGGCAGCGTGACGCTCCGCAGATCACATTGTGGCCAGTGCCGAATGAAGAGCCTATGCAGCTCATTTACTGGATTCTGAGGCGGATTAACGATGCGGGGTCCTACAGCAACACTGTCGACATGCCGTCCCGGTTCATACCGGCCATGACGGCCGGGCTCGCGCACCATATAGCGGCTAAGATATTCCCGAATGACCATCAATTGATCAGCCGGTTGAAAATCGATTATGAAGAGCAATACGGTCTTGCAGCGCAGGAAGATCGCGATCGGTCGGATTTGCGTATTGTACCGTTTACGAATGGGTATATCTGATGGCGACCGCGGCTAAGTATGCCGCCGGTCGCAAGGCTCTGGGTTTATGCGACCGGTGCGGTTTCGAGTACCTTCTGAACCGGTTGGAGTATGAAGTTGAAGACCAGCGGTTGAATGGACTGCGGGTGTGCCCGGAGTGCAAGGATGAAGATCAGCCGCAGCTGCAGCTCGGGGAGATCATTATCGCCGATCCGCAATCGTTGTGGGATCCGAGGCCTGATCTGGGTGAATTGGAATCGACAATCTATTTCGGGTGGCGCCCGGTTGGGAACCCGATCACGAACACGATCGAATCGGGGCTGGGAACCGTAACGATCATAACATGAGGAGAGAGACATGCCGGGTAATCACGCCTACAAAGGTGGAGGCAAGGTCAAGAAGGGTTACAAGCACGGCGGCAAGGTCAAGGCAGGCGCGGGCGGTGGTGCCGGGCGCATGAACAAGGCCAAGATGGCCCGTAGAGGGTCCAAAGTTTCGGCCAAGGGCGCGAGCAAGTAAAGGCTGATCCGTGATAACTTTTGCCCAACTTACCACGAAAATTCAGAATTTCGCTGAGTACAGCGAGGCGAATTTTGTCGCCAATATCCCGAATTTCATTACGACTTCGGAAGAGCGGATCTGGTATTACATCCAGCTCCCGCTTTTCCGTAAGAACGTGCTGGGCGAGTTCGCAGCGGGTAACCGGTATCTGCAGCTCCCGACTGACTTCCTCGTGCCTTTGAGCTTTGCCGTGCAGGATGCCGGCGGCACGCAGATGTACCTGCTGAACAAGGATGTCAACTTCCTGCGGGAAGCTTTTCCGGATCAGGTGCAGGGCGTCCCGAGGTTCTATGCCCTGTGGGATGAAAACGACCTCATTATCGCACCGGTCCCGGCAGTCGACTATGTGGCCGAATTGCACTATTCATACAGGCCGCAATCGATCACCGAAACCGAAGGTGGTACGTCTTGGCTGGGGGATAACGCATCGGATGCCTTGTTCTACGGTGCGATGGTCGAAGCATACACGTTCATGAAAGGTGAACAGGACATCAAAGCCGACTATGATCAGAAATTCGCGATTGCGATTAGCAGGCTCAAAGATCTGGGTGAAGCCCGCGACCGCAAGGATACTTATCGTAGCGGACAACTCAGGAAGAAACCGACATGAGCGGGACTTTTTCGCTACCCGGGCAAATGGATGTATCGAACGTTATCGTTAAAACCACGAGCCATCGGGGTTTCAACGCAGAAGAACTAAGTGAAATGTGCCTCAATAAGCTGATTCATATTGGGGAGAATGTCGAACCGGTGCTGCGCGTGCAAGCTCTGCAGTATCGGGATAGAATAAAGCAATTGATGACACATACCTGTCAGCAGGCTCAGCGGTCGGAGCGGACAACAATGTGCAATCAACTGGAGGAAGCCGGGTTTCTTGAAGCCGCAGCCTTTATACGGAGAACCTGACTATGGCCGCACCGGTACAATCTCTCGCCACCAGTTTCAAGGTGGAACTCTTTCAGGCACTGCACGACTTTGATGTCGGTGCCAATACTTTCAATCTGGCGCTGTTCGCTGCAGCCGCTACCGTCACGGGCACGTTCAATGCCGCGACAACCAACTTTTCGCAGATGACCGCCCCGAACGAGGCTGTGGGCACCAACTATGTATCTGGCGGCGCCGCGTTGACCAACATCGCGCCGACTTCGGCGGGCACCACGGCGTTTATCGATTTCGCTGATCTGACCTTCGCGAACGTGACCCTCACGTCGAGCGGCGCGATGATCTACAACACGACCAACGGTAACCGCAATGTCTGCCTGCTCAACTTCGGCGGTGACAGGGTGGCCACAGCCGGCGATTTCACGATCCAGTTCCCGACAGCGGATGCGAGTAACGCGATTATTAGACTCGCCTGATCTGGAGGGGACACAATGACCCGACTTTTCAATCTGGCGCGTATGACATCTTCAACTACGGGCGCAGGCACGATCGCCTTGGCCGCGGCGGCTACAGGTCATTTGAGCTTTGCCGATGCCGGCGTGCCTGATGGCGTGCGCGTCTTTTACGGTATCGAGGATGGCAATGCTTCCGAAGTCGGGAGGGGTATTTACACAGCGGCCGGCACCACTTTGTCACGCGGGCCGATCACCTCGACCAACTCCAACAATGCGATCAATCTGTCCGGCAATGCGCAGATATTCATCACTGCATTGGGGGAGAGTTTCGATGAAACCGGCAGCTTCACGGCCGCCGATCTGGGCGCGGTTACCACCGCTCAAACGATCACTGAGGATTCTGTCTACGAGTTGGAGTATACCCTCGGCGCGGATGTGACGTTCAGTTTCGATCTGGGCGGCTCGGCCACACGCGGTTTCACTAAGTTGATCAGGGTCGTGCAGGATGGTACCGGAGGCCGCACGCCGACATTCCAGACCAGTGGTGCGGTTGCCCTGACCGCGTTGAATGTGTTTCCGACATGGACAAGCCGACCGGCGAATGCTTGGGATCTGGTCACAGTTCTTTACGAGCCCGCTGGCGGCAATCTTTCAGGGTCTCACATTACGGGAAGTACCTGATGCCGGTTGAAACCATCCCTTTCTTGATGGGGGTTAACCGCCCGGAGCGGTACAGCAACCTGCTGACCGTCAGCGGTACTGACCGTTTCTCACTACCCTTGTACGGCGGGGGAAATTACTACGCCCTCGGCACGACCAGCGTGGTTGTGGGGCTGGAGCCTTTCATCGTTCGGCATACGGCTTTCGGCGAAGTGATATGGGCTCGCCGGATCGTCACGGGCTCACTGCCGCTGTTCACCGGACATCTGGGCGGCGGGGTAGACGATAATGGCGACTTGATTGTCCTGTTCGGAATCAACACTACAACCTATGGCATCATGAAAATCAACGCGGCCGGGGTCATACAATGGCAGGTCGGGTACAGTGATGGCACCACAGCGTTGTTGAACAACAACCCGTTTCTGGCTCTGGACCCTTCAGGCAATCCCGTAGCCTTGCTATCGCACCAGACTCCGGCACCCACCGATACCGTATTGAAGCTATCCGGCACGGATGGCACGGAAACATGGCAACGGGCAATCGATAACCCGAACAGCACAAATGTCGCGCTTCGCGGGGTGTCCGTTGACAGTTCCGATCGACCTATCGTTACCGGGGGGTGGGATTCCCTGCCGGATGAGGCTGCTGTGATCCGGCTGAATTCAGACGGGACGAACAGCGCGGCGGCGTCGTTCACAGGTGACATTATCGCCGCAGATGTCATGGCTGCACCGGACAATTCGATCTACGCGGCTCTTGATGATGTGGCCACCACGCGCATCGTGAAGTTCAATTCAGCTATGGTGTTTCAGTGGGGCCGGAGCTATTCCTTGGCCGACCTGCGGCATCTGGCCATAGTTCGGAATGGTGCGAATATCATCGTGGCCGGCGACGACAATACGGATGGCTGGCTGGCATCTCTGGATAGCAGCGGCACTGAGGTCGCACAGTTGGATGTCGCAGGCGTAGCGACTTCTTTTCGCGGAGTCAACGCCGCCGAGGACGCTTATCTGCTGCTTGGCGCGGCCACCTCGACAGACGCCTACATTTCCAAAATGCTGCCTGACCTGTCCAATCCGCTGGATGGTAACGGGGTGACTTACACCGCAGGTTCGCGCACACAAAGTGTCTTTTCTCCCACGATAACCACACCCACCGTGACCAACACGGCGTCAACAGCGTTCACTCGTTCAACGCCAACATTAGCGCTTGCGGATGTGCCCTTCACTTCAAACCTGATAACCGGTTTTTGAGCCTGACCCATGTTCAACACCAGCGCCATCGGCAGAAAAGCTTTAGGCCGCGAATCGGCTGATTTTACTCAAACGGTTACTGGCGAGAGCATTGCTTCAGCGCAAGGTGATGTCACCACAACAGTCGCTGCCGCAGTTGATGTAGCCGGTTTCGAAGCGCTTATTGAGCTTGGTCAAGCCGATGCTTTGACCAGCGCGATAATCAACGTTCCCGGCTTTGAAATCCCGGTCCAGCAAGGCGACACGATGCAAGTAATCAGCACTAGCATCGTAGTGCTTGGTATGGTTGGTAATATAACGCAAGGAATCGTGATGGTTCCCCAGACCGTGGTGATCGAGCCTGTCGGATTGGAGATAACCGGTGAGCAAGGAACTGTGGGCATCGGGCTTCTTTTGGCGGTTCCTGTAACTGGGGTGGAAGCGACAGGAGAGCTTGGCACCGCAGCGGTGAGTATCGGCACGGTGGTGCCTATTGTTGCCGGGTTTGACCTTCTAAGTGTCACATCTCAGGGCGTAGTTAACGTGCCCGCCGATATGAACCTACCAGTAAGCGGTCTGGAGTTTTTCGGTTCCTCTGGGGTAATTGATCTCAGCGTAAGCAGTTTGACCGCGGTTACAGGGTTGCCGATTACGGCCGAGCAAGGTAACGCGGGGACAGGTATCGGATCTCGCGTCCCGGTTTTGGGCTTTATGCGGGGCGCGTTTCTGGGTGACGTGGAAGTATTTGGCGATATCATTCCGGTGCCGGTAACTGGCGTAGCAGCAATCGGGCAAACCGGGAACGCGGTAGTTGATTCAGAATTGAACGCGCTTGTAATCCCTGACGGTCTGGAAATTACCGGTATAGTGGACAACGTTTTGGTGTGGGGGCAGATCCCGGGCGGTCCTGATGGCCAGTGGGTCGAGATCGTAACGTAAGAGGCGAAAATGGTAAGCACATATTCCCCAATACTGCGCATCGAACTTATCGGTACAGGTGACCAGTCGGGTGTCTGGGGGCTGACGACCAACCGTAATCTCGGCACTTTGCTGGAGAATGCGATCTCCGGCCGGGTGGTTGTACCGCACACCGATGCGGCTTCGATCACGCTGACAACCAACAATGGTGTGGCCGATCAGGCCCGGCCGATGATCTTGAGCATTACCGGTATTCTGACAGCCGATCGGGAAGTCATCTGTCCGACGCTGAGTAAGCGCTATATCCTTACGAACGACACGACTGGCGGTTTCAGCATCACGATCAAGACCGCTGCCGGTACCGGGGTGGCCGTGCCACCCGGCGCGGCGTTCGATGTGTTCTGTGATGGCACCAACGTCAGGCCTGCGGAGACGCTTCTTAGCAGCGCGGGTTTCGCGGCGGGTTCGGTGACTACCCCTGCGTTGGCCGATGGCGCGGTGACTTCGATAAAGCTGGGTGCCGGGGCGGTTGAGACAGCCAACATCCTGAATGCGGCAGTAACGAACGCCAAGCTGGCCAATATGCCCGGCGGGGCGATAAAACTGCGCAACAGCCTGTCGGCGGGCGTTCCGCAGGATGTGCTGATCACCGGTCTGACCGAAGTGAGTTCTGTTGCAGACACCAGTCGACTTCTCGTTCAATTGAGCACAGGGGAGTTTCGCGGTGCGGCGCCAAGTGCGATCGTGGCGGCAAGCTCGCTGGTCCCGCCGGCTACGGTGTCGGCATATGCGAACACGACAGCGCCTACCGGATGGTATCTGTGCGATGGAACCAGCTACCCTCGCGCGCCCGATGATCAAGCGTTGTATGATGCGCTCAATCCGTTCTATCAGACAGACGCTGACAACTTCGTGGTTCCGGATCTGCGCGGTGAGTTTGTTCGCGGCTTCGATGCGGGTCGTGGCATTGATGCCGGACGCGCCTTTGGCACAGCTCAAAGCGATGAAATCAAGGCGCACAGCCACACTTTCACCAATGACGATCTGACACCGGTTCTGGAGGATAGTGAATCAACCAACAGGTCGCTGGCGCAGTTTAACGGTACGGAGCAGGATACCACTGATGACACGGGCGGCGCCGAAACACGTCCGCGCAACATTGCTTTGAGCTACATCATAAAACGGTAGGCCATGAGTGAACTTCTGAAATTGGAATTCAGGCCCGGGATCAACAGGGAAACAACGTCCTATGGCAACACCAGTGGGTATTTTTCCTGTAATCTTATACGGTTTCGACAAGGGCGCCCGGAGAGTATGCCCGGGTGGCAGCGTTTTACCGTAGCGCAGATGCGCGGGACACCCCGTTCGCTTCTGCCATGGTCGACGCTTGATAACAGTCGCTTTTATGCCTGCGGAACGCATTTGAAATATTACATCATTCGAGGCGGTGAGCCACTGGATATCACGCCGATCCGGCGCACGGCGACCTTGGGGAATAACCCATTCTCATCCGATGGTGTCGGCAGCACGATTTTCACGGTTACCGATACGGCCCACGGCGCAGTTCTTAACGATTTTGTCACGTATTCAGGTGTCACCGGGCCTATTGCCGGTGTGCCGGCGAGTGAATTCAATACCGAACATCAGATTATCGAAATAATCGGGCCGTCGAGTTACCGTATTAGCGTGACAACCCCAGCTACGCAGGCTGCAAGTGCGACGGCTTTCAATGTGGGTGAAACAGGCCCGTTCGATCTGGCGTTTGATCCTAACACCAACACGCTTTACATGAACGGCATAATTAATGATGTTCTCTATACTGTAGATACTACGACAGGGGTCGCCACGCAGGTAGGCGCCGCGGTTGCCTTTGGTGTAGGAGAAACAGTGCCCACCGGATTGGCGTTTGATCCTAACACCAATACTTTGTACATGACCGGTGTATTGACTGATGACTTGCATACGGTCGATGTTACGACCGGAGTCGCTACACAGGTGGGCGCCGCAACTACCTTCGGTGTAGGAGAGGCTAGTCCAATGGCGTTGGCGTTTGATGCCAACACCAACACCCTGTACATGGTTGGGGATGTGAATAACGTTCTTTACACGGTAAACACCACCACAGGAGTTGCCACGCAAGTAGGAGCTGCGCCCGATTTTGGCGCAGGAATAACCACCCCGGGCGGGTTAGCTTTTGATCCTAACACTAATACTTTGTATCTTGGCGGGTTCAACAATTCCACTCTTAACACGCTTAACACTACTACTGGAGTTGCTACACAAATAGGGTCGACTCCTCTTTTCGGTGTTGGCGAAGGTGCTGTGAGAGGTTTAGCGTTTGATTCCAATACTAATACCTTGTACATGGCTGGATCCACTAACGCTGTACTTTACACAGTAAACACCACCACCGGAGTTGCCACAGCCGTAAGCTCATCAACTGGAGGCGGCGCCGCGGTCAGCGCGGCGTATCAGATCAACGTAGGTCTCGACAGCACCGTTCTCGGCACCGGTTGGGGTGTCGAAGGGTGGGGTCTCGGCGGTTGGGGTGAGGCCGCCACAACCGCGGTCGTGTCGGATCGGCTGCGGTTGTGGTCGGAAGACAACTTCGGCGAGGATGTCGTGTTCTGCGTGCGCGATGGCGCTATCTTTTTCAAGGACATTTCGGTCGGGGTAGCCGCACGCGCGGTTGAGTTGCAGACCTTGGCCGGCGCATCGGATGCCCCGGTGGTCGCCCGACAGGTTCTGGTCAGTGATAACGACCGGCACACGATTGCATTCGGCACCAATGAGATCGGCAGCATCATTCAGGATAAGCAGCTTATCCGGTGGGCTGACAGAGAAAATATACCGGTCTGGACACCCGACACCACCACATCCGCCGGCAGTCTCCGCATTAACCGGGGTTCGGAGATCATCCGGGCGCTGGAGACCCAGCGTGAAATCCTTGTGTTCACGGATACGTCATTGCATTCAATGCGTTTCCTCGGCGCACCGGACGTGTTCGGGCAGACGCAGGTTGGTGAGAACGTTTCGCTGATCGCGCCCAATGCCGTGGTATCGGATGGTTCGATCACCTATTGGATGGGTCGAGGCCAGTTCTACGTCTATGACGGCCGGGTGCGTTCATTGAGCAGTGATCTGGAAAGCTTCATATTCGATAACCTCACTGAATTGCAGACAGAGAAGATTAATTGCGGCGTCAATCGACGCGAAAATGAAATCTGGTGGTTCCTGCCTTTCGGTCTGGAAGCCGAGAATTCCTTTTACGCCATCTATAACTACGTTGAGAAGATCTGGTATTACGGGGATCTCCCTCGGACAGTCTGGATTGATTCGCAGTTCGAACCGGTGCCGCTGGCCGCGTCTCCGGACGGGTTCATATACAGTCACGAAACCGGCGCAGATGACGGTTCGGTGATCCCGAATGTGCCGCTCAACACCTTTCTCGAGAGTAGCGATTTCGAACTCGGTGATGGCGAGCGGTTCATGCTGACACGCAGGTTGCTGCCGGATATCACTTTCGATAATTCCACGGCTTTGAGCCCTGAGGTAGCGGTTACGATCCAGCCACGCAACTATCCGGGTAACGCTTATCGGGATGCGGAAGGCGGTAACATCATCCGATCGTCAACGGTACCGGTGGAACAGTTCACAGATGTGGTACCCATGCGCGTGCGCGGGCGCCAGATCCGGTATAGGATCGAAGGTAACCAGCTGGGATTGCGCTGGCGGCAGGGTATCCCGAGACTTGAAGTGCGCCCGGACGGAAGAGCATGACCTTTATCGATGCTGCAGGTTTGATCAATCCGACGCTGCCGCAGGCAGCAGAAGAGTATGATTATGAACAGATGAACCTGCTTATTCAGGCGTTGGAAGAGAATTTCCGCACGCTCACGAGCGCAGGTTTACTACGGGGCAGTACGTTGTTCTTGCAAGGTGTACCCGACAGCGGGCAGAATCTGCGCGTTGGGTTCGTCTATCAGGATGGCGGATATTTGAGAATTGTGCGAGAAGGGGACCAGTTCCCGTCTGGTTTGCAGACATCGTCAGCGATAGGTGACGTAACCGTACTAACTCCATGAGGGCGGCATGACCAAAACGGATATGAAAACTCAAGCCGAGGAACTGGCAAGCAAAGGTCGTTACGGCGACAGCATGCTGGTCCACATGAACCCGGCCGAGGTGCGCGCCATCGCGGAGCTGGTTCCCGGAGGGCTCACGCTCAATCCCGATACGGGCCAACCGGAAGCGTTTCTGCCGTTCCTTCTCGGAATGCTTGGGGGTGCGGGGGCCGCGGCACTGCCGGCAACACTGGCGGCTACCGCGGCTCCCGCAGCTGCGGCTGCAGCGTTGCCCGCTCTTGCCGCGCCAGCCATCGCCGCGCCGACCCTCGCTGCCACTGCGTTGCCGGCGGCCACAGCCGCATCGGCTGCACCAGCCGTTGCAGGGTTGGGTGCGCTCGAGGCCGCAACTCCGGCACTGGCCGCCGCAGAAACTGCAGCGGCACTTCCTGCTGCAGCCGCACCGCAGCAGGTTGCGGCCATGGGGCTGGGCGATCTGGGCGGGTTTAACGCGGCACAGCAGGCAGGCGCCATCGCAGCGCCTCCGGGGTTGCCGCCTGCACCGATCGACCCGGGTCTGGTGCCCGGCGTGCCGACCGGACCAACCGCGCCGTTCGGCGCAGGCCCGAATTCGCCGTTGGTGTCCGAACAGTTTTCGAATGCGGCGCTCAAAGGCGATCTGTTGCAACCCACCAATCTGGGTCCGCAGGTGGATCCGCTCGCACGGATTCCGCAAGGTCCGCAGGGTGCGCAGCTACCGAAAATTTCCGACCCGATTCCGGCCCCCGGGGCACAGCCATCGCCGCCACCGATTACGGCTCAGGCGAGTCTGGCGCCTCCCGAAGTCGCACCTTACGGCGGCCCGCAGGACATTGGCCCGGGCGGCCCTCAGGATATCGCACCGGATATTGCAGGTTCGGTCGATGATGCGGTCTATGGTGCCCCGCCGCCACCCGGCGCATCCGCAGCCCCTGCCGAGGCCGCAAGCGATTTCTCGCTGTCGAGCATCACCAGTTCACCGTTCTTCCTTCCGGGATTGCTGGCGGCGGGTTCGCTTGCCACATCTTCCAGCGGGGATAGTGGTGACGATGATGACGAAGGTGAAGGACCGGATGCGGTCCAGCCTGAGGAAGGCGACTATACCGCCGAATTCCCGGGTGACGACTATGTCCCCGGACGTGACGATGAGTTCAACTATTTCCCGAACCGGAGTTTCAAGGGCGGCGGCATGGTCGAAGATATCGCCATGGGTCTGGGCGGTGGCCTGACCGCGCCGATTGCCAATGCGATATTTGGCGGTGATGATGCCCCGTGGCTGCAGCAGGTTGCGCAGGGGATCGGCCCGATTGCGGCCCGGAACTTCGCCGATGGCGGTTACATCGATCCGCGCGATCGCGTGTCGCAACCGGACAGCGGGTATCGCCCCGGCACCGACCCGGCGCATGTCTATTTCCCCGAGCGGGCTCAGCCTGCCCCGGCACAATCACCGGGCGTTGATTCGGCTTTGCAGGCGCTGGCCAACCAGAACGCTGAATCGATCAGCCGTATCGATAAGCAGCTCAGTTTCCAGCCCAAGGGCGGCGCCGGGGGTGGTGGCGGTGGTGGTGATGATGGTGGTGCTTCGCAGCTCGCCGATGGTGGCACGGTCTCGATACCGTTCTCATTCGAGGATGCCATGGTCAGCGGACAGAACGGGCCAAGTGTCGGCGGTCCGGGCGGTGTGGCCAACCCTCTGAATAACAGCACACAATCGACGTATTCCTTGCCGGATGCCTTGGCCCCGGTGGCTTTTGCCAATGGCGGCGGAGTGGGCGAGCCCATGATGGGGCCTCTGGCCGGACAGGATCCGCGCATCATGCTGATGATGGAAGCCGAGAAGGCCATGACCGGTCAGCATCCGGACCCGGAGCCGGTTATCACGCAGTTTGTCCAGACCTTCGGTGAAGGTGCCTTGCGCCAGCTGGCGGCCGGTATTCAGGCGCGCGGAACGCAGGGTGATGTCGGGCGCATGATCGAAGGCCCCGGCGGCCCGAAGAGCGACGATGTTCCGGCACGGATTGACGACACCCACGAAGCGGCGCTGAGCAATGGCGAATTTGTCATGACTGCCGATGCCGTGAAGAACATGGGTGGCGGCGATCCGATGAAGGGCGCTCAGATGCTGACCATGATGAACGAGCAAATGGGTGGGCGTGCGCCTACCGGGCAAGTGAATGTAAACAGGGTGACATGAGCTATGAGATAACGCTGGTGCCGACACAGGCGATTTCGGACATATGGCTCGAAGTTGCTGATCTTCTGGCACCGGCAATCGAACAATCGGACGGACGGCACACAAGCGAGACTGTGCGGTACGGTCTGATTACCGGCATGGACCAGCTTTGGGTCGTGCTGGACAGGTCTAACCGGGTGAAGGCGGCTGCTACCACGGGAGTGGTGGAATACCCGGCCAAGACAGTTCTTGGGGTCCATTTCATCGGCGGCGATGGAATGCGCGAGTGGGTTGGAATTCTTGATGAACGGTTGCGGGCGTACGCTGCCGATCTCGGGCTCGAAGGTCTCGAGTCTGTGGGTCGGGCAGGGTGGACCCGGGTATTGCGTGGTTATGGCTGGCGCCAGACCATGGTGATGATGGAGCGCGGTCTTGAACCGACGACGACCGATCAGGAGCAGGATTCATGGGTAAAGGTGGCGGCGGCGGCAAGCAGGAGTCAGAGTCCCGCGTCTTTCAGTCCAATCTGCCCGAATACGCAGAGCCTTACTACCGGCGTCTGGCCTCCCGGGCGGAAACTGAAAGTCTAAAACCCTACACACCCTATGAAGGTGAACGTATCAGCGGGTTCAGCCCCGATACGCAGACTTCCTTTCAGCAGGTGCGCGATATTGCCAATGCGGGTACCCCCGGCATCGATCAGGCGCAGGGTATCGCGACGGGCGTCGGGGGTTATGAATCTGGTGGTATCGGCACACAGAGGGTCACCGAGGCCGGATTGCAGCGGTATATCAACCCGTATGTCAATCAGGTGCTCGATCAGGCGCAGTCACGGGCCTCGCGACGTTTTCAGGAACAGCAGGTTGGCCGGGATCTGCGCTCAGCACAGACAGGTGCCTTCGGCGGATCGAGGGGAGCCGTGGAATCGGGTCTTGCCCGGCGCGATCTGAACGAACAGCTCAGCGGGCTCGAGGCCAGTGAGCTGTCGAATGCGTATAAGCAGGCTCTGGGTGCATTCCAGTCGGATGAATCGAGGGTGTTGCAGGCTCAGATCGCCAATGAACAATCGCGGCAGGGCGCCGCAGGATTGCAATTGCGGGCGGGTGAGCAGCTTGGAGGCCTCGATGAGCTGCGCCAGAAGCTGTCGCTGCAGCAGGCAGATGCTCTTGGCCGCGTCGGTACGCAGCAACAGCAGCAGGAACAGGCCCGGCTCGACATCGCGCAGCAGGACTTCACCAATCAGCGCGACTACCCGCGCCAGCAAATGGCGTTCCTGTCGCAGATCCTGCAGGGCATGCCTGTCACGCCTAATCAGGAAATCTCGTCATACGCACCGGCAGCGAATCCGTACAGTCAGGCGTTGGGTCTGGGGGCGGCCGGTTATGGACTGCAGCAACTCTTTAGCCAGCAGGGTTCCTCATGACCAATCTCATCCAGCTTTCGAACACGCTCAAGAATCTGAGCGATGAGCAATTGCAGCAGGAGATGGATGCGCCGTCCGGATCGGCGCCGCCCTTCCTTGTGCTCGCGGAACGCAACCGGCGCGAAGAGATGCGCAAGAGCTATGAGGGTGAACAGCGCAGGCGCGGCGAAGGCAAGACCACCGTGGCCGAGGATGTCATGGGTTCGCAGGGACCGACAATGGCACCCGGCGGACAGCCGGCGGCGCCCTTGCAAACGGGTATGCCCGCGTTCGCCAATGGCGGATCCGTGGGTATCGGGGCCATGGCACCGCAGGCATCCGGTCTGGGAGCCGCGTTGCCGGGTGCAGGTTATGGCGGGTATCTCAAGAGGATCGAGGATATGCTGGGCAAGACCGGTGAAGCGCAGGCCAGCAACCGCGCTATGGCGATACTTGAGGCCGGTCTGGGCATCGCCAGCGGGCGTTCGCCCGATTTTGCGACCAATGTGGGTCAAGGGGGCCTCGGGGCGCTGCAGGGCTACCGCAAGGGCCAAGGTGACGCGCAGGCGCGCGAACTCGGCCTGCTGACCACAGCGGCCAACCTGAGCGGCAAGGAACGTGCCGAAGCGATCCAGCTCATGGAAATGGATCAGCGCGGGCGGATCGCCGAGGCCAAGGCCGTCGCGGCACGCGCCAAGGGCACCAAGCCGACGCAGAAAGACAAACAGATCGAGACGCTGATGAACCGCGGCTGGTCGCGCAAGGATGCGGAAGATGTGGCCTATGGCGTCGTTGAGCTTAAAACCGATGAAACGGGGAAACTGGTTCTGGTCGACAAGCTCACCCGGGAATCCCGGGAGATCCAGTCACCGGATTACACGAAGGATGCCGGTGCGAAGGACCAGATTTCCGAGGCAGCCCCGGCCGTACCGGATGGACAGACAGATCCGGCCAGCAAACTAGCCAAGCCTGAAACCCTCTGGAACGCGGCAACCGGCGTCACCGGCATGATTCCGGCGCTGCAGGAAGGCACGACGCGGATTTTGGGTCAGATCACGGATGATCCGAGCGTCCTGAACACGGAAGTTGTGGAGAAGAGGCAGAAATTCCGCACGGCCTTCGGCGGCATGGCGCGGGCTTTGAGCATCAACCCGAGGATGCCGGTTGCCGAAATAAGGCGCATTCAGGAAGAGGTCAAGATCGAGCCGAGTGTCTTCGACAGTGAACCGGCTTTGAGGGCGCGCATGCGTTCGCTGGATTCGTCGCTGACGAAAATCGCCGAAGAGCAGGAAAGCGCCGGGCGCGATAATTCATTGGCGAAGCAGGACAGGCTTTCCGCACGAGCCAATGCCCGGGCTATCCGTAACTTCCTGAGCACCATGGGCGTGCCGAAGGAAACAGAGCTGGAGCGTGAATTGCGACGGCGGGGAAGGCTGTAATGAACCAGTACAGCAACATGACGGATGAGGAATTGCTGGGGCTCTACCGCAAGCAGCAGCTGGGCGCGGTGACCCCGGAGGAACCCAAGGGCACCGATCGCATTCCGAGCGGCCCCGGGGGTATCCCTCCGGCAATTCCCGATGGTCTGCCCGTACCCGGCGATGCCCCGGTGGAGGACGGCTTTGACGGCCTGTCGGATGAAGACCTGATCGACATGTACCAGAAGAAAGGCGGCGACATGACCCGGTTGCGCGAGCCGCCAACGGCAGGCGAATTCGCGCGCGGCGCGACCGGGGGTTTCAATACGGGTGTGGCGGAACTGCTTGGTGCGCCTGTCGACATAATGTCGGCTGCGATCGAGTTCGTGGGCGTGCCGAAAGGCGATATGGAGCCTGCGCTGGGTTCGGAATGGTTCAAGCAGGTGTTCGGCAAGATGGAAGAGCTGGCCGGGCAACCGGCAGGTACGCTGACCCAGAAAGGACCCGATACGCCGACCGGCCGGATCCTCGGGCGCGTGTTCCAAGAGCTTGGCGCCGGTATCGTTCCTGCAGGTGTTGCCGTGCGCGGCGCCAAGGCAGTGCAGTCAGCCATTCCGAAAGGCGGCCTGAAAGAACTCGTGCGCAGCATCTTCACCGAGACCGCCGGCAAGTCACCCTCAAGTGTTCTGGCCAGCGAGATCGCGTTGCTGGGCGGCGCCGGGGCAGGTGCCGGTATTGCCGGCGAGATCGCCCCCGGCAGTCAGTCCGGCGAGATTACCGGGCAGCTTCTCGGGGGTACCGCCGTGGCCCTGTCGCCCACGAAACTGGCGACCAAACTCGGGTCCAAGGCATTCAGCAAACTATCGCGCAGCGCACAGCAGGAAGCTGCAAAGGACGCCACCGGTCAATTCATCGAAGACGATCTGACCACCGAGGCGCTGGAGCGGCTGGACAGCTCGCAAGCGCTGATAGATGAGATTCCGGGCCTCCAGCTGACGACAGCCGAGCGCACGCAGACCCCCGGTTTGCTGGAGGCGCAAAAGCGTCTCGAGATGAAGGCGACCCCGGAAGCGGTCAAGCGCCGGGCACAGAGCGAGCAGGCGGTTGAAACCTATGCGGCGGAACAGGCCCCGGCCGTGGGGAACGATCTGGAGTTCGTGATCGATACCGCGCGTCAACAGGTCGATGACGTGCGCAATGACCTGACCCGCGCAATTGAAGGCAATCTGGACGAGCAGGCGAGACTGGCTGAGCGCAACACACCCCCGGGCGAAGCCTTGGATGCGGGTATCAAGATGCGCCAGTCCCTCGAAGGCCGCTTCGGCGAGGAACAGCAGATCTTCACTCAGTACGCCGAGGATGCCGGTCTGAACGACGACAGCTTCATGCTGGATTATACGGGCGTGAGCGACAATCTGGAGAACGCCTACAAAAGCGCCAGCAAATTCGTGTCCGAGGAAGGGGACGGCCTTGCCCCGCCATCGCCAGCGGTGCTGAGGGCTCTTAAAGGTGGTGACGAACAATCGCTTCCGGCATGGCTGGAACTGCGTTCGGATATCGCGGCTGAACTGCGCACGCTCGAATCTCAGGGTGCACCGGACAGCAAGGCCCTGCGCGGCATGAAGGCTATGAAAAAGCAGTTCGATGAGGAGTTCGAGGAGGCGATCGAGCAGTCTGGTAACCCCGAACTGATCGATAGATTCCGGGAATTCAACCAGCGTTACCGCAACGACATCGTGGAGATCTTCAAGACCGGACCCACGGCACGGGTGCTGTCGAAGAACAAGCGCGGCTTCTACCAGACCCCGGATGAGAAGGTGGCGGAAGCCTATTTCCGCCCGGGGCACGTCTCGGCCGCGAACCAGTTCAACAAGGTGTTCAAGGGCGATCCCATGGCGAAGGCGGCCCTGCGGGACGCGGCGCTGGATTCCCTGAACCGTGCGGTTGTGAAGGATGGCAGGATCAAGCAGGCCAATCTGACGAACTGGCTTGGTCGGCACCGTACCGTGCTCGATCAGTTCCCGGATCTGCGCGACGAAATCAACAGCACCGTGGACCTGCAGGAAACTCTGGCCGGGCGCGCGAGGGTGCTCGAAGACCGCAAGGCTATCGTGGAAGACCGGATGCTGACCCGGCGCGTGGACAGCTTCACCCGGGGCACGATACAACCGGATCAGATTCTTGAGGACGCGGTGCTCAGGCCCCGTCTCATGGCCGATCTGGTGGAAAGCCTCGACGGTTCGCCCGAAGCGCTGGCGGGTTTGCGCCGCGCGGTCTGGGACAAGGTTGCAGTACGCAAGCCGGGCTCGATCGGGGATTATCTCGATGCCCATGCCGGCAGTCTGGATCTCGTGCTGAGCGACAAGCACCGCAAGGCGCTCAAGACCATTGACGGCGCGCGCGCGTTGCTGGACCAGACACCGACACCGACACCGAATGTCCAGCTCAGGACGCTGCGCGACAAGTGGACCGAATGGGTGGGCATGCCTCCGGACATGCTGGCCAACCGGGCGCACACCCTGAACACCGGGCGGTCGGAACCGGCCTACATCTATACCAACATCCTGTTCAACGTCTTTGGGCGCAAGCAGCAGGCGCTTTCGGACGCCATGATGCGCGAAGCGCTCTACAATCCGCAGACAGCGATCGACATGGCGCAAGCCTTGCGCGGCGGATCCCTGAATGAGAATGCATCGAGCCGGTTGGGTGCACGCTGGTTCGCGCTCGGGTTGACCCCGGTCGACGGCCTTTCCGAAGACGAGGAATAACGATATGCCGGGCACATCAGAAATTGCGGATACGGTCATTGGACGCAGCAGTGTGTCTTCGGATGTGGATTTTCTCGGCATCCCTTCTAACGCAGTGAGTGGAGGTAATGTTTCATATGGTGTTAATCGCAGCATAGGTCCGCCGACACCGGGACGCCAACGGGCCGGTTCGTTCTCGATATCGTTCTCGGCGTCCTTCAGTGGCGGTTATGTTGCGTAGGAGATGAAAAATGGTGGCACTCAGCAGGGTTGCGCTGCAACAGGAATGGAACCAGCTTCTGGTACTGAACCAGACTGGTCAGATCGAAGCCGACGAGATGTTGGCCCGCATGACGGATTTCGTTGACAGCGTCGAGTTTCTAACCCCGGCAACGACGACAGTTCCGCGTGTCGCCTCTCTGAGCATTCAGGGTGTTGCCGCGGCGGTCAATCCGGGAACGACCATAGACGGGTCACAGACTTTTCAGTACAACGTGTCGCCATCGGATAATGTCGAGGGTGACCTGACACTGTCCCAAAGCAACCCGGTCGCCACACTGGCAACGGATGCCAAAGCCGACGAGAATTCGGTCACCGTAACCGTTCAATCAGTCACGTTGACCGCAGGTCAAAGCACGGTGTTCACCTTGGCCGGCACGGCTACAACCGCAGCCGGTGGTCAGGTATTCTCCCGGGCTTTCACCGTGCGCGCCCGTACGCTCGATGAATATATGTTCATCGGCATCCAACCGGGTATCACACTTAATCCGCCCGTACCGGGTCTCAGCGTTCTTGATTATCCCTTTGCCGGGACAAGACAAAATCTGATCATACCTACCTTTACCGGAGAAGTTGGCCAGCACGTAGTTATCTCGCAAAAAGCTTCGGAACCACAACTCAGGCAGATAATCGCGGGAGGCGTGGACCAGTTTCAGGCATTCACGCGAACGGCTAACGCCTATGTGGTGAACAGCGAGAATTACGATGCATACGTATCGGACAATCCGTTGTTGGGGGCGGCAGTATCCGCCAACACGCTAACTGTGGTGAGGTAGGCTATGACAATTCCTTTTTACGCTAAACTGATCAAGGGTTTCACCGGAACCACCGGGCTGATCGATGACGTAAATATCGAGACACAGCCATCAGGGTTCAGCGGTAACCTCGCCAGCGTTTCGAACAACTTGCGCGCGGCCCTCACGTCTATTGACGGCTTCGCCATCCTGACCAACGTATCGCTGACCAACCGGAATCTGGTGTTCACCCGTGTGAGCGGCGCGGATGTCACGATCGAACTCCCGGCGATCACCCGCGAGATCGTGCCGACCCGGGCTTTGAGCATCTTCCAGAACGGGGTCACGATCACTTCGGCCAACATCAATGACTTCGCCAACAAGAACAACGTCTATGCGGCGACGACCGATCAGCGGGTGAATTTCTTCCTTCCGCTGGAAGCTGACATCTCGGCGTATCCGATCCTGTTCGAGATCTCCAACTTCGGCGGCACGGCTCGTTTCGACCAAGGGGCCGCGCCGACAAACACTGTCGTTGTCGATACCCAAGCCGGCGACACAACCAACATCACAGTCGGAGGCAATTTACAGGCCTTTGTCGAAGCGCACCGGGGTGACACACTCGTCGCCAGCAAGACGGCAGCCGGGCAGGACTGGATTGTTGTCGAAGGCTCGGCAGATCCGCGCTCGGCGGTACTGACGAGTGGTGTTTTCAGGCTGCAGTCCCGCACTATCAACGTATCGGGCAGCTTTATCACGGGGCTGACCAATTTCGCGCCATCGACAGGCGACGCTTTTACCGTCAATACCGGCGGTACCGGCTTCGCATTCCCGGTCAATGCCGGCGATGTCATGGTGGCTAAGGTCGATGGGCCGAGTGTCGCGATCAACGGCACGAACGAAGACTGGCTTGTCATCCGCGACAGCACGAATTCGTTTCTGAAACTGGCCGAAGTCGGTTTTCTGGCGCAGGTCATCCAGACCGCCACGGAAGAGCGCAGTGAAAGCCGTATCGATGATGCACGGTTCTGGCTTCTGGATACCGTGCCTGTAACCGCACCGGACCTCGGCGATGCCTCGACCGGTTCACTCAACGTGTCAACAGCGGAAACGAACAAAATCCTGTTGATCGCTTGGCCGACAGCGAATGAACTGTCGGAGGTTCGTATCCGGCAGACCAACGCCGGTACGTCGACGCCGTTGGAGTTCCCGGCCGGGACTTCCTTTGTCGACATGACGGCGGCCGGTGTCGGGCCTGTGGGCGGTCGCACCTATTTCATGGCTGGTTCGAACGCGACGACACCCTTGCGCGGCATCTACACGCCCGATGAGACGATCGAAGCGTTCGCGACGGAGAAGATCAACCGGTACACTCTCAGCAATCAGGTCGATACAACGTCCAATGTCGGCAAGCTGGCACTCGCCAACATGCCCGATCTGGTGCGCGCGGCGGCCGGGCACGCATTCGCCTTGACCGGGCGTGACTTCAACTCGCTCGACACCTTTGCAGGCACGACTCTGGCTTTCGATCTCGCGGCCGGAACAAACTTCCACTACAAGCGCGGCGCAGTCAGTGCGGATATCAGCGACTACCAGTCGTTTGAACAGTCTGTCGGCATCCCGCCGGCCATCACCAGTCAGGCGATCACCTTTGCCGTGCCGACCGGTGCCACCAATGTCGGGCTGCAGAAACGCCTGACACCGGCCACAACGGAAACCGCGACATTCATCGAGACTTTCTCCAGTGTCATAGGCACGCAGCGGTTCACGTTCGATGCTTATTCGGCGACACTGCCGGCGACTACGGCCGGTGTGAGCAGTAATGATGAAGCCTACATAGTCACAGGCAACGGAGCGTCTTTCACGCCGAACGGCTTCACAACTGCGGTCCAGATCCACCGGAACAATCTGGATGCGTCATTGCAGAACGAGTTGGATGGCGGCGCCTCACAGGTGCCGGTGGTAATCCAGCAGCTTGCAGCCAAACTGAGCGATACCACGGTCACGGTCACCACGGATTGGACGGAACGCGCACAGAGGCCTATCCGGGGCACTCTGACCCGGCTGGCGGCATGGGGCTGGACAGAGGACCGGACCTCATTCGGGTCGGGGAACTTCTTTACCGACATCACGCCGGCTGTGCTGTTTGATGCTTATGCTCTGAATCGTGTCTTCTTCTATCCGAGTCCTACCAGCAGCGCGAACACGACCTTTCCCGGCGTTCAAAGCTTCATCTACCATGACAATGTCCGGTTGCAGAATGCTTCCGGCGAGACGCCTATCGCCAATGACTGGAACAAGCTCATCTTGTTTGATTACCGGCTGACCCGGCTGCTTGGATCCAACGAGCGGTTCAACATGCTGCGTATCGGGGACACGTCAGCAGAAGCGCTGATTCAGGAAGTAGGAGGCGAAGGTCTTGTGCTGCGCATCGGGCGCGGTGACGGCGGTGCGCAATCACGCACAGAACGCAATTTCCTGCAGGTGGACAACAACCAATGGCGCATATCGGTTGGCCAATCCGTCAATGATGAGTTGGAGATTATCATCCCGGATGCTCTGACTGGTTCACTGACTGTGTTCGTGGATGAGCACCGGTTCAATAATAACAATGACGAAGGGGATGACATACAGCAGATCACCATCGCCAATGTGGCAGTGAACCAGACGCTGGCCAACGTCACTTTCGATAACTCACCGCATGCAAATCTTGTGTTGTCGGCTGTTTACGAGGCTGCCAACACGGATATTACCGATCTGACGCGGCGTGTGCTGATACTCTCCACAACGACGCCTTTGAACAATGCAGCGCTTCACTTCGAATTCTCTGCCTACACCGAGGATGTAGTTACGTGGAATCAACCTGAATCTTACGCCGACGAGGGCATAAATGCCGGCAGCCCGTTCGATCGCAATGGCATCTACAGTCCAAGCCAGTACACAAATGAAAGTACGAACATCAATAACCGGGTAATGGTGCAGATCATCCCGGTCGGGGGCACCACCACGACCGGTGATCTTGAATTGGGAGCCCGCGTTATCGTGGACGGTCAACTGGCCGGCGAAGCATCGACTGATCACATTATCGCACTCGGCAGGCATGTCGGAGATTTTGATTTCAATGACATCCGGTTCGGGATCGGCAGTGCGCCTGAGGTTATAGGGCACATCCAAGTCTACGATTACCAGAAGACCCTTCCGCCGAGTGCGGATGAGCTGGTCACGCTCTACAACGGCCGGAATCCGCAGGCTGGTCTGGGTAATCTGGGTCTCGGATATTTCGATCCGCCCGGGCACAACACTGTCGAAGACTTCAAACTGGATGCAGACCTGATCCTGCAACCGCTGATGGCCGGGGCACAGGTCGACATCTGGAAAGCGTTGCAGAACGCCAACGGCTGGCGCACGGACACGCTCTTGGAAGATGCCAGCGTGACCACGTCGACCACGTCAGTGACCTTCCCGACCGATGTGACGGACTTCACGAGTTTTGATTATCTGCTCATCAACGGCACCATCAGCGGGATCACGCACACGGCGATCTATGTGGATCAGAGCACCGCGCTCCCGGCTGATGCGCCTCAGGTAGCCCTGACCGACACCGTGACAATCAACTTCACCCGGTCAGGAAGCACCGTCGCGGCCTCTGCGGGAACTGTGACGGACGTGACTATTCGTGGTATCCGATTGCAATCATCGGTACCGACATAAAAGGGGATGTGAGACGATGACCAAAGGGCAGAAAGTCGCGCATGCGGCAGCGGATGTAACATGGGACGTGGCCAAGCGCGCAATGGGAGTCATTGTCGCCTTGGCCGCGGCCTTTACGGCATGGAATACCTTGGGATGGCCGGTACCTGCGACCACGGAACAGCTCGCCGAGGCGCAGGAGGTGACAACTCGGGCAATTGCCAAAGTCAGTGGCGAGCAGAAACGCCTGCACCGGATCGTGTGGACAGACAAGCTTCTCTCCTATCAAGAAAGACTTGATATCATTGACCAAAATATTCGTTTGTCCGAAGGTCGAAAACGCAAAGTACCGCCCATTTACTACGCACAGAAAAGTATGCTAGTAGGACAGATGCGCGAGGCTGAGAGGGCGTTGAAAACAACGGGCGGACAGTAGTTCGAACGGGGATGTAGATGGACAAGAAAGTTTTCTTCGACCGTATCCGGCCATTATTTGGCGGACGTTTCAAAGCTTCTCAAGTCAGCGGCGTGGAGGTCCTTCTGGACATCTGGCAGAAGCGCTACGCACAGTACGATATCCGATGGCTGGCGTACTGTCTGGCGACGACCTTCCATGAGACCGCCCGCACCATGCAGCCGATCGAGGAGTATGGTTCGAACGCCCGGGCGAATCGCCTGTACGGTGTCGAGGGTTCGAATCCGAATCGGGCACGCCGGCATGGCAACACCAAGCGCGGTGACGGCGCCCGGTACAAGGGCCGGGGCTACGTCCAGCTGACATGGAAGACCAACTACGAGCGTGCCGGCAGGATCCTGAATGACGATCTGGTGGGAGATCCGGAACTGGCCCTGCGGCCGGAATACGCCGCGCGCATATTATACCAAGGATGTATGGAAGGCTGGTTCACCGGGCATAAACTGTCGGACCATCTGACCGACACCAAGACCGATTACAAGAACGCCCGGCGAATCATCAACGGCACCGACAAGATGAAGACAATTGCTGTATATGCCGGGGAGTTCGAAACCGCATTGCGCGCCGCATTCGAAGGCGAGGCCGACCCATGGACACCGCCGGAAGCACCGCCGGAGCCGGATGAGACAGTGCGGCGCCCGGGCTGGGGCGAGATCTTCGCCAATATCCTGAAACTATTCACAAGGAAGTAACCATGTTCTGGTACCTGCTTATCGGCATGCTGATTGTTTTCGTTATCATGTTCGTCATGGTTCGCTCCGGTTGGCTCACGATTACATGGGTGGGCGTCGATGCCCTGCTCATCAAGGTGCAGCCGATCGCCGAAGAACTTCTGAGCTTCGATTTCAATTCCGTTCTGACGAGTGTCCAGCATGGCTGGCTCGTGCTCACCGCGACAGCGTTGCTGGCGATCACCCGGGTCCGGGGCAAGATCAAGGAAATGATGTCAGACGGTGACGGGCACGTTTCGTTGTGATCGGGCTCCTCGCCAGTGTCCTAGGTGGCCCTATCGTCAACGGCGTCATGGATCTGGTAAAAGGTTTTCAGGAACGCCAGATGACCGAGGCCGAGATGCGCGCCGAGGTCGAGAAGGCGGTTCTGGACACCATCACGGAGGTCACCAAATCACAGGCCGATGTGATTATGGCCGAGACGCGCTCGGAAGACTGGCTGACACGCAACTGGCGCCCTATCGTGGCCCTCACGGCCTTTGCCTCCTACTGGTACGTGATCGTGCTCTATCCGCATCTGTTTGCATGGGGGCTCATGCCCCAGCTCGGATTCGGTGAAGCCGGTCTCGATAACCTGTTCTACCTGACTGTCATCAGTGTTGGCGGGTATGTGGGCGGCCGCACCGTGGAGAAGGTCACCGGCATGATTACAGGCCGACGCTAATCTTCCGGGGCCTTCGGCACCAGACTGAGCGGGGAGCGCACCACAGGGTCATTCTGCGATAGTATCACGCGCGCCCGCGGCCGGGTCCATGACACGATATCCTCAACATCCGAAATCCTGATCGCGCGCGGATATTGTGTCTTGCCCATGTGCGCAATCTTGTAGGCATCGCAAGTCGGGGGCAAAGCGTGCAGGTTGGATTTCCATAGGTGGCCTGCGACCGACTCCCAATTGTCCGGTGCCTCGAAATCATGTTCTTCGAACACCTTGGACATGCGATGCAACAGCTGCATTTTAGACACTATCGGGCCTTTCAGATCGCCCAAAGCTTCCCGGAATACCGTATCCAGATCACTGACCCCGGCCTCGACCATGTCCGTTTTGGCGGCCGTCTGCGGCGGCGCCACATACGGGCTGTAATCATCCAGACTGACCGCGCCGCGCAACCAAGCCATGAAGGCCCCGATATTGGCCGGGTTCTCCATCCATGCGTTGACGGCGATCCAGAATTCAGGGTCAGCCGGGGCGCCGTTGGTCAGGACAGCGAGGCGCCGGTCATTGGCCGGCACGATGACCGCATTTTTGTGGTTGGTCGCCACGATTACCGTGCAGCAGGTACGGCCCTGTCCATTGGGCCTGCCCTTGCGCACCAAGGAAATCTTGCGCGGTGCCGGGTCGACTATCTCTTTCAACCGCTCGTAAGCGCCCACACCCGCCTGATACGCATTCTTGAGACCACGGGGTTCCTTGGCTTCGTTAACCACCACGAACAGGGCATCTTCCTGCCATTCGTTGTACTGCGACTGCGTGGTGTTCCCGGCCAGCTCATCGAAGGTGACATTTATCACGTAGCGTTCGTTGAACATGAGTTCGAGAAGCTTGTACAGGGTGCCGCGACCACTGCCGTACGACCTGTCGGATACGAGTATGGTCCCCGGGCCGGGGATGTGGGGGTTTTCGACCTTGTGCTTTAGCATCTGCAGGAACCACGTACGTTCCGTATGGTCAGGGAGCAACTGCGTAAAGAAATCGATGCCCCCGCGCGCTGAACCCGCGGTGCTTTCGAAAACCTGCGGTCTGTAGGTGTTGAAAAACCGGTTCTCACCCTCGGAATAGTAGGGGTAATCCTTGTCCGGGCGCATCACGACACCATCGATATCGATCCTGTCCGCGTGCGTTGCCCATGCGTCGCCCAAGCGGGTGATCGGGCCGCTTTCGGCACGCGGCGCGCACGGCCCTTCAAAGAACCATTTGCTTACTTTGGTCCTGAAAGCAGCCATCGTCATGGCGTTGGTATCGAGAGTGGTTTTCAGCGTATCGAGAACCTGATTGGCCTGAGGCCAGAACACATAGCGCTGCAGGGCCTTACTCAAGGCGATATCGAAAGAATCATCCACATCCATATGCAGGTTGGGCCGGGTGTCGGCCTCCGGCAGAGCCCCGAACACTTCCCGGCTGCGCATGATGGCGGACTGGAGGGCCTCAATAGCGCCTTCCAGATCGTATTTCCTGAGGAAGTGAGATACCTCCTCGCCGTAGTCGCTGATGCATATGCCGTCGACATTGTGCGCGGTGGCGATCGATCGATCCGTGTTGGTCTGCCCCGGCACCAGCGGATCCAAGGCCATCCGGATTTTCGCATCTGGATCACGTCTGAACATGTCCAGCATATCCTGCACGGACAGGCGGCCGTATTTGTCGGTCGAAAAGACCATATGAGGTTCCAGATCGTACTTCTTCTGGTACAGCTCACCGAGGCTGGCACGAGACCGCAATACAAGGCCGCACTCCTGAAAAAACAGTTTCGTGCCTGCGATCAGGGCTTCGACTTCCTCCAGATTGGTTTCCGGAAGCTCGCGAAAAGGTGTGTCCAAAGGCGAGTCTTTTGGCCACCGGTATTCGGCTCCGGATGTGTGCAGCCCATAAGCGGCAAACTGGTTCCCCTTGCTGAGGACTTCAATCTGGAACTCTTCGGTTTCCGCTTCATCCTTGTATTTACCGCTTGTGCGCTTGGCGAAGGTCTTATGGGTCCGGAAAAGCAGCAGCAAGCGGGGGCTGTTATCCCGCGTCCGGATAACCGGGTGATCCGCCGGCAGCAGCCCTTCCGCAACGGCATACTCCATGTACTCGTCTACAAGATCAGGGTCATCGATATCAATGTCGACGGCGACCAGATTATCGCATCTGATACCGGTATCTTTCAGCCGGCCACGAGCCCATTCTCTCGACCGGATCAAATCTTCAGTGACTTCGATCGTGTTCCAGTTTTCCAGAAATGGTTGCTTATGCAGCAACGGAACCACCGGGTAGCCATTTTCCAGAAGACGCAATCGTAGCGCCGTCCGGTCCTTGCGCGGATCTGTGAAGACCATGGCCGTTCAGCCTTTTATTTGTGGTAATACCAGTCCGTGGTGATGTCGGCCGCCAAGGGTAACTCCGGCGCCCACGCCGGGTTTGTCATCATCACCTCGTAAAGTATCGCTCTGGCCTCCTCGCTCTGGCTCAAAGGCACTTCCCCCAGCAGTTCGTCGTGAGTATGCAGGACAATCATATCGTCCAGACGGGTGCCCTCTACCGCCATGATTGCATTGCGCAGCAAGGATGCCGCTGTGGCCTGTGTGATGTTCTCCGCGAGCTTGCCGTACCATGTTGCCGTCCGTCCGTTGCGGTTTAAATATGTGATCGTTTCTTTTTCGTTGCCGAACACGTCTTCCATCAGTGTGAGGGCCGCCATGGGATACATCAGCGGACGGCCATCAGGCAGGAAACACACGAGCGATCCCCCCATGAGATCGCGGTAGAAACAGTAGCTTACGCGCCCGGCTTTGTAGATATTTCCCGGGTGTCTGAGCGCATTCATTGCAGCGGCGTCCAGCTTGTTCCAGAAGGTCCGGGCCCACCGGTTACGGTCACGCCAACCATCGACAATCTTCTTTGCCTGATCATTTGAAATGCTCATGCCGTACCCTCGGGCCATGGCCTTGTATGCGCCAACCGATCCGCCGAAACCGAGGCTGAGAACCCCGACCTTGCCGCACTGGCGCATGTCGCTGTACTGACCGCTCTTCTTGGATGCTTTTTCCTCCTCGTAGCGTGCGGATAGCTCTTCCTCGGGCATGTTGAAAATGTCGGCGGCGTTCAGGATATAGAGATCCCGGCCCTCTTCAAAGGGTTCAAGCACCGTTTTCGTCGCTTTGCGGCTGTCTGCGAGCCACGGGAGCACCCGCGCTTCGATTGCGGACCAATCACCCCAGACAAAGGTATTACCCTCTCCTGCGACGAGTGTGGGTCGTATGGCACGCGACAGGACGTAGCTGATCGGGGCAAAGCGCGCCTCTTCATCCTCGAAACGGGGTTTCAGGGGCTCAGCCAACCTCAATTCCTCGATATCGACCTGATCCGAGATCATTTCGAGGATCTTCGCTTCATTCTTCAGCTGGTCACGAGGGAGATTGTGCAGCTGAATGCCCCGGCTCGAGTAGCGCCCGGTCTGGCCGGCGCCGTTGAAGGCGTAGGAATTGCACACCCGGCCGTCAACAGCCTGATTGAGCATCTTTTCGAACTTGATGGCCGAGGATGACCGGCCATGCTCCATAAGCTCAAGGAACTCGCAGATATTTTCGGGGGGTGGATTATCGGATTGGTCGATTGCATCGAGCAACCGGATAATCACCGGGCGCGCCAATGAAACCTTGAGCACTTCCTTGGTTTCCTTGTCGACCAGTTTGACCATATGCTGTTGAAAGTGCGGGTCAAGTTTGGGGTAGATCCATTTATTGATCTGTTTGGTCAATGTCGGACCTTCGATAACCCCTTCGGTCAGCTCCATGCACCTCTTCGCGACATACGCCTGATCTTCAGCCTTGTATTTCAGAGCGCCTCGACAGACATCCGCATCAATACCGATACCCCGGTCGTTGATGCGCTCGGACGCCCAATACTCCTGCCATTCCTCATAGGCCAGTGGGCGGCAACCATTCCAGACTTGGCGCATCCGGACAGTATCTATCAGGCCGTAATCCAGATAGGTGTCCCATGTCGCCCAATCAGTCGGTACCGGCTCCGTGATGTCCGCGATCTCTTTCATGGCGCTCGAACCCCCGGTAGCCTTGCCGCCGAACTTCATGACCTTGCCGGCCTGATCGAGCGCGCCGGGGAGATTGGATGCGGCGGCCTGCGCCATCGCGCACAGCCATTGATTGGTGGGGGCTTCCGGGAAGCCTAAGTCGGGTGTGGCTACCTGCTGCCACATGTGGCGGTCAAAAGCGGCGTTCCATGCCACGAGAAGGCCGCCTTCCTCGACGTGCTTGGCCAGCGGCGCCGGGCATGGTCCGACATCTATGCTGTATTTGCGGATCAGCGCGTCGATGACCTCAGGCGGGAGCCAGTCGGCGATGTACTCGGGCATCCATGCGTACACGGGCTCGTGATCGAGTGCCCATGTCAGCAGTGTAATCTTGGTGCGCGGATCAAGCGCGTAGTTCAAGGATCCTATAATCGTCAGGTCCGGTCCCCGGGCCTCCCAATCGACAAATGCCAGATCGGCCATAATACCCCCGTTCGGTAAAATGGGCGACAGCACGTCTCTCAGATGCTGCCGCCCGGGTTACGTCGCTATCGGCTATAAGCTGCGGGGCTTATCATGCACGACGACGACGCCGCGTCTTCGGCTGGTCGTCCGAAGACGCATCGGCCTCGGCTGCTTCGGCAGCGTCGGCACGGGCCTCCTCCGAAGCGGGCTCTGCCGCATCGGTTTTAACAGGGGAAGCATCTTCCTGCCCCCGCCATTCGACATAGTTCCACTTCGGAACGTAGGTCTTGCCGTAGGTCTTGTGCTTGTAGCTGTCGGTCTCCAGCTTGACCACAGCGACAACATCAGAATCGCCCTGACTGACACGCGCGGAAAGCTCCTGCACGTATTCAGCCATGAGATTCATGAAACCCCGACTGGATGACTTGTAGAGAACATTCTGCCCCTTATCGCTGCCCGAAATACATGTCAGCTGAACAGACATCTGCTCGCCCCAATCATGGCGCTCGGCCGCGTCGTCATCGTCATCCTCGGGCTCCTCAGTGTGAGAAGGTAGAGAATTGCGGGCAGCTTTCGGCTCTGAAATGCTGACCATCTCCTCACCCAGAAGCTTCGCACCGTCTTTCTTCGCGCGCTTTTCACCACGCCACGAAGCCCAACCGTGTTGAAGGCTCAAGGGATTTACTGCCCAAATCGAACCTTCCTCGACTTCCAGATCCTCCTGACCGAACAGCCATTCTCCCCCGCTCATTTTCAGGAACGGGGTACCGGTGGCACCGGCCTTGAGGGTTGTCGCGACGTTGTTCAGGCCGGCGGCGAATGTTGCCATGGCCGGAAGAACGCCTTTTGATGTGGTTGTTGCTACTTCATTGGTCATTTTCTTCTCAGTCTCTCTCTCTTTTTCAGCTTCATTTTGACGCCAGATGTCTACCCAACGCCTCCAGTGCCGTTGGTGCACTCGGAATCGCTGGTCGCGGATCATCCTCGGACACCATCGTATTCCCCTTGGAGACCATAACGATCATCTCCTCAGGGAATTTCTTGTCTTCCGTCTTATAGAGCTTGCGCATCTGTGCCGGGGTCAGCATCTTGCGCGGGCTCCACTGGTCGAGACGGAAGGCATTCTTCGCTTTTCTGGCCATGGCCTCTTCATCGGCATAGACCTGACTGGCTCGTTTGGGCACAAGTTTGCGCCCGGGCACGGGGACGCCGCGCTCCAGCTCATCATGCGCCAGCCGACGCACGGCGGCAATCCAATCTTCGAGCTTATCGGCCAATGTCAGCCACTCGTTCATGTCCTCCAGATGTTCCGGGGACACTTCGAGGGCCTGATCGACCATGTCATTTTTCAGGGGGCAGGCCGGTTCGGCCGGGCAGAATTTGCAGTGTTTCCCCAGCTTGAAGGGGGCCTCTTCATCATTGCGCGCCACCTCGACGGCTTCGGCCAGTTCCTTGGCAAAGACACGCAGTGCCGGCAGATCGGTCATCCACCGGGTGTAGCGGGCCTCCTCATCGCGGATGCGGGGCTGGACAATGATCAGTTCCACGGGCTTGCCGTTCTTGAACAGACCACTTGTGCGGGGATCGACACTGGCCGCGTAGGCGTAGAATTTGAGCTGAGTGTTGTTTTCTGCCGATACCGGCACGCCGGCACCGAATTTCCAGTCGAGAACGATCGTGCGGTCCTTGCATTGCATCAGCACGTCGACGGTACCGAAAGCACCTTCGATACCGACGAATTTGACCTTCACTTCGATCTTGAGTTCTTCGACATCGACTTCCTCATAGAGGTCATCGAGGAATTCCAGTGCCGGCTCAACCGCCTCCTCATAAAGGCCTTGCGTGATCTCGTAACCGTTGAAGGTCATGCCGATCACATCGGTGTCCTTCTCAACCGTATCGGTCAGGATCACATCCATGGCTTCATGGAGGGCGGTTCCTTCCTCGGCAAAGCTGGAAGAACCGGGTCGTGGCAGGGTGAGCGATAGTTTGAAACTGCCCGGACAGTTCAGGATGCGGGCAGCGGATGAGCCGCCCACAACGGAACTGTGTGCCCGGGACTGGTGGGCAACATCCGTATTCATTGTCTCTCTCTCTCTTCTGGTCGTTCTGGTCTGGTCGGTCTGGTCGTTACTTGCCGTGCCAAGCGGCAAGGCATTCATCGAGTGAGATGAATATATCATCGCACATCAGCGTCATGAGTTCAGGCTCGAATTTGTCTTCAATCAGGTATCCGGTGATCTTGCCCTTGCCTGCAGCCCAACCCATTTCCAGATGCGCAGAGCGTCCGCAGGGCATCACCAGTAACATCGCTTCGCACCATTCCATGGCGCGCAGATCTGACATGTAACCGTAGGCTGCAAGGTGGGAAGTCTGAAGGCGGGTTCGGTATTCTTCAGCTGACCAATCCGCCCAAGAGGCGTCGATATTGGACCAGTGGAACCCGTTTTCCCCGTTGCGGGGCTGCTTGAAATCGTAAACTTCATGTCCTTCACCGCGCAGGGTCCGGACTATCTCCAGCTGTCGTTCGTTACGCCAGCTGCTGGCGACATAGATTCTCAATTTGTTCCCTCCTCGTGACCGCGTTACGCAGTGTGGAGGGGCTGGAGAGTCCTGTCAAGCGTCAGGGGGGCGCCGGGAACAAAAAATTCCCGGCGCAAGTATCAAAGGCTGAAATCAGATGGTTTCAGGAACAGGTTCAAGCAAACCTTGCGCATGACAGCCTGTTCTTTTTCGTCAAAGTCACCGTCTGAACTGCCGATTGCAAGACCTGCACGGACCAGTACATCGGCTTCACCGGCAGGGGCCTTTTCGATGATCGCATGAAGCTCCGCATCACTGCGGGCTTTATTGGCGACGAAAGAACCGCGGATCTGATCCGCAGTAAAATGCGGCATGTTCCGGCTGCAGATATCTTTCAGACGCTCGATCTCATCGCTGTCCAGCTCGCCGTCCGCACGACCTACGAGCACACCGATAGCAGTCAGGCGGTCGAGACCACCCGCATCGGTTACCTGTTTCAACAGGCCGTCCATCTGGTCACCCAGACCTTTAAGAAAGCTTCCCAAATTACCAAAGATTGGCATAGTTCATGTCTCCTCTGTTGCGTGAAGGGCGGGACGCCAGCGGGTTGAGCGGGGGCTGAATTAGCCGGCGCCCCTGTCAGACCGCGCCGGGGGCGATGCGGCCTGCATTCGGTCGGGGGCGGGTAGGCCCGTCGAAAGAAAACCTACCCGCCCACTTTATTCGTCACCGCCGCCGAGCCACCTCGCGAGTTCCCCGGTAGCGGATCCGAATACGGTTCTAGTCGTTCATTGCCTTGGTCAGCATCTCGGCCGGTGTGAGCTGTTCAGCCACATCGGAGGTGATGCAATCCACGCAATCGAACTTGGCGCCCTCATTGACCAGATTGTCATCGAGATCATCGAGGAACTGACCCGCTTCGCGGTCCTGCCCGATCTGGATAAACAGGAAGGTCAGCGAGCTTTCGTCATCCAGCGTGTTGACCGCGCCCTTGATGGTCGCCTTGACGGCGGTCGGATCGTTCGGCCGGCCATCCGTGAAGCAGATGATGAAGGCCTTCTTGTTGCGCTGGCTGACCAGATCAAGAGCTGCCTGCAGCGCCAGATGCGTGTTGGTCGAACCCATGGGGCTCACCTGCTGAAACACCTCGTGGACCTTCTCCGGCACGATGTCGGGGAAGAGCCGGGGTGCGGCGGCGAAGGTGATGATATCGATACCATCCTCATCAAACTCGGCACAGGCCCGTGTGAGGCCCAAGGCCAGTTCTTCGGCTTCACCCCAAAGGGTGCGGCCGTTGTAGCGCCGTGACGGGTTGCCCATGGAGCCGGAAGAGTCAATCAGAGCATAGAAATCGAATTCCGAAAGCGATGCTGCGGTCATGGGCGCTTCAGCGGCCGGGGCGGTGTTCGAGTCCATCGGATCTGCAACGGCCGCGGACTGCGGCACAGCCGCTGCGCCTTGATCCGCACTCGTAGCCGGAGCATCAGCCGGGGAGCCTTGAGGGGGCGTTTCCACCGCAGCCGGGGCGGAATTATCCGTAGTGCCGGTCGCAGGCGTGGATTGGTTGGGGTCATCAGGGGTATGCATTTTTCAGGTTTCCTCAGTTTGGGTTGATGACGAGGCCGGTCATTTCCGGCAGGGGTTAGCCGCGCCGCTCGTCTCGACGCTGTAGATGTTCGGAAAGGAAGTCCAGTCGGCCCCGAACAGGCCGGTGATCCATCCGCCGGTCGCACCGAGCAAAGGCATGTCGCGAGTGCCCCGGCGGTCGTGGATGTCCTTGATCGACACAGTTTTACCTTCTTGTGTCAAAAGTTTGTCGCGTGTCGCTTGACTGGTGGTGTGATAGACCAGCGGCCACACGCCAAAGACCAGCACCAGCTCATCTTGCGACACGTACTGCGAAGTCTCACAAGTCGCGTGATCCTGAATGACGAAGATCCGGCGTGTTTCCTTACCGCCTTTAGCCTCGTCCAGATAGCTCTTCTGCAGCGTGCCGGTCAGTTCGTCATTGGTGGCGATGGCAACCGCACTGTGCGTCATATTCGGCAGGAACCAGAACCCCAGCGTAAAGCACACCATTGCCATGGCCATGCTGACCCGGCTTTGGGAAAACACATAGATCAGCGTCAAAAAGGCGGCAGCCATCACTTCGTCAATCGCCGTGATGAACCACGGGAAAAACGGAATGACGCCTGTGACCGCGCCGAAAATCTGCAGCCCGATGCCGGCGACGAATGCGAACGCCAGACTGGTGAAATAAGGCGCCCATGAATTCGGTATCCACTGGTGCACTCGGGATTGTTCAGACATCAAATATACCTCCGGTTGTTGGCAGGCGTGGCAGGATTTGAACCCGCATTTTCGGTTTTGGAGACCGATGCTCTAACCCTTGAACTACACGCCCGTGTTAAAGTCCTTGTTGTCGCAATTCCTGTCTTCCGCCCGCTTGTACATGATCCAGTCGTACAAGATCAGATGGTTGTGAGAGTTCCCCACCAGATTGTACTTGTGCTTGGACACAGAATACTTGATGAAGGTTCGCACCCCCGGATTAATAACCGGGCTGACCCGGTGTATTACGCTCTCATCGAGCCGCAACAAATGCCCGTTCGGGTATATCCGGATGTTCCGCATATCGACCGCACTTTCGATAGCTTCAAGCATGCCGGCATCGTCAGTCGGCACATTTTCAAAATCCTGCACGCAGAACTCGGTCGGGTTCATGTCGTGCCAGATATAATTCAGGTCACCGTCGCTGCCGAAACCGTCTGCGTGCCAGCCGGGGCGATTGCCCGGATTGCCGGGCTCGACCCACATGGTCTTCGCCGTGATATAGACGTAGTGCTTTTTCCATGCAGGCTCCCCCAGATGCTCCCGGATGTCCTGAATTACCGCGATGGTCAGGCGGTCCAGAAAGCGCAGCCGATCCGGGATGTGAATTCCGGCATCGCCGGGCATGATTATCGGCAGGTACAGATAGAACATCATCTCAGTGGGCTCTAACGTGTAACTCCCGAGATCACGGGGTTCTTGGCCGTAAGCAATCATCATGTACCTCTCGTGTTGGCGGGCGCGGCCGGACTCGAACCGGCGACCCTCAGAATCAAAATCTGATGCTCTAACCAGCTGAGCTACGCGCCTCTGTTAAGTGGTCTGGGTGACAGGGTTCGAACCTGCAACCTCCAGCATCCAAGGCTGGCAGCCTACCAATTGGCCTTCACCCAGCTGTTTTTCTCAACTCTTCCTCATCGCAATCATCGACCAGTTCAGTCAAAATAGCGGTGCGGCTCCGGCCAGTGGCGCGCGCTATGCGGTCCAGCTTGTCTACAGTGTCCGCGTACATCATGACATGCAGATCCTTGCGAGGTCCGTGTTTCAGATTCCTGAGCGCCATTGTGTCTCCCTCTGGCCGTTATTAGACTTGATATCCAGCGCGCCGCTCGCTACCCTGTACTCCAACATTATGGAGCATTATATGGAGCTTGAACGCAAATTGGAAGAGCGTTGTTGCGAAAAAATTGAAATTCGTGACGGCATGGCCCTGAAAGTCAAGGTTTTGGGCCTTCGCGGCTTCCCCGACAGGCTCATACTTCTCCCCAAAGGTATCGTCTTTTTTGTAGAATTCAAACGCCGGAAGACCGGGCGCCTGAGTGCCCAGCAGAAAAAATTCCGCATCTGGCTCGCCAAATTGGGCTTCTCTGTTTACGTAATCGACAACGACGAGGATTTTGACCATGCGCTTGCACAAGAAATCGGATCTGGATGACGTTCAGGACCGTGCGATCGATTACCTGTTCGAAAATAGCAGCGCTCTTGCGCTGTGCCCCACCGGTTCCGGCAAGACGGTCATAGCCATGACTGCGCTGGACGAGCTGATGGAACAGTTCTATCTGCGCCGCCCCCTGATTTTCGCACCTTTGCGCGTGTCCCAGCTGGTCTGGCCCTACGAGGCGCAACAGTGGGAACACCTGCAGGATTTCAAAATGGCCGTAATGGCCGGCGCACCCGACGCATGGCCGGAAAGTGCGTGGCTTCATGAGCTGTTATACAAGTCGCGCTCCCTGTACGGCAAGCGCGTGGCAGCTGAGCGTGCCGCGAATAACACCGAGGATGCGGGCAGGAAACGGGAGAAAGTTGCCCTTGCGGAAGAACTCCTGAAAGATGAACGCAAGGTCAACAAGGAACTGCGTCGCAGCACGTTGCCGGAGGTCGCGCACGTCACTTCCTACGAGAACCTCGACTGGCTGCTGAACATCTACAAGCCCGGAAAACTGCCTTTCGATGCCATCGTGCTCGATGAGATCGGCAAGCTCAAGAACCCCAAGAGCCCGCGCGCCAAGCTGATGCGCAAGCATACTGTCCCCATGGTCAAGAACGACCAGATGGTCTGGGGCCTGAACGCCACCCCGGCGCCGGAGGGTCTGCAGGACCTGTTCATGCAGGTCACCATCGTTGACGGCGGCGTGTTGTGGGGCCGCAGTTTCTACCGGTGGCGTGACGATCATTTCAAACCTGCCGACTATCAGGGATATCGGTGGATACCTATGCCCACCATGCAGGACAAGATCCTGACCGACCTGAATACCGTCGCCTTCAAGATCGACAGCAAGGATCTGCCTTACCAAAAACAGATCAAATTCCGGGTGATCCCTATAGAGCTTCCGCCCGAGGCGCGCGAGAAATACGATGATATGGCAGAAACCTTCGCTGTCGATGTAGGCGCAAAGGGGGATATCGTAGCGTTGAGTGAAGCGGCCAAGTCCATGAAGTTGCGCCAGATCCTGCAAGGTTTTGTCTATGACGAAGACGGTCAGGGCCACATCCTGCACCGTGAGAAGCAGCATGCGCTGGCCGATCTGATCGAATCCATGAATGGCGAACCCCTGTTGGTGGCGTATGACTTCCGCGAAGACCTCACGGCTATTCAGGAAATCTATCCGGGGCTGCGGTATCTGGGGCACGGTGTGAGCGCCTCTGAGGCGTCCAAGACTGTTGAGATGTGGAATGACCGCAAACTGAAAGTCATGGCTGTGCACCCTCTCTCGGCCAGCCACGGGCTCAACCTGCAGTACGGGGGCAGCAACATATGCTGGTTCTACACCCCGTGGCCGCTCGATTCATTTCAGCAAACCAATGAACGGCTGGACCGGCGCGGCCAGACGCAGGCCTGTTTCGGACACATGATCACCGCGCTTGACACTCTGGAGGGGCTCATAGCCGACAGGTTGCAGTGGAAGGATGTGACGCAGAAAGACATCATCGAGGCTGTGCACAGCGTCTAACCGTCATAAAGACGGCCGGTATGCCGAAGCATCGTGTTATCTGTAACGGGTTCTTCCGGTGGGTTGCGGGCTTCATACTTGCCCCGCTTCACACCGCGCTGAAAAGCATCATCCATATGCTTGTTGAATTCGTCGCGCGTCATGATCATGACGTTCAATGAGATCTGAGGCACTTTCGCTTTACTCATATCCGCACCTTGGGCATTTTGGGTTCACTGGTCATCGCTTCGGCATCGCGCAGCATCTGCTCAACCTCCAGATGCCGGATAGCCAAGGCGTTACGGTCGGAAACAAAACCGGCACTCAGCCACCGGTAGAGTGTGGCCCGGTCGACACCAAGGGCGGCGGACAATTTTGTCCGCCACCCATGGCCTCCGAACACCTTCCTTCCTATTCGCTCAACTTCAGTCGCGTCCAAACCGCTCCACCTCGTAAATGAAGCGCAGAACCGCCTCACTGAACCCGTCGATGTGGGTCCACTGGCCGTAACCAATGCCGTGCTGGTGAGAAGCGACATTGATCAGGTACGGCAGCCGGGCGACCGGTGCCGGTACTGGTGTACGCGACTGTTCGTCCGTGATCACGATCAGCCGATCGTGCGGAACCTTCCGATTGAGGTAAGCCACCGCGCCGCCGAGATCGGTACCGGCGTTACGCTGCGAAATCTTGATCGCATCGACACCGGCCATACCGCGGCGGGCAGGCACTTCCACAATATCATTCGAGAACGTGAACACCCGAAGGTTTTCAGCGTTCACAACCGAACCCAGCGCTGCGGCTGCGTCCATGTAAGTCAGCTCCGACTTGGCCGATACCTTGGCTTCGAACATCGACCAAGACACATCGATCAGGACAACCGTGCGGCCGTCCAGCCGGGGCATATCCTCGATATTCTGGCACAGAGCCTCGTCAAGAGCCGCTTCGAGACGCGGAGCATGCTTGGCCGCCGAGATGAAGCGGAACGGCATGACACGGTTCGCGCCCCTGCGGGCAACGATGGCCTTGCGGATCAGCTTCTCGTCAACACCGGCCTCCAGCATACCGCGCAGGTTCTTGAGCAGAGCCATATAGCCGAGCTTGCCGGCATTCAGCTGCTTCTCAAACACCTCCCGCTTGGATGCCGCCTTTTCACTGGCGGTCGAGGCCGTCTGGCCTGCCTTGGAAAGCTGGGTCTCCCAAGTCCGGGCGACCTTGAGCTTGTCATCGGCAATACGCTGATAGAGGGCCTTGCGATCCGGATCGCTCGTGTGCGGCCGGGCAAGGTGGATAGCGTGCTGCAGACGCCAAGAAGCATCCTTGCGATCCCACTTCTGGAACTGGTACTCATCGAATGACCCGAAGGCTTCCGCCAGACCGCGCTTCACCTGCTTGGACAGCGGCTGATTACGCGCCGCCTTGCCGTCCATGTACATGGCCAGAAACTCAGGGATTTCATCGGCACGCTGGATCACCTTGGCGATCGTGTCGCCGACAAGGGCTCCCTGATGATTACGGGCCAGCTCACGAGCCAGCACCAGCGGCACATGCCGCAGATTGCCGCTTGAACGGGCTTCCACCGCGAGCGCTGCCAGAACGGAAGGCTTGACCTTGCCGGCCAGACCCTTGATCCGGTCATGGATGCTCACGCCATCCTCATAGAAAATGTCTTCGAAAAGCATGGTCGACATAACAGACCGGCGAAGCTGAGCTTCGAGGCTGATGTTGGCTGCCCGGGCACCCTCATGGGTATAATTACGGGCTGTCGTGCGCCGAGTATTCGTCTTCATTTTTCAGGTCTCCTCACGTTGCAGTTAAGCTGCGGAGACTTGTCCTTGAGCACTGAATAGGTGCAGGGGAACTAGTGATCTCGCGTTACAAACCCCTTTTCAGAGGCATCCATGGTGAATCTCACCAAGGACAGGATTCGAACCTGCCAGAACCCGAAGGTTCCTCAACCGAAGTACACGAAGTCTTCACCACCTGCGTAACAAGTTGTGAGGGAACAGACGATCTCGCTATAAGCGCTCTAACCATTGAGCTAACTCCCCATAAGATGGCGGGGAGTCTTGGATTCGAACCAAGAACCTCTCGGATGTAAACCGAAGTAAACGAAACCTATCACCACTCACAGTATTAAGTAGCAGGGGAACATACGAACACAGTGTTTAAACCCTTTCGGGTCCGGTTGGATTTGCACCAACTACCTTCAGATCCAGAATCTGACGCTCTCCTAAGTGAGCTACGATGAAACTGTATTCTATCACCACCTACTTTACACAAAGTTGCCGGGGAACCGGCGAAAACGACATCCCCTTTCGGGGAACCGACAGGAATTGAACCTGCGCAGTCTGATTAGAAGTCAGATGCTCTACCATTGAGCTACGATGAAATCGTTTCCTATCACCACCGACATAATTCAGTGCTCGGGAACAAGCGAACAGGCCATAGTTTCATTTCCAACGAAGTAGACCTGCTCTGTCACCACGAGCATCTGTATAATGATGCATTATGCATCGTTTGTCAATGCCTTTTTTACTTCGGACCCGATTCTTTTTGTGGCGGTCTCGGTTTGCTCGACCTGCGCGGCCTCGGCGCATTCGAAAGCGACCGATGCATAGCCGGCACCATCGGCATAGTCGTCCGGGTTGTGCGCGCCACTTTGCCGGCGTGCGATTTTCAGCAGTTCCATCATGTTTGCCACATCCTCGGCGTTGAAACCGTACTTGGCGCGCTCACCCATATTGTGGAGGTACATGCTCCACAGATTGGCGATTTTCAGATGGTTGTCGACTTTGTCGCCGTGGGTTTGAGCCCGGTCGCCGCCGACCAGACTCACGGTATGCATAAGCATTTCACGAGCAGTTTTCACAATGGTTTCCTCCATAATCGCTCCCGATTGAGCGGAGGTCTTATGCCACAAAAAGCTATACAAATGCAAGGCAGAACTTGACAAATGAAGGGGTATCCTCCAGTATCGTTGTATGAACATTACACCGCAAGACGCATGGGCAAGCGTGCGCTCCATGATCAACTTCGCTGAACTCGCAAGGGCCTTGGGTATTACCCGCGCCTCGATCAGCGAATGGCCTTATGTCCCGGAAGATCGGGTAGAATCGGTGAGCAAGGCCACCAAAATCCCCCTGTATGAACTGCGCCCCGACAAGTATACGGCACCTGCGCAGCGTCCTTGGAAAGATGCTGGCTAACCTGACGAGTGTCTGTGTTGCCAGTTCAACTTAACAATTGTAAGTTTCAGAATCCCATCATAATTCTGGAGCCTTACGCATGTCAAGTAAAACCGCCAAGGTCGACGCACCGACCAATGCCGATGCCCCTCTGATCGCCCCGTTGCTGCAGGTATCCAGCACGATCATTGCGGCTCTGATCGACATCAGACCTGTTCTTCTTACCGTTGATGACGAGGATCTGCCCGGCAAGGCCTTGGAAGCGGCCAATGCGCATGGCCTTACTTGGCGCCTGTGTGAGAACGCAGCCCCTCAGGCCGCCGGGGATATGGTGGTGTTCCAGTTTCGCGCCGACCTGATCCACTCGAACGGTGACATCATGTACGGTTACGATGTCCTGAATGTGGCTGTGGTACCGCGCCCTGACGAACCCATGTCCATCACCGCCCGGGCGGTGGCTCACGTCACTTTCATCCGGTCCATATTCGGCTTCCTGACTGTGAACGCCCCGGAAAGGGTGGTTCTTCCGCAAGGTGTGGCGCTGCAGACCATCGCACACCCCCCGGGGCCTGCGGCAACAGGTGACCTCAATCCAGCCAGCCTTGAGACGGTCGAGATGGACTTCCCGGATGAAGAGGATATCGATCGGTCGTACCTGATCGCACAGACCACACCAGACGGCATCCCGGTGCTGGCGGACCTGTGGGAGGTGGCTGATCGGAAAGGCCAGAACCGTGTCGATCCGGAGGAAATCTGCGCCGATTCGGTCCATATCCTGACCGAATACGCCGATAACGCGCCGGCAACCGGGCAGCTGACCGCCGCGTGGCAGCACAATAAAGAGCAGATGGAATTCATCAGGGACTATGACAAGGCGGAATTCGACAAGCTTGTCGATGCCTTCGACCGGAACCAGAACCGGATTCAGGAAGCCCCTGAAGTTCCTAACGCTCAGCGCAATCGCCGTACACGTCGCCGGGGGCGCGCCGCTTGACTTTAGCGGCTTTTCGTTCTTAAAGTGAATTCGTTCATTAGAGGGTTTCCTCCCAAGCGTGGACCTAAGAACGGCAGCAACGCCCGGCCGCACCGATGGCGTTGCTGCCAGTTCACATCTCTCCCGCAGAAATATCCACCGGTCCAACCACCACAAATTGCTCGTCTTCCTTGGTGGCACGGTGCCATGCATTATCAATATGCTCATCGGGCCAGCTGGCTTTCACAAGTACCCGGTAGCGCGTTACAAGCCCGTTCACACGCGCCGCGCGCACGGTCGTGCTGACTGTGTTCACGTCTATCTCATCGTCAACAAACACGGCAAAGCCTTTTGCGACAGGCATCGGCATGAGATCACTCCTCAGATATATTTTGGTTCTTGATCCATCTTTGCGTGGTGTTCCTGCTTGTCTTCATCGGACATCGGGTAGGGCGCTCCTACCACCTTGCCCCGCACTACGTGGACTTGATGCCATGGCGGGATCACCGTGCCATCAGCTGTTGCGCCATCTGAATCGCTAGGGTTGTAGATCGTCAAGGCGGTTTCATCCGGCCCCTTGGCGAAATCGGCACCCCCGGCATCCATCACCAGAACATTCGGATCTGCGGCCACGCCTGCAACAAAGGCCCGGTATGCTGCGGTGTTAATGTTGACAGTCATGATGACGAAACCCTTGGCATCGGTGATGTTGTAGTAGGGCGTCACGCCGGGGGCCTGCATGAGATGCTGGTAATAGATGATGGTCATGGTGTCCTCACAGTAAAATAAGCAGATTGCGACGTTCGATTTCGGCCCGGAGCATGTCGAGTGACGGTTTCAGTTTCTCCTGTGCCGCGCGGATCTCGCGCCCGTATTCCTTGAGCCGCACCCGGGCAAGCCCTGCCGGCACATCCTTGTGCGTACCGAACGCGAGGGCCTCGGTCGCAAGCCTGTCCTGCTGGCGTTTGAGCATCCTGTAGGTGCTGAGCAGATGCCCGGCGCCCATTCGGTCCAGTTCGACTTCCTCGCCTTCCTCGGTGGTCCAGATGATTTCGGTGCCGGGATCTTTGGGGATGCTCACGGCTCTGATTCCCAATTGGCTATACCGGGGGTGTCATGCCGGTAAAATTCCACGCTGCCCCCGGTCGATTCATCAAGGGTTATCGCGGCAGCAACTGCACGCATGGCGCTGACACCGTGAAACATCCCGCCATAAGCGATATCGCGGCCGCTCCCGATAGCGACATACTCTGTGACGTACTGGTGCATGTCGCCGTCTTCGTACATTTCGACCACCTTGGTGCCCGTCGAACGGATAATGATGGCGCGGCATTTGATAGGTATCTGCTCGCTGACCGGGACCGGGTGAGGCGCATCGCCTTTCTCGCCGTCTCTGAACCAGTCCAGAAACTGTGCCGCGTGAAACCCTGTACCGCAGGCACCGGCCAGATCACCCGTGTCATTGCGCGCGATCTTGGTGACAAACCCCATGAGAGTGCCGTTACCCCATATGTGCGTGTCGGCGGCGATGACGCCGTTCCGGTATGCAATCGTGGTCATGCTTCGATCACCCCATTATGCTGCAGAGAAACCAGCTCGGTTCGCCTTGGATACCGCGCTCCGCGAGCCACAGCTTGAAAGCCTTGAGCTTCTCGGGGTCCACCTTCAGCTTATCTGCAGTGATCTCCATCGGGTATCCGCGACTGGCCGAGAACTCGTAACCTCTGACAGCGAAAATGAACATGGGGTAGTCGTAGGAGCAGTGCCGCACCATGTCGACAGGGATCTTGTCCCGGGCCTCTTGTTGATCAGAGAACGAATGCCCCGGCTCGCCGTAGTCCGGAAGGTCATTCAGGCTGTCCAGATACTCGTCAAAGTCATCGAACTCACCCATGAACTCGGGCATGGTGTCGTCGTCTTCCCATTCGATGCCGAAAACCAGCATCCCGTCTGATGATATTCCCACGTCAATTACCTCCTAAAGAGTTGTTGTAGGCGTTGGCTTCATGCGCGCACTGGACCACATCATTGACATCATCGCGCAGATCAGCCCAGAAAGCCGCGTCAGTGATGTGGTCGAGCGGCAGGTTCCCAGCGACATCCTCCTGACTCTCGAGAAGATCGCGGATATTGGTGATGGCGCGGCGCAGACCGGTGAGCCGCGCGTTGCGGGCGCGCCGGAGGCGTCTGCGATCCGACTTGTTCATGCCGAGGGGTCCTTCATGCTCTGAAATCGTTTCACAATCACATCCTCTCGGGGGTTAGCGCCAGTTGGCACGGTTCCATTCGCCGTCACGCCACATCTGTACGAAATGGGCAACCGAATCGGGCTGGGTCACGTAATATGTCAACCCGACAGCCAAGATTATCAAGGTAAGCGCGCACGGGATCAGCTGGGGCTTGATGTCTTCCCATGCGTAGATCACCCACCCGACCGCCATTGCGATCAACATTCCTTGACCGATGTACATAATCAAATTCTCCTGTGAAGGTTTCCCCGGGGCACTGCGCCCCGGGGTCTGCCGCACTACTCGTGTCGGTGCCAATCCTCGAGCTGGCTTTCAAGTGTTCCATCGTTAGGACGGTATCCGTACTTAGCGATGAGCTTTCGGACAGCTTTCCAATCGGGTTCAGTTCTCGGATTTCGTTCAAGAGCGCGGTAATCGCGGCCTCTAAGATATCCATATGCCAGCTGTGCGTTTCGGGCTGCAGGTCGGACAACTCTAATCCGGTGATCGTGCAATCCGTTAAGCTTGGCATATTCTCTGTTGGCCTTGGCTTTCAGTTCTTCCTTGCGGATGATCCGAGCCTCTTCGGCCAATTCCTTGATTCTGACTTTAAGATAAACTTCCATTGTACTACTCCATGTTTCAAAATTGTTTCACGTGAAACATGGAGTTACGGTGGTGCTCTACATTCAGAACATGGTCCTTATCCTTTCACAGTGATGTTGATGTTGAGATCAGCGACCTGTTCGAGCAGCTTACCCCGGTACTCGAAACAGGTGCTCAAAAAGGTGGTGCGCTGCTCCTCGGTGAGATCCTCCCAAGGCACCCCCCGATCGATCCGGGCGGCCGCCATGGCCTCGGTATAGGCGATCTTGCCGACCTTGTTGCGCTCACGGTCGGCGATCTGGTGCTGGCGCCACCATTCCTGCAGCCCTTCGACATCCGGAAAGGTGATGTCGTGGTCATAGGTCGCCTTGCACAGGCCGCAGAGCATGCGCGCCAACTCGTCATTGCGCGCCTGCAGGGCCTCGATTTCTTCCTTGTGCCGCTCTTCCATGTGTTCGACTGCAGTGTTGTGCCGCCGGTATATCTCCGAGGGGCTGTCACGAGAATCTAAACAGGGCATTTCAATAACTCCAAAGTTGGTAGCGGGGGCCGGATTCGAACCGACGACCTTCAGATTATGAGACTGATGAGCTGTCCGCTGCTCTACCCCGCTTTAATCCATGTTGTCATCCACAGCAGCCCGAACACGACCGCCACGGGTACCAGTGCCACAAGTCCCCACCATACCGTCAAAACCGCTTCCCACCACGGGCGCTTCTCCGCAGGGAACAGGTCGTCAAGGTCCGGGGGCGCGTCCGGGTGCCTGAAATCGAATTCGCCCATGTCACAGCACCGTGAACAGGATCGCCACGACCGTAACACCGACGAGGAACGGAATCGTTTCGCCCACCCGGGGCCAGACCAGCTGGACCCACAACGGCATCTGCTTCAGAATTTCAGCTTCTCGCTTCGGATCGACTTCAGACATTTCGTACCTTCCTTTTTCAGTGCGGGCCTTCCACCCGCTCGCCGGGTATGCGCACACCGCTCAGTGCTCTAGATGACGTTACCGCCAAGGTAGCCTCCGGACTATTGCCTGCGTGTCTTGACCAGTACAGGGATTCGGGCACGCAAGCTCAATTCTGGCTGAGGAGACAGGATTCGAACCTGCATATAACGCATTAACAGTGCGCCCCTTTACCGGTCAGGCACTCCTCAAAACTGGCGGCCAGTGCAGGTTTAAATACACCTTCCGATGCATTCAATCTGTCCGTAAACAGATCCTTCAAAGACCTGCACTGACCATGGTGACCCGGGAGGGATTCGAACCCCCGACGCGCAGGACTTCAACCTACCGCTCTACGCAGACTGAGCTACCGGGTCTGGAGGGCAACCCGGGAGTTGAACCCGGCGATCTGGGATTGAAAGCCCTCACGGGACCGACCATCGCCCTCAATTTCATCCTTCCTTTTCCTCCACCAACCTTTGCAACTCATTCCAGCGCTCGCGCCGCATGAAGAAATAATCAGCCAGACTGTTCCAGTCCATCGGCCGGGGCGGATTATCGAACAGCTTGCACTTGCATGCCGACCGGTACATCGGTGTCTCGGCGCCGAACTCGAACCCCAAGGGGGTCTTGCAGGTCGTGCACATGACGGTCTGGAAGAAATCGATACCGGCGGCCTCGACGGCCTTCTGCACGGTTGTCGCCGTGACCATCCGACCGCTACTCATCTGTCTTCGTTTCCTTGTACGCCTTGGTTGTGGTGGCATATTGCGTGGTACCGTACTGATCAATTCCGGCCGGGCCGTTTTCACTGTCGAACACCTCGCGGCGCACTGCCGTGTTGCGGAAGATCATGCCGCACGCCTTCTCCCATGTTTCAGCGGCGGCCTGATGCGCCGCGTGCGACTTCTCGGCGTCGTGAACGGCCTTCTCGCGCAATTCGACATCGGCTTTCTGGCCTTTCAACTCCGCCAGTTCCTTGCACACATCGTTGTAGGCTTGATCGCCTTTCCTGTTGCGTTCCTTCAAAATCTCATTGTCGTTGTCAGCTTTTTCAAGGGCCTCTTCCAGCTGCTCGACAAGCTCGATATTCGCCTTCATGCGGTTCAGCACTTCCGGCTGGAACGTCGCTTCGGCTACCACCTCACGGATGGCATCTGCAATACGGTCATCCATCGTCTTCGTCCTTTCCGACATCTGCCAGCGTGCACACGGCCACTGGTTGCTGTTCAACACTGCAGGTCAGAGCAACGCCGCAATCCGGGCATTGTGTGATCCTGTGGGCCGCATCGTTGATATCGGCCATGCACCCCGGGCAAGTGAAATAGTCATCACGCCCGGGGTTTTTGTATTCGACCACTCGGTCATCAAACATCGTCAATCTCCGGATATCCGGGCCATCAAGGCATCATGCAGATCAGGTTCGCCGATAAAAAGCAGGATCAGCACGAAAACCCCCGTCCAAAAAACAACCACTGCAGTGTGATGCGTCATCAAGCATGCCTTTCAAGGTGTTTGGCGATCCTGCGGGGGTGGCGACCCCCGCTCCCGGCGCGGTCTTCAGGAACTTTATTACGCGCGCCCTCAGGGGCCGAACCAGTTCAGGATCTCCGGCCGAAAGGTCGGCGGCCGGATTCCCAAGGACCATAAACAGTTAGCGAACGGTGGCGAGCGCCTCCACCAGCGCCTCGAACGCATCTTCGTTATCCTGTGCCCAGCTGGTGCGCACGACCACGATGGCGCGCTGCCGGATGGTGTTGTTGGCGCCCCAATACGGCTTCTGCAGGCCCCGGGGGTAGTCGCGGGGCAATTTGGCGAACTCGTACAATTGATTGCCCTTGGGGTCGACAGCATCATCGAAATCCCTGTCGTCAAAGTCCCTGATGCGCAGCTCCTCGCCGAAACTCACATCCATCTTGTGCATGCGGCTGGACCCAAGGCCGGCGACATAGAGCAGACAATCGGCCTCGGCGCCATCGGCGACCTTGGACGCGGCCAGCGTGCCGCCCAAGAACAGCGGCTTGGTCACCTTGCCGTAATCGTCATCCTCGGCAATGAGGTTGTTCCATGTCACCCATGCGCCGGAACCCTGCTTGCCGATCGCGATCGTGCGCGAGCCCTCGTCACCGCTTTCAAGAATGGTCTCATCGTCGCCATCGATCTTGGCGTTGCAGACAAGATGCACATACTCGTGATGCAGGGAACCGATCCGGTCAATGGATGCTGCGGCGGCCTTGTCCTGCTTGGCCAGCAAGGCGTAGGCGTCAGCTTGCACAATGGCCGCTTCACAGGCGCCATCATCCTTGGCGACTTCCTTGATATTGTACCAAGAACCGTTCGTGTTGAGCAATTCGATGTTCAGATCGCCGCCCGCTGTCGCAGATTTCAGCTTCTTGCCGGTGGCGAAATAAACACCTTTCTTGCCTCCGGTGCACAGGTTGAGCGTATCCTTGTCGGCGGCATGCGTTGCGGGGGCCAGATACATGGCGGCAAGCGCGACTGCGGCCGAGGTCGCGAGAATTCGGGTGATCATCATGTTGGTTTCCTCCAATCAAGTGTAATCGAAATATAGGGAACTACCTGACAAATGTCAAGTGTTTTTGGCGTGTTCGACGGTTTTAGCCATCAGCATTGTAACGTTGCGTGCAACCGCTTCCATGACCGCCGCCGTGTCTACGTTGAATTCATTTGCCAGCGATGCGGCGTGCGAGATCATGAGCGACATCATGCCCTGCACCAGACCGGTGATGATGTCAGCCATTGCATCACTCGCGAGCTTGCCATCGGCGCGTTGCAATTCCCCCTGCACGACGCGGCTGATCGGTTCATGCAGGGCCTTGCTCAACCTGCCGACCATGGCTTCCACCGGGTCATTGGACAGCGACATGGCGTGAAAACGTTCAATGATTCCTTCCGAGGTCAGACCCTCGGTAACTTCAACTTCTACTGACATGGTCAATCAACCTTCCTTTTGTGCATCCATGATTGCAGCCTTCTGCACACCCCGGGCGAGCATGAGCCTAGCTATTTCGTACATTTTTTGCATGAAAGGTCCTTTCGGACCACCGAGCTGCGAACTGATCGCTATCCCGGAACAAAGTAACATATCGGTGCCGGATTCGAGCATACCGGCTGTGATGTCAGCTACTCTTTCGGGTGTCAGGGGCTCGCGCTCCAGCTCGGATACAACAGCATCCAGATAGGCGATGGCCGCTGCCTTGTTTATGCGCCCGGCGACAGCTTTGATCGGGTCTGACGACATTGACTGTTCGTGATAACCCTCAACGACTGCCATTCTAGATTGCTGTTCCGTATCCATGATTAATCAACCTTTCGCTGCCATGCGTGCCACCTCGGCGGTGATCACGTACAAATCCATGATGGCCGTCTGCAATTGGCTCAGGTCCATCGGTTTGGTGTTCTTCTGGGAGCGCAGCAATTCCAGATGATGCGCCAGATCTTCCAGCTGCTTGCGGGTTCCGGGGTCGGGCATGTGGTCTCCTCCTCATTTCACCTTCTGGACCAGCCCGCGGGGATGATGCCGGGGCCAGCCGTTGCAATGGGCGCGTTCATGATACCAAAGCGCGCGATAGTGCGGAGCCGACATGAAACCATGATCCGGCATGATGATCAGACATCCTCGCTTGTTACGGAACGCACAGGCGTAGCGAACCTGATTCGGTTTGGCCTGACACACCGCCCGGATGAACGGTACCGGGATATTGACCGTGCGCAGCTTGCCCGGACCTTCATAGGCGTGGTGATATACGCCCGGCGGCATCCACGGAGCATAGACAGCCTCCGCGTGGGCCTGTGAGGCCGCCAGCAGCGCAAAGGCCGCCATGAAGATCCGGACAGCTCCCTCCATCAGCTTGACTTGCGGTCGTGGGCTGCGGGGTTGGTCGACACGTCAATCGGCTCAGTAACCGGGGGCTCCGGGCTGATCTGTTTCGGCTCCAGACATTTGACGCCATTACACTTGATGCCGAGATTGCATCGCACGACAATAAACCGGCCGAACTGGCTCGGTCGGCACCGGATAACCCGATTGGACCTCACAGCCTCGTCAGCCTCATGAGCGGTCATGCCCATGGTACGCACCAGCGCTTCGCGCGTGTGGCGGTGCGTGTCAGAGGGGTGAGCGTGGTTGCCGCTGTAGTGGTAGGTGTTCTGGTAGATACCGGCACGAAATTCAATGCGATCCCGGCTCATTTTGTGTGACATTTTCTCTTCCTCTTTCCTTTTCGCTGTTTGTTCCGACAATTTAGTGGCCAAGGCCAGTCCATAGACCATCACCAGTCCTCCTGCGCCTCGCGCTTGTCGAGGGCATCGGCGATGATCATGCCCACGAATATGAACGTTCCGCAGACCATGGCTGCGACGATGATGGCCGTGATGCACAGCAAGAATACAATTCCGAAACCCATGGTCACTTCTCCTCGGCAAAAACATCCAGCGGGTCATTGAAATCAGCCATGATCACCAGACCCAGATAGACACCGGCCAAGGTCACCTGCCATTGCGCGAGCTTGGTCAGGGTGTGCTCCGCGCGCTGCATCCTCGGCAGCAACAGCAGCATCTCCTGAATGTAGACCTTGCCGAATTTCGGATCGCGCGTGACGATCGAGCCGGTGTTGTCGATAATGTCAGCCATCTTGATGGTCTGCGCATGCTCCGGGGCCATTGCCAGCCGGTCGCGCTCCAGTTCCTTGCGCACAGCCCGGTTGCCCATTTCGGGCGTGGTGTGATCGGTGACGGCATCCACCAGCGTGGCCACATAGGTGCCGAACTGTTCCTGAATGTCGTCAATGGTCACGGGCGTATCCTCGACCACATCATGCAGCAGCGCCGCGATCACCACATGATCGGGGATATCGCGGAAACGCCCGACCATGCGGGCCACGGCCTCGGGGTGCACGATGTAATCCTGCATGGTGTACTTGCGTTTCTGGCCGATACTGCCATGCGCCCATTGGGCGAAGCGGTGAGCTTCGCGGATGTTTGCCCTGCGCAAAAGCGGATCATGATCATATGTCATTGCGGTCACTCGTTTCATCGCCAAGGCTGATGCACAGCGGGGATACAAAGAGGCCGGCCACGAGGTGTTTATTGGTTTGACCACCCCAGAAGCGTTCACCTGTGGACACAATGAAAGCGTCGATCCCGCCATCATTGTCGCCATATTCGGTTTTCATGCACAGGCATCCGTCATACAGGAACAGCCCGGGTGCGGCATCCTTCAGCGAGCACGTTCTGTCAAAGACGGCCACAATGCCATGCTCAGGCGAGCGCGTCGGCATGGCGACCGTGATTTCATGGGTTACTTCGGCGTCACGCACATGCGGCCAAGAGTTATCGTACGCATCGACTTTCAGGACCACCTCGTCAAGCGTGCCGTCATCGCGCACACGCTGCAGACTATAGGTGAACAGGTTACGGCCGCTCCCGCGTATGCCGACGCAACTCTTGATGTAGACTGCCCCGTGCTTGGGGCTCATGTAGACTTCTCCGGGCTTCATCACATCCTCACTCGTCATATCCATCCATCGACAACGCGACGGGGTCGCGCCACTTGGTGTTCTCGTGCCGGTGCGCAGTCTTGGGGCCGCCCTCGTGAAAGCGGGCCTTACGAGCATAGTGCCGGCAGTTGTTGCAGCGGCCAGTGTATTTGCCGACAAACACGTCCACGCTGCCGCATTCGGGGCAGATCGGCCGGGGGCCTGTCTTGGCTTTACCGCTTCTAGGCATCAGTCATCAATCCAGTGCACGCACAGATGCACCAGCAGCACAACGGCTCCGACCAGTCCGCACAGGCTCACCAACCCTGTCCACAAGCTCATGAAGCTCTTGGACGGTGTCGGTATGTTGAGCAACGCAAATGCCACGCTCACCAGCAGGCACACGCCCAACGCCATCAAACCTTTTTCCACCTTGCTGAACCGGGGTTCCTTGGTTTCGTTCTGTCTCATCCTTCGAACCTTTTCTCTCTGTGCGGTGCTTCCATGACGCGCTGCAATTCCTGCCTGATCTGATCGCAGGCGTGCGCATCGAGTGTGAACTTGGCGGGGGTGCCGTGAACCGGATCAATAATCCACATCTCCACCTTCGGGTCACGGGGACCGGGGCCGCCGGGCCATTTGAACAGCAACTCCGAACCATTCACGTCCTTCAATACCTGCATGATCTTCCTACCTCCGGTTTCAAGAGCTTTCCGAGAGGGGCACAGGATTTCCGGATGCATCGGCTACCAATGTGCGTCTCCCCAACCGGGCCAAAGTGCCGTGCACTGCTCAAGGGACCAGTATGTCACTTTCGAGGGGGCACCTGTTCTCAGCCACCCTCCCGGAAAACTCTCGTTAATGCCGTACTTTCTTCTCTTCCATATGGCGTATTTTATCGGTCGCCCGACGCTCCAGTTCAGCTACACGGTCGTTGAAACCTTCGGCAGTCATCTTACCCGCCGCCATGGACGCCAAGAGGTTGCTGCCCTCTTCAAACCCTTCATGCCGTGCCATGGTGACGGCCCACGCCATGAAAAATACCAGCGTACGGACAGCATCGGCGAACCCCGCCGGGGCGAAGGCGGTCTTTGCCTGTGCATCGTAGGTAATACCGGCAAACAGAGCCTTGGCCCGCTGGTCGGCACTAAGCCCCGGAAATCCGCGCAAACAACAGATCAGGAACTCGTGCAACTTGTTCTCAAAACACCTGTAAGCCCTTTCCGGGTTGCGCCCGTCGCCGGAATAGAAAACGTGCTCCGGGTCGAGGCTGCCCGATATATCCAGCATCGGGTACTTGCTGTGGTGCGAGGCGTGGGGAATACCCACGGCATCGCCGTCATCCGTACCTTTTGCCCGGGCTGTGGCTATTGCAGTCTGCACCAGATCGCGCATGCATGCGGTGCACAAGCGCCCGCGCCGGTTAAAAGATCTCTCACCGCAGCCGGGACAATCCTGCATGCGCGAGCCTCGGCTGGTGGGAGCGTTTGTTATCCACGCTTCAACCGCCATGGTCTGACGTTGCCGAATGCCTTCGTCTTCGATCAGGTCGCACATGGCGCGAATTTCATCTTGAGCAAACATGTTACAATTCTACCGCTTTGCCCAGCTTGACAGTCAGATCCCTGATTTCTTCCTGCACACAGTTCATCTCGGTGCGCCAGTTATGGATCTGGTCGGAGCCGGTGGCCTGTGCCTTCAACTCGATAACCTTCAAGTCATTCGAGAACGTGCGCGCCTTAGCCCAAAACAGCATCATCAGGTCATTCATCTTGTGCCGGACCTGCGCCGGGGTCACACCGCAGTGCATGCACACCCTCCCGCGTTCGCGGGGGTTCGAGATCAGGTCATCCTCAGGGTTCGGCTCCTCGGCGATAACCCATGCGTGCGTGCAGGTTTCAGTATCGGTCATGTCGAACACCTGATCGCGGTTGCCGCGCGGTCGGTCGCGCTGGACGTGCCGTCAAAAGTATCCATCCACATGCCGTGGACCTTCACAGCATCCGGCTTACTGAGGCTATGCCGGGCGGCAAGAGCGCGGGCGCCGGCAAGCATGTTGGTTGAACCATCCTCGCGCAGCTTGTCGAGAAAGCGGAAAAAGAGTGTGAGTTGTTCTTCGGTCATCAATGCACCTGATGTTTGGAAGCCCCGACAGAGCGGGAGAGAGACTGAGAACCGGCGACCAGACCGGGTGCCCCGTCAGGGCTTGGGATATCTCCAGTGTTTCCGGAAACGATGACAAGTCGCTTCCTCTTTGGGTTACGAGCGCATGGCGTGTCCTTCCGCGTTGTTGGTACTGCTTGTTTCAATATGTCCAATTATATGGATCTACCTGACCATTGTCAAGTTTTTATTCTTATTCGTTGGTCAAAAGATAATGGACATCCTGATCAGCGTCATGCCCAAGAGATTCGACAAACAAATCATACTTGTTGTCAGGCAGTGACCGCACGAGCGCGCCGGTTTCCGCCATCTTCAACTTGTGTTCGAACCGCCAATAGTACATGTCAACCTGCTCACCCTTCGATTGTGAACTGGTTCCCGACCAGCTTTCGATAACGCGCACGCCCTGCTCAACCAGCTTGTCGTGCAGTTCCTGCACGCCCGTGTTGCCGTATCGCAATCCCGCCATGGTCTATTCCTCCTCCTCGCTGATCTCGCCGCCTTCAACCCACAGCCACGCCATGACATAGGCGCCATCGTCGTCGCCCTCGGACACGAGCGCGGCGCCATCGATCTCCAACTGGCCATCACTGACCAGTCTGTGGCTTTCCGCCGCGTCGATGTACCAGCGCTCCCTTTCGGGCTTGTCGATCTCGTGCTGGATCTTGTTGATGATCCCCACGCCCCGGGCCACGGCCGGATCGGGACCGGGTATCTTCTCGTAGTTGGCAGGCGTGGCCAGCATGCGCTTCAACAGCGCGGCCTCGTCGTCATTCAGCAGAATATACATGATCAATTCTCCAGTTCAGGTTTCAGGTGGTGTGTAGGTTTCCATTGCCTTGATCGCCGTGCAAAGCCGGTCGAACAGATCGGTGTCGATGGTGGCCTCTTCAGCAACGCGCACCTCGCCATTGGCATCGACAAACATGCAGTTTTCGCGCACCTCGCTCAGCACCGTGTGCGCCATCGTCAACACCGTGGCCGCCTCGTACTGAATGGGGTTGGGGATGTAACCCTGCTTGGTGAAATCGCGATACCCGTATTCAGGTTCACCGGCTTCATTTAACGGGCCGGTGGTATAGAGGGCACGCAACCGATCGATCAGTGAAATCCCTGTAGGCTCGTGCTCCGGCATAGTCAATTCTCCCGTTTATTGTGCGCGTTCAGGATGCGCGCATGAGCAGAAAGGTTTCAGGTCGGCTGTGAAAACCAAGGCGTTCGGAAGCGTAGGCCATGACCTTCTCGCACTTGTCCTCGATCGCTGATGCCGTCACGTTGTAGGCCCATTCGCCGTAGTCCATATCGACCTTGACCACCTCCAGCCCTATGATGATCTTCTCGCGCAGTTCATCACCGCTGGTGAACACCCGCAGGCCGGGGGCCTCCTCAACCCACCAGCTTTCGATCAGATCGCCGGAAACCACCTTGCCGCCGGTCACCTGCACCCATTCCATACCGGGGATCGCTTTGTAATACGGTTCCCCTGTGACCTCATCATACCGGGTTACCGTATTGGAGGTGTCCCGGGATGCCAGCTGATAGCCGACCACCAGATGCGCGCTCACACTTACTCCCATGGTCTCAGCCTTTCTGCGACTTTGCGGCCCGTCGCCGGACGCCTTCGTTATAAAGAGCCTCGGCCATGTCATAGGCAGCGACGGCAAATTGCTTGTTCGACACGTCATTGGACAGTCCGCCGGGCGGTTGATTGATCAATGCCGGGGCGATCTGACCGGCGAACCAGTCAACCATCCCCATGCCAGCAGCGTGGATACTTGAACCATCCTCGAATTCCAGCTGCACCGGGTTGGCGGGGTCAAACCCCGTCCAGCGCTTCAGCATTTCCTCGGCAATAGTCGTCATCGGTTCAATTCTCCTGTTCACAGATCGCCCGCAACCGACGCTCGAAATCATCAAGCAAATGATCTATGCGGCCTTGCGGGTCATCGCGGGGGGTTTCAAAATCGTTCCACTTGAACGAGTGCGGGTTGAGAGACGGGCCGGTCGGCAAGTGCCCCGGTCGCTCGTCAAACTGAAAATAGATGTGCGCGAATGCCGGGCCGATATCAAAGCTCGTTTTCGCTCCACCATGGCAGGTCGATACCGTGCTGGTTGCGCATGACATTTCCTGAGGGAAAATCGAATCCTGCTTGATGTGGGGTCGCCGGGCTCCGGCGACCTCGTGCACGATCGCTGCATAGCGGCGGCAAGCCAGTGCGCGTATCTTCTTTGTGAATGATTTCCTGCGTGCCATAGGGTCAGGCATCCAGTTTCCAGTATCCATAGACACAGCGGGTACCGCCGCGCGAGCAATCGTAGGTGTCGTGCAATACGCCATCGATCACGGCGGCGTAGTGACTGGACAGGCGCACGGCCAGCCGACCGGCGGGCAGTTCATCGGCGCGCAGGTGCACCTTGCACCCGCTGCCTATGGCCATGGTGGGCACCCACCGGAAACCCAAACCGGTCATGTAATCCTTGAACCACTGGCGCTTGGTATAGATGCCGTTGCGCGCGGATCGGGGTTGTTTCTTCGTGCGTTTGCTCGCGCGCTGGTCCTTGTTGCCCTGTGCCAACCGCTCATAGACGGCCCTATAATCCAGCTGCCCGGCGATGGTCACCGCGCGGCACACGCAGTCGCCGGCATTACCCTTGAAGCCAGCCGCGCGGCGCCCGCCATCGTCATACTGGTATTCCATGTGACCGAGATCGCGCAGCGGTTTGGGGTCGCGCGGCATCGGGCCGGGCGGCGGTATCTGGAAATCCGGATCGCAGAAACCAACGCGATCATCCGGGGGCAGCAGGCCGTTGACCTTGTTCACAAAGCCACGATAGGACCGCAGCGCATAGCGCAGCTTGCCGCGTTGCGGGTCCTCGGTCGGGCACGAGTGATAGTTGTCCTCCACGATGTCGGCGGCGTTGTCCATCTCGCCAGCGGCCAGCACCAGCAGCTTGCGCGGCGAGCCTTCCGGGATCATCTGGTCATTCGCCCATGCAAGTACCTGCTGGCACTCTATAGTAGTGACGTTGTAACATTCCAAGAGATCAGGTTCATCCATAACAATACAAATCTTATGCAGCAGTTCACTAGAAACAACCGGGGTCAGTCTCATAATACCTCCATCGAGTTAAACTGGTCGACGGAGGTATTATAACATGAGACCCTGACAGATGTCAAGTTCTAATTTTACGGTTACAGATTGCTCCCCGCCAGATAGTCGATACAACCGCGCATCGACTTGTGGAAGGTGTCCGGGTGCACGGAATTGTAATCCATGTTCCGGGTGGCGCCCAAATGCTCGCGAACGTGCGCGGGGATCTCCAATTCCTCAAATCCCAGATGCTTGCGCGCATCGTTCACGTTGTTAAAGAAGTGGCGCCAATCGCCGTTGCGCGCGTTGTTGACCGCGAACATGACGGCGGCGGTATTGGCGTCATAATCGCTGGTGAGAAAGTTGTGAGCGCGCGACATGCCCGTGCGGTAGGCCAGCATCGCACCGGCCATGCAGACCGCGCAGCGCTTGCCCTTGTCAATGGGCCGGTGCCAATCGTTCATGTCTATCTCGTATTCAGGCGAACGCTCGGCCCTGATCAGGTCGTCAAGGGCCTCGGTCAGCAGAACCGAGGGTGTCAGGGCCAAGCCGGTGGTGGTGGTGCGCGGTGTGGTGTCCTTGGTCATCGTCATTTCCTCCAGTTTCACAGGTTACAGGTCAGCCTTGCGCATGATCCTCACGGCCTTGCGCAGGGCCAGCTTGAAAATGGTCTTGTTATCCTCATTGTAGGAGACCATTCCCACCTCATCCGCCAGTTCATCGGCGAGCGGCATTGTGTGCGCCAAGGGCTCCAGACCATGCTGCATGCGCGCCTCGTTGACATTGTCAAAGAAGCCATCCCACGCAAACATACGCACCCAATCGAGCGCCAGCAGCAGTTCCTTGGTGACATCGTCATAGCAACGCGGCTCGCACTCGCGCAGCGGATCGGCCTTGAGCTTGCCCGCCATCGTTGCCCCCGCCATGCAGACCGCGCAGGTTTTGTCATACAGGTCAGGATCGTGCCAGAAGCCCATATGAACGGTGTAGCGCTTGGATCTTTCCGCCCTGATCAGGTCGTCAAGGGCTTCCGCCAGCAGCACGGACGGGATAAGGGCCAAGCCCGTGTCCGCGCGGGGTGTCTTGTCGGTCATGGTAGTGTCCTCCGATATTCAGGGTTTAAAGGTTCGCGTCGCTCAGGATGACGACTGCATGGGTCAGGGTTTTCTTGAATGCGGGGCCGTTGCCGTTGTAGCGCTGGACCCCGAGCGCGCCCAGCATGGCGAAGGCCTGTTCCGGCCATTCGGGTTTGTCAAAGCCCATGAGGGCGTGCGCGTTGTCGATGTAGTGGCGCATGGCGTTCCAGCCGTGGCACCGCGCGCAATCGATCGCGTTGAGCAACTCGCCATCCACTTCACTGAAATGGCCCGGGGCCATGTTCCTGAGGGGGCTCGCCCCCAGCGTCTGCGCCATGACCGCGCCGGCCATGCAGACCGTGCATGCACCCTTGTGGGGCAGGCCGCCGTCATCGAAATAGGGCGCCGTATGGTGCCACACGTTCATGTTGACGTGGTAGTCAGGACTTTCCTCGGTCTTGATGAGATCGGCGAGCGCTTCCCCGATCAGGACGGACGGCAGCAGGGCCAGCCCGGCAGCGGTGCGCGGTGTGATGTCTTCAGTCATGATTGTCATGCCTTTCAAAAAGAGGATTTCAGAGGCCGCCTTGCTTAAGGATGCCGATAGCGTCGTTCATGTAGCGCCGGAACAGGCCGGGGTCAGGCCGATAGGGCTCCACGTGCAGGTTGACCAGCTTCTCTATAATAGCGCTCGACCATCCCAGCCCGGGCAGGCCGACAACGCGCCGGGCGTTGTCTATATCCATGAGAGCTGCGGGCCAGTCGCCCGTGCGCGCGTAGTCCAGCGCATACAGCAGCATGGCGTCGGCGGTGCCGTGGAAGTGCGGCGATGAAGTTGTCGACGCGGCAACGCCCATGGTCTGCGCCATGACCGCACCTGCAAGGCATACCGCACACTCGCGCAAGCCATCCTCGCGCGGGCTGTGCCATATGTTCATTTCTATGACGTAAGCTTGCATTTTCTCGGTCTTGGCCAGATCGGCCATGGCCTCGGTGAGCAGTGTTGACGGTGTCAGGGGCAGGCCGCCGGGTGTGCGTTTCTCGGTCATATCTTCATGTCTCCCGGTTCAATGGTGATTGTGAGGCCTTGGCTCGTGCGCATGTGGGTCATGTCCTTGGTGGCAATGCCGGGCTCGATGCCAAGCACGTTCGCGGCAATGTTCACATATGACGATTGCGACCGCGCAGGCCGGTAGAGGGTGCGCCGGTAACACGCACCGGCCAAGCTCTTGTAATTCGGGTCGGTGTACAGCGTGCCCAGCGTGCGCACCTCAAAGCGGTCAGGGCCGATCATGCGCAGGAATATCGTGTCCTTGTCTTCAAGGCGCGCGACCGCGTCACCGCTGACACCGCGCGGCACATAGGTGCCATCGGCAATCAGCTTGGTGTCGAGATCACGCAGGTACGTGACGATATCGGGCGAGAAACCCAGCCGCAGCAGATGCAGGTCATCGCCATAACAGTGTACACGCACGCGATCCTTGGGCACCTTGCGACCGCGCGCAGGGGCCGGGGGTGCGCCTACGGGTGTGCGGATGTCATCGGGCAGTTTCATCCGCAACACATGGCCAGCCCATTCATAGTCAAGGGGTGTCGCGGTCGTGCCCGGCTCGACGCGCAGATAAGTGCACGACGCGGTGAAGGTGCCGGACGCCTCAGGGTTCGTGCGGTGTGGCCTCAAGAGGCGCGAACCGGTGGCCAGCTGGATCGATGTGGGCGCCTTCGGTCCTGAGAACATGTCCCGCAAGGCCTCCACCGTCACCCATGGGCCGCCGTCCGGGATTACCAGCACCGGAACAGGCCCGGCGGTGCGCGCGTTGTCGTCGCACGCGCCACGATCAAGCATCAGGAAGGTGTCCACGATATCGGCGCTTAACGTCATGCGCACGACGCGGTAACCGGTGCCGACTGTGGTCAGGCGCACTGCCTTGCGCAGGGGTGCGGCGCCCTTTCGAACAGGGGAGTTTAGGGACATAACTTTTATAGCTCCGGTCTATTTTCACGGTTTACACAGAATTGATACATTACCATATGTGTAGTGTCCATTGTCTGAGAGGCTTAACCTTCTTCGCCTTACATGCCTCGACCCTTGCTTTTCAGCTAAGTCATTGATTTATATAACCTAAGGGGAATAAAAAGTATAAAAAGTATAATATCTTATAGTTTATATACCCTTTAGATACATACTAATGATATAGAATATCATTAATATCTATCCCCTTCCTATATTGTATAGGGGAGGACTACTTTTGCCGCTTTTTGCTTTTTTGGTGGGAAGGCGCCGCCGTTTGCCAGCGGGCGGCGCCCCCGTGATCATGCGGTCTTGAAGGCGGTTAGCATGGCGATCAGGTCGTCAAGCTTGTGCATGGGGATGACCAGTCGTGCGCTTTCGGAGCGCCCGCGTGAACTGATGCCTTCAAGCCACAGGGTGTCGCTTACATGGTGCGCGTGCACGCCATGGGCTGCGAAATGCCCGTTGCGGCCATAGTGCTGGTAATCGGGCGGTGAGAAGGTCACCACACCCGGTTGTGCGGGGGTCATGGCCGGATCGAATTCGATGCGTCCTGCCTCGGCATAGCACAGGGCATAGGCAAGCGCGCCACGGTCGACAGACGACAGTTCGCCATGGATCAACAAGGCGTGATCGTGGATGGCTTCATAGATGCGCCGCGCGTGCGTGCTAGGCCAGTCGACGCACTCGCAGGACTGGTATTCGTAGCACTTGGCCGCGTTCAGGGCTTGGCGGTGCGTGATGACCTTGCCATGGGCCTTGAAGCGATGCGCCTCGACTACGCCAGCGTATCCCAGCATTGCGGGATTGTGGGCATACTCGTGTTCAACAGAGCGGATGTTTTCGGCGAGCATGATGCGGCCGAATTCAGTCAACTCACTGTCTGCAATGAGCGTCTTGTGCTCGGTGCTGCAGGTAGTGCAGGGCAAGGGGATCTGGTGCGCATGCGCGTATTCCAACAAGGCGTTGATGTGGTCGGATGAGAGAACGAAACAGCTCATAAGGCAACCTCAGGTTAGAAGGAAACAGGGGCTGGACGCGCCATAGGAGCGCGTCCAGCGGTTTTGAGCCTATGCGGCGGCGAATATGCGTCCGCCGAGGCGTTCAAGCTCTACGCGGTCGTCTGCGAACGGGATATCGCGTGCAATGGCTGTTACGCCTTGCGCCATGTGCCACAGGGTGCGCGGGTGCGCATCCTCCTCGATCTGCACACGCTCGACAGCTTGGCGCGCCTGTGTGGCTGTGAGCTTGCGCTTACGCAGCCATTCGATGGCTTTCTCATTGTCGGACGCAACCACGGTTTCCTTGGCCTTGGTCACAGCGTCAACCAAGGTCATTGCGTCCTGATTGGCATAGCGTGCAATAGCGGGCTGCACTTCACGTGCCCACCGTGCGGGTGCGCCTGATGTGTGGCGAATGTTGACCGCGTTCACGCCCTGCATGTTGAAAATCATTCCGTTGAGGCAGTAGCCCCGGAAGGTGAATGCTTCCAGCTTCAAGGCCGCCGCACCGACTTCGGAATTGACGATCCGCAAGCCCCGGTGCATCACATCCGCGTCGCCGCGCATGGTTGAACCGACTTCCACAGGGTTGCTTTCGTCAATCAGGAACATGTTCAGCGAACGATCCGTGACCGACAGGCCCATGTGCGCTTTAGCGGGCTTCCACCGTCCACTGTCCAGAATGTTGTTCAAGGCTTCTGCGATCGCCACGTCATCGACACGACCATAGTTAGGCCCGGTCGCGGCGCGCAGCTGGCCTTGATCGTGGTACAGCTTGATATCATCCACTTCCCGGTTGAACTGCATGGAATAACCGAGGATATCGGCAACCAAGGCACCCGGCAGCGTGCGAAGGAATGCGGGCGGCGCCTTGCCAAGCTGTGCAACCTGATTGAACGCATGGTGCGTAAAATCCAGTTCCTGCCCGTCTACGCGGATTGTCAGTTCGTTCAACTGGTCCATGGACTGCGGATCAGGATTGGCCAGCACTTCCACAGCCTTACTTGGAATTGTGGTCGTGCTTGCGTGCACAGTGCGTTCACGCAAGTACGGGATGAGATCTTCAAACCGGGTCATGCGGGTATCGTTGCGCCGCTGTATCCAGCCCATGCGAGCCACATCGCCAGCGGGTACAGGTACAGCTTCCGCTTCGATCACGGCAGGTTCGCCAGCGGTGCGCGGTGCGGGTGCGTTGGGTGTCAGGGTGATGATGTTATCGTTGTTCATAACGGGTAGTCTCCTATGGTCTGTCTCATCAGGCGCCAAGGGACCAGCTTGGCACGACGCGGGCGAATTCCCGCGTTTCGACTATTTCCGAACGGCCTTGTCGCTGTAGGTTGCGAAGGTGGCGAGCGCGTAATCCATGGCCGCTTGCGGTTTGGGCAATGTGCCGTGCGGTGAACCGGGGGCGGCCAATGACGCGGTGACGAAATGTGCGTCACGGGAATAACCCTCCTGATTGACAAAGATCTCGCGGGATTGGTGTTCGCCAATGATCAGGTGAAAAACTTCGCCGTGTTCGTTGGTCAATTCGATGACTATGCGTTTCATGGTGGTTGCCCCCTACTGGATTGTGCTGATTGTGATCAGGTCGACATTGTCGATATGAGGATCACGCAAGCGGCCATGGCGCCATGCATTGGCTTGGCCTACAGCCTCAAACCATGATCCGGCATGGACGGTGACCGTATCGGTTTGCATGGTTTCGAGATGGTTGTTTTCAAGTTCGAAGGTGGCGTAATATTTGGTGGTCATGAGCCTATCCATGGGTAAAGGATTGCCATGGCCATCACGAGTGCGAGCGCAATCGTGATGACCCATTCCAAGCGTGTCATGCTGCAACCGGCTTGTTCATGGAGAACATGAAAGCGTCAATGGTTTCCTGCCTGTCATTGGCCAGACGGTGGACTGTCCATTCGCTGTAATCGCCATCGTAATCATGATCTTTCTGGTCTTCTTTTTCCTGATTGATGACTTCACGGTCATAATCGCCAAAGAGGAGATCGAAGCGGGAGATTGAGTGATCGAAAGCGGTAAGAATGAAGTAAGGCATTGATAAAACTCCGGTTAATCATGGGGTATCTACTCATTAGCCCAACGGATCAAATCAGGCTGGACACATATAAGCATGACATTTGTCAGGTGGTCAACACCTAATTATAAAACTTGCGCAATTAATTTCGAGCGATGAGATTTGAGCGCGGGTGCAAACATGGGGTAATCTTGACACATGACGCATACTCAACAGGCGACACAGGCGACACGACGCAAGCGAGCACAACGTGATGCAAAGCCCGTGCTTGACCCTGATAAACCCTTGCAAGGCCTCACTGCCAAGCAGGAGAGGGTGGCGCAATTGTTCATGCGCGGACTGGATAAGAGCGAGTGTTACAGGCGTGCGTTCAATGTAGGATCGGACACCAAGCCGGAGACAGTCAATCGCAATGCGGTGAAGGTGTTCAACAATATCAAGGTGAAAGCTAGAGTTGACCAGCTTCAAAAACAGAAGGAACAGCATTTAGCAGAAATAGACGCGCCTTCACCTGATGATGTACTTAGTCAAATCCAACGAATAGCTAATGACCCTAAAGAAAAGACTGCAGATAGACTTAGGGCATTGGATAGACTAGCTAAGATTACTGGTCTGTATGATAACAGTGGTGACACAGACGACGACAAGCGCGAGCCGGAAGAGGTGGAAGCTCAATTAAAACAAAAGCTTGGGGCTATGCTTGCAAGGATAGAGGCGAGTCAAGACTAACTGTGCATTTGCCATAATAGATATTATGCGAATGAGAGATTGGCAGTTTTCTGCGGTTTAGTACTGATTGGCTACTGATAATGGGACAATAACGGGCATGGTAAACTTGAGGTACCTTAGGGTGTTCACGCTATGTTCGACCCCACCCACCCCCCCTCACCACGCGGAGTCCCGGCAGTTACACTCCCATGTCAATTCTGGCAGCCGCTCACTGTTATTTTTTGTACATGTCCCTATCGATATTTAAAAATTTTGAAAAATTTTTTACACGACAGGATTAACGTTTAACAATAGGTGTAATTGGAGCCATGATAAAGCCAGACCGTCCCAGCTCGATATTCAGACCCGGACTGACCCGCTCGGGAGACCGGTTTTATGCGGATTACGGAACGCGCGAGGGGGTCAATTCCGTGGCGATCCGCGGCGTCGGGCGTACGCCGGATCTGGCCATGGCGGATTTCGATCGCCAGTGGACGATGCTGCCGGACGGATCGGACCTGACGGCGGAACGCGAGCACAGGGATACCGATCAGGAATGGCTCGACCAGTTTCCCGATGGCCGCGTTTCCATGGCGGTTTTCATCGCCCGGTTCGGTGAGGCGGCGTGGTTTGCAGTCCCCGGCAAGTACCGGAACCGGGAGAATGGCCGGGATTATGTCGAATCCGAGGTGGTCGAGGACCGGATGTGGCTGCCCCGGACCCCGCCGGTCACCAGTGGCCCGATCCCGGAGGCCGCGATAATCGAGGCCGAAAAGAAGCAGGAAGCGGAACTGCAGGAAAAACTGCAGAATATGACGGATACCGAGTGGCTGGATGCGCAGGGCACGCACATCAACGGTGTCGAATTTGCAAGGCGGTTCGGCTACGAGGTCTGGCGGCATATCGCGGTCAACGACAAATATCAGGATCCCCGCGGCCGGCAGGTGATCAACAGGGATACCGCGGACAGGGCGCTGGTCGAATCGGACAAGGCGGCCCCGGATGAGGAATGGCTGGGCGATGCCGAGTTTGTCGATGTCGGCCCGTTTGTGGGAAGGTTCGGATACGCCGCGTGGCTGGCCGTCCCGAAAAAGCACAGGAGTTATCGCGGCGACGGCACGGCCTATGTCGAAAGACAGGCTATTTTGGACAGAGTATGGGAGGACGAATGATGTTGATAAAGGCAGAAAAACTTGAGGCGGCGGTGGATGAGATGATCGAGTGCACGTCGACGGCAACGGCTGATGGTATGAGGATCACCCGGAACACCGATCGTGATACGGTGCGCGCGGCGTTGCTCGGCGCCTTGACCACGCTCAATCAGGGCCATCCGGTCACGGTGGATGACACGGTCGCCCTGTGACGCTGCCGGAACACAGGATCGGGGACAAGGGGCAGCGGTATGAAATCCGCTGTTTCGGCTATCCGGAAGACGGGCAGAATACCATAGGGTGGGCGAACAGGCTGCCCGGCGCCATCAATATGGCTGAAGCCATCGTTCTGGCGCCGGCAGCCAAGGATTCATGGGTGGTCGACCGCAAGGAAGGCTACAAGGTGAAATGGCGCAAGAGCGCCAATCGAACCGGCCAACGCGAGGAGGATGGTTGATGTGGCAGATAACGGCTTACTGGTTCGCACTCGTGTGCAGCGGCGTGGATTTCTGGAAGGATCCGCCGTCGAAAGAGAACAACTGTAATCTCGATCATCACGATATGCACGGTATCGACCAGTACGGTGAAAACTACAACCTGCATGATGATGCTTGGGGCCGATTGAAAAAGCATCCGTTCTCGTTCTTCCACCATTGGGTCAATCTCGCGACTTCCTACATGGAAACCCCGCATCAGGAGCCGATCGCCAAGCTTACGGGTGCGATCATGCTGGTCTACGGTCTGCTCATGTTCGCGCTTGGTTGGCTGATATGAGCGAGCCGGCGGAAAATGACGATAAGGACGTTTCGATCGAGTTGAACGTGCACTGGCTCGCGGTGCGCAGCGACAACACCTACTGGACGCTTTTCCGCAAGGACAAGGTCGGCCGGTACCAGATCAAGGATGTGGTTCAGGGATCGCGGCGCACGATATTCGCGCTGATGGACAGCTACCAGATCAACCCGACCCCGGAAGCGCTGGCATGGATCGACACCCTGCCGGAAGTGGCGGGTTTTCCCTACGATGAGGACGAAGCCCCGGAAATCAATGGAGGGAAACCCCATTGACAACTCCATAATGTTGGAGTTTACTACACTCATCATAAACCGGAGGATGGCCATGTCGCATGAAACCCGCATCGCAGTAATCGTTGCCTTGGCCACTGCTGTGGCCTTTGTCATCGCGGTGGCGCTGTCATGAGCCAGACCGTTGGGGAGCAGGAGGACCGCGCTCGAAGGGTCGTGATCGATATTATGAATATCGTGCGCCAGAAGTACGTCGAAAACCGCCCTGTTCCCACTGCGAAGGGTGAAAATGTCGATAATATCGCCTTTTCCGACGCTTTCGGGACGATGCTTCGGCAGGAAGTCGGAGAATGCACCACGGACAACCTGCTTGATGAAATCGACGGGGACTTCGCCCAATAAATGTCCGAATTTGTCAACAGAAACAAAGGCCGCCTGAGTGGGCCCGCTCCCGAAGGGTCGAAATTGTGGCCTGATTACTGGATCTGGCTTGTCGACACGCCGCATAACCGGAAAATCGCCTGTACTTGCGCTGTCATGGCCGAAATTGTGCTGGTTTCAGCGCTGATATTGCCGAGGTTGCCATGGTAGACCCCGTTATGGACGTAATTCCCGACCCCGGACCCAAAGGGCGGCGCTACAAGCTGAAACTGACCGCCGGCGCCAGCATTTTCGAGGCGGTTACAGACCGTTTTGCCTACCTTTTGCCCCGGTCGAGCCATCTGCATTTCGTCAACGACCCGAATTTCCCGGAAGTGCATTTCACGACGACCGATGACGAGCTTCTGCGCATGATTTACGAGGATATGGTCCCCGGTGAGGTCTTCACGACCGAGCTGGAAACGCATATGGTCATGAAAGAGAAGAATTGCAGGATAGTGGGATGACCAAGCTCAACCACAAGATCAAGCTGACCAAGGCGCAGGGTATCATCTACGCGGCGATTCTCGATTATTTCGATGAGTACGAGCAAAGCCCGACTATGAGCGAGATTGTCGAGTATTCGGGGTATTCGCAGACGACCGTGGTCTACCGGGTGCCCGAACTGGTCAGCCTCGGGCTGATTACCAAGCAGCCGAACAGGACGCGGTCGATCGAGCTTACCGACATCCGCCTGCCCGGTTTCGAGGCGCCTGAACCCGAGCCCGAACCTGCCCCGGACGAAGAGGCGCCGTGGAAAAGCTACGACGACAACCCGAGGATCTGACAATGCGCGGAAGCATGCCGGATTACACCAAGACCTATGTCGAGTACGAGGGCAACATCTGCCCGGTGCTTGAATATCTCGATCTCGAGGGTCAGCGCGTGGCCGAACCGCTGGATGCCCAAACGCTGCTGATCTGCCATGAAGGCGGCCTCACATCGTATGTTCCGGCCATGGCCGGGGTTATCGTAACCGTTCATTAGGGAGTGAAGTTATGGACAGGCGATCTTTTCTGAAGGCGGTCACGGCAGTGCCCGTGGCAGCGGCGGGGGTCAGCGCCGCCGCTGCCATGGGGCCGCAGAAATTCCAGCACAAGGGGATCCTGCACTCGGTGGATTTCACCGAGCAGGAGCTGGAGGACAAGCCGGAATGGTGCGCGGAGCAGATGGGCCAGATGCACAGGGCGTTTTTCGCGGAGATTGATGAATACCGTGAGCAGGGTAAGATAATCTGGAAAAAGCAGCCGGAAATGATCTGTTTCCAGAACTACGATGCGCATGCCCGGACCTATGAGTGGTCCGCTCAATTCCATGTGGTCTAAGTTGAAATTCGTGTTGAAAGTCGTGGCCGGGATCATGCTTTACCCGCTGATCGGCATCACCAACACATCACCCCGGTACCCGACCCGTGAACAGATGAACAGGAGCAAGTGATGTTGAGACGGAAATTCCTGAGTATGCTGGCCAATCTGCCCCTGATCGCGATCCCGGTCGCTGCCACGGCCGAAATCAGACCGGATGGTTTCTTCGGGTCCATCGCGCCCAAGCGCGAAGGCGTGCCCATGCTTTTCGACCCGCAGCCGATCGGTGTCGGCAATATCGAAATCTACGAGTGGGACAAGCATTCGAGGGTCACGGCGCAGGAGCTGCTGAGCCTCGAAGAGAAGGAAGATCTCCCCTACAAGATCCGGCGTGACCTGACCCGGCGGCGCATCGCTGCCAAGAGGCATGCCCGGCGCATGCGCGACGGGTTGCCGGTGGTTTACTAGAGGGAAAACCCATGGGTTTCGGACCACTGTACCCGCAACCGCAGGAGAACTCTGCACCGCAGAAACATGTGCAGAGCAAGTACATAACCGTGAAATACGAGGAGATTCTACCCGTGGATGACACAGTCGATTCAACCAGCGACGAACGCACGGCAAATAATGTCATGCGCCACGAATATCGCGTCCTGAATGATGAAGAAAAGGCGCTGATGAAGGAAATCAAGGACGCTGGCAACGAATTTTTGTGGCTGTTGCACCGGGCCGGCGGCGGCGATCGCGACGGAACGAAAATTGACGATTTTATGGCGAGCCGCGAGCTTAGCATTGCCAAGACCAAGATCGAGGAAGCGGTCATGTGGGCTGTGAAGCACGTCACGAAATAGCCTTTCGGGGCCTTTCGCCGGCACGGTGCCTGTCGGGGCATACCAAGAGATGATGCCGTTCTCCCGAGAGGCTGAGGTCTTATAGGGACAAATCGTCTCGAGGCACCCTTAATTCAAACACTTCCGGAGGATCACAGCCGGCATGGCGCCAGCCGGAGCATACCAAGGCCCGATGAAGAGCCCTCTCCGGATGTTCGAGTATACAGGCAGGGGAATTGAGCCGAGGCGCCAACCACTATAGACTGGGGCATCTCCGGGATCCAAACCGGCACGGTGCCTGTCGGAGTACACCAAGATCTGATGCTATGCCCCCGGAGACCTTTAGGGGTCAATTACGGTTAATCGGATCAAGGCATCGATAGGAGAAAATTTGTGTCAACAATACTGGACTTACGCGATTTGTGGCGTGATGTATCGCGGGTATTTAACGCAGCCTATGGAAATTACAGTGACGAAGAGATCAACCAACTTCTGTTTGATGAAAAAGAACCGGGGCTGTCCAAGCGCGGATTAAACGATTGTACTCCTGATTTGATCTCGGCCAAAACTTAGGTATAAGCTGCCCTCGACCAGACTTGAGGGCATGCATGGATATCAGCGCCGAGAAAATACGCTGGCTGCAGGACAATGTTCATCGTCTTGACATCAATGAACAGCTGGAGTTGCTCAGGGATATCGAGCAACACGACAAGATTGTCACCAACAAGGAATCGCGAACCGATTTCCTTGAGTATGTAAAGCTCGTCTGGCCTGTATTCATCCCCGGATACCACCACCGCATCATGGCCGATGCTTTCGAGCGGGTGGCACAGGGCAAATGCAAGCGCCTGATCATCAACATGGCGCCGCGCCATACCAAGTCCGAACTGACCAGCTGGCTCCTGTCGAGCTGGTTCCTCGGGCTCTTCCCGACAAAGAAGATCATTCAGGCCTCGAATACTCAGGATCTGGCGTCAGGCTTCGGCCGGCGCGTCCGTAACCTCGTCAATGGCGATGACGGCCCGCAGTACCACGATGTCTTCCCCGGGATCGGGCTGTCGCGCGACAGTCAGGCGCAGAACCACTGGCACACCAACAAGGGCGGTGAATATTTCGCTGTCGGCGTCAACGGCCGCGTGACGGGTAAGGGCGGTGACATCGTCATCATCGATGACCCGCATTCCGAGCAGGAAGCCAAGCAGGCCGAGCGCAACCCGGATGTGTTCGATGAAGTCTACCGCTGGTATGTGAACGGCCCGAGGCAGCGGTTGCAGCCCGATGCCGCGATCATTGTCGTGATGACCCGCTGGTCGATGCGCGACCTGACCGGGCGTCTCCTCAGTAAGATGCAGGATGACGACAGCGATGTGAAGGATGAGTGGGAAGTTATCGAGCTTCCGGCCATCCTTGACGAATACACCGAGAACGAACGCGCCATGTGGCCGGAGTACTGGACCCTGCCGACGCTGCAGGCGACCCGGAATGAACTCCCGGTCACCAACTGGCAGGCGCAGTACCAGCAGAAACCGACATCGGCGCAAGGTGCGATCCTCAAGCGCGAATACTGGAAGGAATGGACGGACCTGAACCCGCCGCCGTGCGATTTCATCATTGAAAGCTGGGATACGGCGTTCACCACCGATACGCGCGGTGACTTCTCGGCGTGCACCAAGTGGGGCGTGTTCAAGACCCGTCATCCCGAGACCGAGATCGAGATCAACAACATCATCCTGCTTGACGCCTTCAAGGGCCGCTGGGACTTCCCCACGCTCAAAAAGAAGATCAGGGACGAGATGCACGGCCCCCGGCGTGCCGATATCATCCTTGTTGAGCAGGCGGGTTCCGGTATCTCGCTGATTCAGGAGCTGCGCATGATGGGCTACCCGGTCGAGGGCAGTACCATCGCACGCGGCAAGCGCGGGCAGTCCAATGACAAGGTCGCGCGCGCCAATGCCGTGGTCGGCGTCTTCTCTTCCGGCTATGTCTGGGCACCGCCGCGGCGGTACTCGGAAAGGGTCATTGAGGAATGTCACGCCTTCCCGTACGGTGACCACGATGATTTCGTTGATTCGACCGTGCAGGCGGTGCGGCGATTCCGTGACGGTGGGCTGATCCGGACTGAAGATGATTGGGATGAGGAATTCGAAGAGGATTACCAGCCCCGGCGCGCGGCGTATTACTGAC
>WLWG01000119.1_pt1 | contig 77748 bp, 75 predicted proteins | sample 6712871 | NCBI WGS metagenome assembly WLWG01 (sample SAMN12718693, study PRJNA515312) | sponge metagenome | isolation source: marine sponge | host: Mycale hentscheli | place: New Zealand: South Island, Marlborough, Capsize Point | collected 2003-05-01 | reverse complement strand
AGAGTTGTCAAAACAAATTGATGAATTAAGGTCTAAAATGTCTTCGTTGAACAGTCAAATCACAAATATTAAATGTGACATAACTAAAAAAAGTTTAGTTGAAGAGGAATTACCTACAGAAGTTGTTGAAAAAATCAATGAAAAATATGACAATGACGAAGCTTGGAAAATCTACAATAAAAGACGTTTTAGTTTTTCGTAATAATTTATTTCTCCATATCCCGACTAATAATCGCTCTAACTTCCTCATAATTAATACCGTACTTATTTGAAACACCCCTCCAATCAGTCGAGTCAAAAAAGTCTGTTTTTGGTGTCAATGTTCTTATTAAAGCGTCTACTGGATTATAATTTGGTTTTAGTTTGTTAAACATGGAATTTGGAGCTCCTTTCATGTAACAATAAAGTAAATCTTTTAAATTGTCTTCACTTCCAGAAGGTACACTTTCTAAAGCTGCTTTTACACCGTCTTCATCCCAGTCGGTAAAGTTTATAATTCCACCTTCGAAACATTTACAAGAGTCTGCAATTTTATTTGCTGCGTCATAAACTTTATCTATTTTTTGTCTTTCTGAATCGGAAAGGTCTGAATAATACCCTTCTCCTCCGATAGAACAAATGTCTGACCCAAAGACCTCACCAGAACACTGACTATAATACCTATCAGATTCGGTTAACCTTTTTTTTTTAAACGCCTATTTAATTCACGTTTAGCTTCACTTAAAAGTCTAGATTGTTGTCTTTTAGACATTTTTTTAGATTCTGATAAGCCATTTTCATAATGGAAAAAATGTTCACCTGGTTCTCTACCATATTTGTCGTCATGTCCCACACCTCTTTTTTCATCATACTTCATTGAATTAACAAGAGCGGCAATATGTTGGTCTAATCCGTGTTTTTGTGAACCATGAGAGTGGTCTCTTTCACGTTCTAAATGATGTAATTCATTTCTATCGTGGTGTAAATCTTTACGATAATTATAAGTTTCTTCACCTTCAGAATCTTCATAAACTTCACCTCTACGAGATTTACCAGTTAAATCATCATCGTATGCACCTATAACGTCATGTTTAAAATGGTGTCCGTCAAATGACTCATCATCTGCACCATCTCCAGGGTTAAACATACCTTTTTCATAAGACCTTTTTTCGTCTAAATCAACACCTCTACCTTTTAAAATGTCAGCTCTAGTAACTTTACCATCACCCGTTAAATCTGGAAATTCTTCATCTAAGTCTTCAGAATTATTGAAATTTTCTTTATCAAAACTTCCTTGGAAATCTGTATCGTCTACAGCCAAATCCCCATCACCAAAATTCATTTCTGACAATTCTCCGTCTATTTCATCATAAAATGCTGCTGACTCTTCTTGTTCTAATACAAAATTTTCCATAAGTCTTGTAAACTGTCCCTCACTTATTGATACCTTTTGTGGTTTATTTCCGTAGGTTTTCTTTGATGATGTTGGGCGTCCTAAAGACTTACCCAACTTTCCCTTTTTATAACTTAATTTCATTTCTTAAAATTTTATATTTCTATTATTATACATTCTCAAATGATGCTCCAGTAGGTGTAATTAAGAATTCAATATCGATAAATTCTAGAGACCTAGTTGGTTTTATGTAAATTTTACCTTCTAAAGTATTTTGGTCAATTAACTGTGGGTCGTCAGAAAGAACAACTCTAAAGTCTGTTAAACCTCTCTCTCTTCTAATAGAGTCTAAGATTGGGTTAACTAAGTCTAAGAATTCGTTTCTTACCTGTTCGTCATTTTGTTCGAATAACAATTTAACTGCGACTGCCGAAATTAATTTTCTAGCCTGTAATAACAATCTTCTAACGTTGATTCTGTCTAAAGCAGATTGTCTACTTTGTAGAGTCTTGTTACCCCAGATAATAGTACCCACATCTGAGTAAGTTGCGATTGGGTTAATTCTACCAGCGTATAACGTATCTCTTTCATCAAGAGTAAGTTTCTTTCTAGCTTTAACCGCGTTTACAATACCTCTAGTATAACCAGCGGATGCGAACCAAGGGAATGAGATGTTATCTGTTAATGCGATGTTTCTCATTACATCGTAAGTAGCTGGTAACCATACTCTTGTATTATTCTCCTGGTCGTTATACTGTACCCATGGGTAGTAAGTTGCTGTATAGTTAGAGTCAATCCCTGTTATGTCTAAATTATCTACTGCTTCCGTAGGTTGGATTATGTTTGTTGCTATTGTAGCACCTGGTGCAAATAGGTTGTAGTCAGGTGTGGTTGTAATATAAAGTGAATCTGCTCTTTCAGTTTCAACCATATCGATTGTTTCCTCTACTAAATTACTATTGTTCACATAATCGATTCCCGGTGTTGCAAATACGTTTACGTTAACCGCTTCAGGATTTCTAAACGTTCTCATCCCGAAATAATAAGCGTAGTAGTCAGTAGTAGCGAAGAAACCAGATTCACCCCAAGGAGTACTTCCAAGTAACTTAAATGAACCGTCTCCATCAGCGTTAGGGTATGTTGTTGAAACACAAGCTCCATTTAAGAAACCAGACTTACCTCTAATGTAAGAGTCTCCGTTACTTCTTGATTTTCTGTATATGTCCCAACCGTCAAAACCACCATAAGGTGCTATTGTAAATTTCCTAGACTGTAAAGTGTAGTATGGGTCTTGTGAGTCAGTTGGTTCCGATTGGAATGAAGCAGCTCCAACAGAAAATTGGTTTTCTGTTGTTGTTCCAGTACCACAATTTTTACAGAGTGTGGTAATACATAATTCACCTAACGTGTTAAGACAAGTAGCTCCTTTGTCCATGTGGAATCCAGGAGTTAAACATGACCACGAATCCCCATCTAAGTCCGTACATTTAGCTGTTGGTGGTTGTTTACCTTTGTATTGGAAGAAATCATCATCATAAGCTGACGCTGCGGTATCCGAAATACCTAAGTAAACTCTTCTTATTTTATCACCAGTACTGATTGTAGTGTTATCCACACTTGAGCTTATAGCGAAAGGTGGGTTCCAAATAACCTCTCCCGGTGTATTGTAATGTGTTTTGTAATAAAGTGTCGGGCTTTGTTGTCCTTGGTACTGTCTGGTCGTATAACCCTCAAACCCACAAGGTACAGCGTCATGTCTATTAACATCACTTTCTTGTTCTGGGTCTATATCTACCATTATGTATCTACTTCTAAGTTCGTATTCACCATTTGCGGTCCCTATCTTAACACCGACAAAAGAATTTTGGTTAGGATTCATACTACATCTAGTAAACCTTTCCAATACTACTGGAGAAGCGTCCGTGTCGTAATAATTTCTAACTAAAATATCAAACTCGTTTCTTTCAAACGAAATATTGACTATTGAAATTTTAACCGATGTATTTGCTGCGTTTCCATCAGCTATTGATACGAATCTGAATAATTTATAAACTTTAGTTCCTCGTAATTCAGAAACTAAATAAGGTGTTACAGGTGTTTGCCATTGTTCTTGATAAAAACCGATAGTACCAGTATTAATAGGTTCTCTGAAAGAAGGTAAATCCAATAAACTACAGTTCAATCCTCTAATGTACCCTTTCTTGTACGCGTATGATAACATATTTGGGTACGCCTCCTCAACAAAAATTGGGACTGTCTGCATATCTTTATCAAATGGCCCCACACCAAATACTCTTTTTAAATAATTTTTAGATGTTTGTGACATTGAAGTTTCGAACCTAAATGTGTCTCCTTCTCTATCCGTAACATCTATACCAAAGGTAGCGAAAGGATTAATGTCAACATTACCGAATGTTGAACCTGTACAAACCATACTTACGTCTGTACCACCAGTTACTTGGTAGACGGGACCACCCGAATTTTGTGTACTTACACCTCTAGACCGTAAAGTAGCTACAACCAAATCATCATAATTACAATAGGTCGAACCAGTATAGTATGTGATACTGTATCTACTAATACCCGAATATGAAGTGGTCGCTGCTGTTGTACTAATATCAATAACCTCTGTAGGTGTGATACCAACACTTAAAGAAAAACCAGTATAAGAATCTGAATTAGGTAATGGTGTAAAGAAAGAATATAACCAAGGGTCATTAGTATCTTCACAGAACGCGTCAGGTTTTGGGTCACATTTACCACCTAATATCGAAGTAGAGGTAGCTCCACTAATTTCGTTTTGGTAAGACGTTACAAAAGAACTTCCATTCCACTCTGGGAACGCTCCCCCAACTAAGGTATTTCCTGAAATTGCGTCACCGTTAAATGGACAACCAAAGACACTCTCTGTCGGAGTTCCTGATAGTGATATAAAACACGGAGTCCCACCTGTAGCACAAGTGGAAGGATGGTAAAAACTAGAAGCTGCTGCATTTAATAAAGAGTTAATTTCTATTTCTACTGTAGTTGTACTACCGTCAGTTTTTGTGATATTCTCATTTAATACACTTTGAATTGGGTTTGGTAATGAGGTTGTTGGGGAGGAGGTAAGACTAGAGTCACCGTAAGAGGTCCCTCCTGAAAAGTAAACGTTGAATGTTCCTGACTCTACGTTTGCTGTAGACCCAGAAGCTTCGTATTTAGTGTTGATATTACAAGTAACTCCACTCCAAACAGGATTAGTTGACGTATCTCTACACTGTGTTCTTATTGTGTCACAATCCACATTAGCAATTGTACTTATGGACCAAGATGGCCCCGCGTCATATCCTGAATAACCTAAAACTCTAGTTACGAATAATTGGTTAGATTGTTGTAGGTACGCTTTAGCGATATACGATAACTCATATTTAGGTATTTGTGTCTCTGTAAATTTTTCAGGACTTAACCCACCAAAGTAGGTTTGAAATTCTCCATAAGAGCTAATAAAGATTGGTTCAAAAGCAGGACCTTGTAAGGTCTCCCCAGCTAAACCTAAAGTTGTGACCCCAACACTTTGAGCCACAAAACTTAAATCTTTTTCCGAAGTATACACACCCGGTGATACAAAAACTTTTCCGTCTGATGCCATTTTAAATATTTTTTTGTTTAAACAGTTATTTTATTTTATTAATAAATATTAAGTTTAAACCCAAAAGATGTCTGTTATTTTTAGTGGGGTAAGGTTATGTATGAAAAAAATCATACTTTTTTCATACTTATAGGTATGGAGGACGTAAGAAAGATAAAAAACATTAAAATAGATACTAGGGTTCACAATCTATTAAAACAATATTGTAAAAAAAACGGATTAAAAATGTTTCATTTTGTGGAAAAATTAATTAAAGAAAAATGTTCCCCCAAAAAAGACATATATGGTGACCTTTAAATAAATTTTGTTTGTAAAGTTATTGTTTGTGGTTGGGTTGGGTCTATAGGGGTTAATACAAATCTTAAAATTTGACCTTTAGATATGTAGTAAGTGGTAAATTCGTCACTAACCAAATCAGCAATTCCGTCAATTACAATACCTACAGTGTAACTACTATTATTGGTAGTTTCTATAACCTCAACATTAGCGTCAAACTCAAAAGGAACACTAAGAGTGGTTAATCCAGAACTGACAGTAAAAGTTTCACTAAAAATACTTTTAGGGTTGTCTTTGGTGGGAGACAATGGTCGTTTACGAGTCTTAGTATCCACCTCGAACATAAGTAGTTTACGTGTCACAGCTGGTGTTACTTCGAATTCTTCTTCATCTATTAAAAACCCCTGTAGTTGTAATTGATAGTTTTGTGTGTAAAATTTTCTTTTTTCGTTATCACTAATTTGACTTTCATCACTTAATGAGTTTAATATTATAGGGATGTAATGTCCTTTAACAAAAGTGTACGCTTGTCTGGATGTAAAAGTTTGCATCATAATTTTGTTAAACCTGTTCAGTTCCCTCATTCTATTACACACGATTTTTAAATCGTAAATAATGTCTACAGGTACTGGTTGTGGTATCTTATAAATGTCCACACCTTTTCTCTGACCATCCCAAGTAGGAACCTTAGCATAATGAAACGTTCTCCTATCTGGAATTGTATAAGTCAAAGCTGGATTACTTCCGTATTGGACAGCTGGGTCTCTAACCGCGACTAAAAAAGGTATTTCTGGATTTAAATCTTTATCTGTAAATGACCAAGTTTCAGTAAATTCACCCCACCTTTGTAATGTCAGTATTTGGTCAACAAATGATATAGCTTTACCATCTATTGAGAACACTAAACGGTCTTTAACAAAATCTAATAGACCTAAATCTAAATCAGCATGTAAAACACTTTTAGGTAAAAAAGTACCATCTTCACTTATGAATTCCTCTAATTGTCTTCTACGTTTAGGTACTGAAACACCGTCATACCCAGAAGGGTAGTGGGGTTGATTCCTCACCGCAGGATACATGTTTAATGTTTTCTTAATTTTTTTATTTATTTTACCCATTTTAAATTCCTTTAAATTCGTTTTCACTTGTTGGTACACAAGTTATAGTTCTATAAAATGATTTATACCCCAATATGGTATGAGCGTTATCACCATCTACCCTACCGTCATTTGAAACGGTAAAGTAACGAGTAAAATCTTCAGTTTCTGGATACCCAATATAATCACCGTATTTTATATCAATACCCAACTGTTCTAGTTCTTTTTTATATACACTAACAGTTAAATTACCACTTTCTAGATATCTCATTAACCCACCAGCATAACTATCATTTGTAGGTCCACTGATGTTAACCAAGGCTTTAAACTCTACTGGTGGAAAAAATCTTATTTCTTCTTTACCCGCTTCAGCGTAAACATTATCCACTTTAGATTTACTTCTATCTACACTATATAGTACAAGTGTAAAATTTAAATTTCCGTGTAAGTATTCCATGCCCATAGATTCTTGCAGACGAAAATCCTCATCAGCAAAAAATTTATTTACTCTGGTTATTGGTACTCTTTTTTTACTCATAATTAATGTTTGTTATTTATAAATATCAACAATTGTCTTATATTTAAGTACCATAATTATGATATTTTGGAAATGATAGTACCAGAAAAACAAGCACTAGAGATAATCTCTACCTACAGTGGGGCAAATAACCACATCTTAGAATTAAAAGATAAGATAAAGAGTAAGTACTATAAACTTAGTAGAACACAGGTAGATTATGTAATATCACACAAAAGTGTGATACCTAAGGTAGCACGTAAATATGTAAAAATTGACCCGTATCTTTCAGAAGAACTACAAGAAAAAAGACTGTTGACCACACCACCAAAACAAATCTGGGTAGAAAAAATATTAGTAGAAAGTGAAAAAGCTTACCATATTTGGGGAAAAGTAATAGAGTCAGACAAACTACATCCATTCTGGGTGCCTAAGTCACAAATTGTACCTACCAAAGATAGACCACCAATTAAAGTAGATTACACACCGTTTTCACATAGACCACCCATGGAACATCAAAAACCAGCGATAGAATCACTTTTAAAAAACGACATGTATATACTAGCTGACGATATGGGTTTGGGTAAAACCACGTCCGCTGTATTATCTAGTATTTTGGAAAAAAGTAAATGTACTTTAATTGTGTGTCCCGCGTCATTAAAAATAAATTGGAAAAGAGAAATTGAAAATTACAGTAGTGACGAGGTTGTGATAATAGAGGGTAAAAAATGGAAAGAAGGTAAATATATCATAGTTAACTATGACATACTTAAAAATTTTCATTCATTTAAAGACAATAGTGTTAGGACTCTATTAAATTCTGGCGTAGAACGAATAATAATAGATGAAGCTCATTACATATCTAACCCTAAAGCTCAGAGAACTAAAATAATTAATCAAATAGCTCAAAAAATAGGTAAGGTGTGGTTACTTACGGGTACGCCCATGACCTCTAGACCAATAAATTACTACAATCTATTAAAATTAGTTGATAGTAGAGTGTCTAATAGTTGGGTTAGTTATGTTACTAGGTACTGTGAAGGTAGACAATTTAGAGGACCTAATGGTAGAAAGATATGGAATGTTAACGGTGCTTCGAATCTAGAAGAACTTAGAGATAGGACTCAGGATAAAATAACTAGAAGGTTAAAAGAGGAGGTATTAGACCTCCCAGATAAAATAATAACTCCAGTTTATTTAGAACTACTTTCTTCGGAATATGAAAAAGAGATGGGTGAGTACTTATCATGGTCAGATGAAAATCAAAATGAAAGTATTACTATACATTTAGCTAAACTAACTAAAGTTCGACAAATTATAGCTAACGAAAAAATAACACACACACGTCAAATAATCAACGACATATTAGAACAAGATAAAAAGGTTATAGTCTTTACCAATTTTACAGCTCCCTTGATGGAATTACACTCACATTACCCAAAAAATTCAGTAGTATTACATGGTCAAATGAGTAAAGAAGACAGACAAAAATCTGTGGATGAATTCCAAAACAACCCAGAAGTTAAAATTTTTATCTCAAACCTCAAAGCTGGTGGGGTAGGGATTACCTTAACATCAGCAGAAGCTGTTATTATGAATGATTTAAGTTTTGTTCCTTCAGACCATGCACAAGCGGAAGATAGAGCTTTCCGTATTGGTCAAAAAAAGAACGTATCATGTTTCTACCCTATGTTTGACAACACTTTGGAAAGAATAATATATAACATATTACAGAAAAAGAAAAATGTGATAGATACAGTAATGGGGGATGTTTCTACGGAACCTGAAATTAATATTATGGAAGAATTATTTAATGAATTACATAATATTTGAAACTACCGTATTTAGTAATATTTATAGTTAAAAGATTATGCCAACTAATATTAGTATTTTAGACAAACAAAGACTTTATAGACAACTTAAACACCAACTAGGAGCTCCCATAGTCGGAGTAGAATTAGAGGATGATATGTTGGATTCTCTTTTAGAGATAGCTATTCAGGACTACGCGATGTACGTAAATGATTGGTTAATTGAAAACCAATGGGCGTCTTTGGACGGCATTAATGTTGATGAAGCGGATTTAGCTAGAGCTTATACAACTAGAAGCTTGGACTGGGAGAGTTCTTTTACTTACGCCTATTCTAAAATTGTTGGGTTACAAACTATGGGCCCTTGGGTATTAAAAAAGGATTATGTAGAACTAGTACAAGACCAACAAATATATCAAATTCCCGCGGGTAGAGAAATAAATGAAATAATGTGGTTCAGTCGTCCTGAACTTGGTGAAATGTTAATAGACCCATTTATGGGTGGTTTTGGCGGTTTAGGTGGCGGTGGAATGGGTGGTGCTGGTATGGCTCAGATGGGCGTGGTTGGTTCATACTATATGATGCCTGCGTATGACATTCTTTTAAGAATGCAAGATAGAAACATTAAAAATAGACTAATGGGTTCTGATTTAACATATCGGGTTACTGCTGGTCCTGAAGGTACTAGATATTTACATTTATATAATGTTCCTGGAGGTAATTTTGATTTTGGAAATCGGGAAATAAATGGTGCTAGGTGTTGGTACTGGTATTATGATGTAAACCCAGATAACGTAAACGATTGTTTAGCAGAAAATAAAGATATTATTAGAGTTCCTTCGGATGCTCCTATAAACGATATAGAATGGATTGATTTAAATTCACCAGCAAGAGCGTGGGTTAGAAGATATTTTACTGCACTAGCAAAAGAAACTTTAGGTAGGGTTAGGGGTAAATTTAGTGGAGCTTTAAAAGTTCCAGATAGTGAATTAACTATGGACTACTCTTCCTTATTTAGTGAATCACAAGATGAAAAAACTAAACTGACTGAAGAACTAACTGGAAGGTTAGAAAGGTTAAGGGAAGATAAATTGATGGAAAGAAAAGCTCTAGTAGCTGAGAATCTTAATAAAGCTTTAGGGTACCGACCATTTCAGGACCCTTATAATGTAATTTAATATGGGATACAATTATCCAGGATATGGTCTAAGAACAAAAGCTGACTATTCTAGACAACTTTATCAAAACTGTGGGACTACCGCTATATTTTCTGGAAGTACAGAAATGGTGGAAAGTCTGTTTGTTAATTTGTCAGCGGGAACTAATACATACAATTTTAATCTAACCTCAACATCGGCTTCCACCGCGGTATTATCTGTAGGTTTAGAACCAGACCTAACAATAGGTAAATCCGCAATTCAAATAGACCCTAATTTAATACCTGTTGGGTCGTACACTGACTTGGAGATAGATACATCTACTGGTGAAGTTTATAAAGCAGCTTCGTCATTGAGGTACAAAACAGATATAAAGCCAATTTCCACAGAAAAATTACAAGCTATATTAAATCTAACTCCAGTTAGTTTTACCTGGAAAGATAACGGTAAAAAATCTGTAGGTTTAATAGCTGAACAAGTACATGATGTGGGACTAACAGATTTTGTTATATATGACATTAACGGTAAACCAGAAGGTATAAAATATAAGTTGTTAAATATCGCATTACTTTCTGTTTTAAAAAATGATGTCGGTAATAAACTTAAATTAGGTAGTACGGAAGAAACTACTGAAAATATACCGATTGTGATTACCGACAATTATACAACATCAAAAACTAGATATATTATAGCTAAAAATAAACTAACCATAACTTTAGATGGTAAAAACCTTAAAAGGTTCTACATTAAGTCTATGTCGGAAATTAAAATCAAAACTTTAACTGGTAAAATAGATGAGGAGTGGGAAGAGATACTTATGGGACCCCAAAGTAGCATTGAGGTATTATGTGAAGGCACACAGTGGTATATTCTATCTTCGGACGGATTAAAAAATTCCTAGGGGTTCTAAGAACTTATTGGGGTCTTTAGATACCTTAGTCCAAAATACATTTTCTTCGGTAGAGATGGAAAGTACTTCATCTAACTCATCCTGGTCACCTTCCTTTCTAGCTAAACCATTAATTAACTCACATTGTTTGTTAGTGAAAAACTCCCTATCTTCTGGTTTAGAGACAATCAGGTTGTCTCTAACTTCCTGTTTGAAGACAACTAATAGGGGTTCTACTCTTTTATTGAATGTGTTCATATATCTAGCAACATTATAATCTCCACACGTTTCAGGATTCTCTTCAATATCCTTTTCTGGAACTCTATAACACCTAAGAATAGTTTCTTTAGTTCCATCCTTAAGCCTTTTATTTTGTACATCACCGTGAGACATCGCGGTACCATTATTAACGTAATATATAGTGTCGCCCAGATTAACTCTTAAATTTTCTCTAATGACCAATTCCATATGTGCCATTTTTGACATAGGATTACCAGCTTTTGTAACTCTTTTTGCTCTTTCTTTATATTCGTTTACCGTTAACTTTACTCTAGATTTATTAGCTATTTTAGATAAAGGAATTTTTTTATTATATACCTTATCTACATAAGAATAATAATGTTCAATAAAAGACTTACCGTCACCATTTAGTAACATTTTTAACCCCGCGTCTATAAACTCAACCAAAAACCCTTGTAATGTTTTAGACTTAATGGAATTACCGGTTAGTTTCACTTTACCTGTATCAGTTAATAATGCGTAATTTTTTCTAGCTACATTAATACATGAAGGCCAAGTACCGTCAGTGTCTAGACCCATCTCGTCTTTCATATACAAATCGTTATATTCTGCTACATCAGCATCAGCTCCCCTATATTCCTTACCCTCCACAACCAACTCATTATTACCTTTACCGACGTAACTCCTAAGTTCCACACCTTCTGGTGATGAAAAGTTAACACCGTCAGTATCTAACACTAAAGGAGAATATTCCCTATCCATAAACCATTTAATCATGTGACGTAAATACTGTCTACCTGTACAAGTAACCATTTCACCACTGTCCATTTCTCCCCAAGGGAAGACCTGAGGTGCGGAAAGAGAACCAAACATAGAATTAATAAAAATTTTAATGGGTAACTGCTTCCTACCATAAGAGGATGATTTTTTATTATCCACACCATAATATTCAGCAGCTAATTTTTTATACTTAATTCTAGTGTCCCTAAAATATTTTAACATTCCTTCCATAGCACCAGTAACATCACATTCTGGAAATACTTTATGGACTAGTTGGATTGAAGGGTATAGAGAACTAAAGTCTAATTTTAAAACATTTGTAGAGTAACCAGTCTTTAATAACCTAGAAAGGCCACCAACAAAAGGTCTCTTATCGTCCTTCTTAGGTATAGCTAAATTATGTTTATAAGACCAAGCCAACATTAACATTTTCCATAATGTAGCTGTCCCCATAGTCGAAACTCTTTCGTAAGTTGTGGGTACCATAGAAGCGAGTAAAAATGAAGCTTGATTAAACTCTTCGTCAACAGTTAAAGTCTCCTCAATATCACCTTCTAAATACTTTTTAATGATATGTTGGCCATTGACTTCCTCATATACGTTAGGGTGTTTTTGAAGTAAATCCTTTAACCCATCAGTGTCTTTTAACTTATATTTACCAGTTCTTGGATTAAAGTAATAGTCTTTATTTTCCTCATATATTGATGAGATTTTGTCTCCTGGAACATAAACACGACTATCTTTATTAGCTCCTATATATTGTGTAATATATTTTAAACCCCAGGACTTTATATCCGAATTAATAGTTTGAGCTCTCCTAACCGCATGAGCAATATCAATAATATTATATCCCCACATGTTAGTGGACATATAGTCTTCTATTTCGGCACCTAACTTTAATCTAGATTCTTTTCTTCTTATGTTTATGTTTGGGTGTAAAGTGTGTGAAATATCATTAATATTTAAACCTAATATTTCCGCTCTTTTAAACATCCATTCCCAGTCGAACGAAGCGGAGTTATACCCACCTATAATGGTAGGACGAATACGATTTAAAGTTTCAAAAAATTTAATAATTAACTCTCGTTCACTATTATCATCATGAGCATAAAATATCTCACTGTTACCTCTGTTATCTAGTATTCCCACTAAGAATATCATACCATCTTTAGGCCTAAGTGATGTAGTCTCAATATCAAAAACCAATCTATGAATATCATTATAATCTTCAAAACCTTTAAATAACCTTTTTTCTTTTTGTATTAGATATTGTTCCACTGGAGACAAGATAATTATAGATTGTCTAGTGGATTCACCCCAAGGATTAACACCACCCTCTCTAAAAAACGAAACTAAATTCTGATAAGTTTTAGTGGTTTTAATTATGAAATTTAAACCGTCTACTAATCTGGGTTGGTCGTGGTTATCTAGTTTTTCTATAAGGATACCATGTTTTGACATGGCCTCTTTTTGTCTAATTTTACTATTAGAGTAGAAGTTATATGGTCTTAAGTCACCTACCCAGGCAAAAGGTATAAACGTATCTTTAACAAGTTGTTTACCGTTAATTGGGTCTTCTTTTACTTTAAAAATTGAACTGCTACGGTAGTCGTATTCTACCGCTACTATATGTTTTTCTGGGTCAGAGCCCTCTAAAAACTCTTGGATTTCTTTTGGTGTGGGTTTCATATTTGTAATAATTTTCGTTTGTAATATTAGCTTCACCATCTAGGCGAATTTTACTTAACATCAATTATAATATATGAAACTATTGTTAGTATGTCAATTTAAATTATTCCGAAACTTTCCTGAATATTAATATATAGGTCTTCTCGTACGGGAGCAACTAGTTGTGTACCGTCAGTTAAAAATTCTATTAGAAATTGTCCTTGGTATCTACCCTCTTCCATAACATCTGTAGGTTGCCACCTATAATATATGTAGTACTCTGTGTCGTTGGTTGGGTCTACCTGTGTTTTTTGTACTATTCCCGCAGCTTTATTTAAAATAACATATTCACCCGTATCTACCTTTTTCATAGAAAAACTTAATATGGCGTTCTCTAACCCCTGATAAAACTTTCTAAAATCGTTTCTACCATCCTGTATTAATTGCATTTTTAATACTGGTTCTAATGAGTCTTTTCTTATAAAAAATTCCATATGTGTGTTTTAATTATGTTTACTACTTTTATCATATAATAATAAATATTACAATTATTTTTAATCGGCGGTTGGTGGTTCTTGGAATCTTTCCTTTAAGGCATTATAATTTCTTAATATCTCATTTTGTGATAACGCTCTGTCATACATCATACAAGGACCTAAACTACCGTTTAAAAAAGTAGAGAAAGTAGAAGGATTACCTCTACCAATATTTATTTGTCCTGCATTAATCGTACCAGGATTCATTTGTGAACCATTTAGGAAATTTGATGTATCTTGATTAACTAATTCACCATTAACATAACAACTTAAATTATTAGTAACCAATTCACCCACATCTGTGATAGTAATTAAATTCCATTCTTTTGGTTCGTTACTTACTCTATCTGTAATAAAAGTTCCTCTAACAATACTATCACCAATTGTCATCCCATAATTAGTTCCAATACTAAATCCCCATCTCATTTGACTAGATGTCCCACTTCTCCAAAATAAATATGCGTCATCGTCAGGTGTAGAACCACCTATAGTGTTACCTGATAATTTTACTATGACTAGTTCATTACCTGGTGCGGAACCACCACCAATAGGACCAATAGTTTCTGCAACCGCTTTTGTTATTGTACCACCCGAATCTATAGTAACCTCAAAAGAAGGTAAATTTAAAGATGTTTGTCCTGTAGTTGTCCCACTCCAATTCTCACCAATGACACCTGTATATGTTCCTGGTGTATATGTAGTTGCAGTCAATGCTGGTATTTTTAGAAATCTATCGTTACCACCACCAAAAAACATAACACCACCTGCACCTGTCGTACCTGATTTAATCCAAGCTGAAAATGTAAATGTTTTTGGTTTGTACCTATAAAATGGTTGTTGCACTTGAATTGATTCTGAGGAATTAGATGGAAATATAATATAATCATCCGTCCCATCAAAAGTTATATATTTGTAATCGTCAGAAACTTCAGGTTCATTTGTAAAAGTACCTTCAAAGCCATAAGAACTAGTTAAATCAATAATAGTACCACCCGTTAAAGGTAAACTTCTACTTCTAGATTTAAAATTAAATGGGTCGGTATAAAATACTAAACCATCTGTTATTATCTTTGGTGAATAATTAAAACTCATAATTTATATACTTCTAACAATTGTTTTTACTTCCCACCCTGTGGTAGTTGCCGACACTTGTAAATATGCATTTGTAGTGTCTGCAGAAACACTCAATTGGATATCTGATGTGTCACCTATATCCGTAGTACTATATTCATCTAAAACTGCTGTGTTACCACTAAATACTGACACAATACTACCAGCTCTCACCCCGCCAGTATTTGATACGGTGTATTCATACCACGCACCTGTATAAGCACTCATAGGTAAAGTGTACAATGTCGATAATCCAGTTCCAGGATTTGATTTTAAAGTTGTATTAAGTGATGGGGCAAAATTACTACCCATCAATATCCTATCATCATCAAATACTTTTAATATTGGTATACCGGATATATCACTAACAGCAAATAGTTCACCAACTAGGCTATCTGTAATACTGAATAACTCACCACTAGAACCTTGCACTGTAAATAGGGGTTCTGTATCACCCGAACCAATAATGGTTAGTACGTTATCTGATTCACCTGAAATAGTTAATGAATAACCACTTACATCTATAACCCTATTATTTAATAATTGTCCATTACTATTGTAAATGTTTGAACCGTTGGAGAAAATGTCTAATATATTTGTCCCACCTGAGAATATCCCACCCCCATTTAAAACATTAATATCACAACCAAAATTAGTTTTACCGCTTACTATTAAAACTGTAGTAGTAGCAGAAGTACAAGCACTCTGTGAACCTATAGTTGTGGGTAGAGGGATTGACCCACCCTGGAAGTTTTCTATAATATTTTTACATTTACAAGACATATTTTTTTATTTTATAAATAGTTTTTTACTTAGTTAAGTTGCCTATAATAGTAACTTTTGATTCTTTAGTGGTATCAAATTTTACAATGTCTACTTTTATTATATCGGTAGGTGTCGCTAAAAACGGTGTTGTAACCACAGTACTAGGTCCCACCCCCATATTCTCTATTATAGTTATTGTGTAACTAGTTACATTGTCTACTAATACTCCAGTAAACTTAACTGACACATACTCTGGAGGCACTATAAATTGTGATAAACTATCTACAGAAGTTGTAGTTTGTCCCACAGCAAAGTCTAGGATAATATCTAATGAGTCACAATCTCTTATGATGATAGCTGGACACGGACCACAACCGTTTGTGCAACCACCAGCACAATCTACTAAATCGTATCGGTCTTTATTTACTAAGAAATTATGAAATATTTCATCCACCCCTAGTGGTTTTATGTAATATCTTAGTTGGGATATTCCACCTATATAGGTTCCAGCAAAATTCTTTTCTATTAATAAACCTAAATCGTTAGGGTCTTGCACGTATGGTGGACAAGTTATGGTGTTACCACTAGTGTCCGCAGAAAAAGTTTGATTATCTATTAAACCTTGTGTCCCACCACCCCAAGATATATTAAACGGAACACCAACCTGTTTTTGCTTTTCAGTGTTTAATCTTCTAGGTATTATTTCCTCAAAGTCTGGGTCTGTAAATACAGGTCTTCCATTAACAAAAATTGTTAAAGTTCCAGTTCTTAAAAACCTTTCATCTGACCACTTTTTAGAAAATTTAATTTCTTCAGTTAATTTTGTGTAGTTTGTGGTACAACCAATACCTGGCCCACACGTAGTACAACTAGTTTGTGTGCATCCAGAACAGCACTCCGTAGTTGTACACCCAGTTACCACATCCCCAGGGCCTAAATATTCTCCAGTTACAACTACTTTATTTCCTTGGTCTTGCCAACCAGGCATTAATGGGGACTCCCTAACTAAACTAACTGAAGTACTATTTAACCCAGAATCTATATATCCTGGAGTATCTATGATAGGTATATTTATTAGGTCGTTTACCCCACCGTTATTTTCTAAATCACACCCTTCATAACAATAGTTTCTTTTAAATCTAGTACTTACTAGTAACCAAGGACAAGTTTCTACAAATGTACTACCAGTTAAACCACAAACAACATCACTATATTTTTCAATAACGGTAAAACCAGAAGTATATGTTAATCCTGTAACACAATCTTTAATACTGTAAGATTCACCAGTATTACAGTCAACCACTTTTTTATCAGTATATGTTGTAATACAACTTCCAGTATAATATAAAGCACGATAACCCACCCTACCATCATCTGTCAACCTTAAAGCAAATGAATTACTTAATGAATCTATTTTATCGTCATATGTTGACGTTATTACATTTACTTCCTTACCACAATGGTCAGTACTACCCGTAGTTATGATTGGTATTGGTATTCCGTCACAACTATAATCGTTTTGTTGGCAGGTCACTAACCCTGTTTCCGCTGAATAGTAGTTATGAAATTTATTTTCAGCTCTAGTACCCATATAAAAATATATCCCTTTATTGTTAGGGTATTTATCATTTAATGTTTGAGTTCCGGGGATTATACATTCAGTAACACACTCCACGTCAAACTTTAATAAACTTTCTACCGTCCAACCACACTCAACTCTTTCAGGTAAAACTTGGTAGGGGTAACCATATAATTCATAAAATCCTTGGTAGAAACCACCTCTTAGATTGTTATAGTAACCTTCCGTACCACCAGAAACGGATTCTATACCGTAACTATATTGATGAGTTAAACCAGTAACTTGTTTCATTTTAAACCTTCTATCGTAATGTAAGTGGTCCCACTTATATTGGTCTGGCATGTCTGTCCACAACTTTATAGACTCTACTTGACAAGGTGCTTGCCAATAACCACTCTCAGTAGTTAGGTCAACAGTAAACGACTCACCACTAAAAGTAGATTTAAAATTAGTAAAATTTAAATTGTATCCGTCACCTTGTCCTCCATCTTGCCCAGCAGTGAAAAAACAACATCCAGATAAAGTCATATTAGGTTCTTGTGCGGGTATACCTGTCGCTGAATCGTAAAAGTTATTCCAATTTATGGTAATTCCACTAGTTACTGATGTGGTACTACCAGTACATGGGTATTTTAAAGGTATACTACCCCCAAACAAAGACAAAAATACTGAGGTGGGGACGAATCCTTCTGTAATGCCCGCAAACGTTCCATCACAATTAGTATCTGTCGTACCACTTATGGTTGCTGTAAATGCTGAAATTTTAACAAATTCTAATTTACATACATCATATTCTGTAGTATTACCACTCATGTATTGCACTAAACCATTATCTACCCCAGTTAAACCAACGTCACATATAGATTCCACAAATTCTGTATATGCACTGTAACGATTATTTTCACATTTAGGGCATTTACATTGTGAGTCACTTTCATTCGGTTGTGATGAACACCAGTAAGGCAAACTTAATAAAGTGTTATTTTCGTCGTAATCGGTACATAAGTAAGGGTGTAATTGTCTACTAGACTGTGAATTACTTAAATCAATCCACAAAGGTAAACAATCGGAACACCAAGTCTTACCACTTAAAAAAGCGTTTATGTGTTCACCTACACAAATAAGATAAGGTGAAAACACTACTTCCCTATTGTAATCCCGTTCATCGGAAGTTAAAAAGATGTCATAATAGCTACTATAATCTAATCTAGCGTCTAATTTATTGAAATAATAATTATTTAAATTTTGTGGTCCCATACATAAATAAATATTTAACGAATGCATTAATATTTATAGATAAAAAGAAACTATGAATAGATTTGAACATAAAGGTAAAAGTTGTGATGAAACTCACCCTAACGAAGAACACGAAATGTGGGAAAACAGTCAGTTAGAGGGTAAAACGGACGAAGAATTGTCCGAATTAGTAGATTTTGACGGCTCAATGCTTAACTCAAAAATTCCTTTAGGTATTAATAAAAGTAATAAAGTTAGTAACAGTACTAGTGATGATATGGCAAAAACCGCTCACCAAAAGAACAATGGTTTCGGTTATTTCTACAAAAGATATTGGGGTGAGTCGTACCAGGGAGCTGCTTTAGGTGATAATGAAGAGATAGATTTGATGACAGGTCAAGAAACTATAGACCATTTTGAAGATGAGTATAATTTGAGCCCTCATAAAGCTATTGAGAAGGCTAGTAAGGAATACGGAAAAAAAGTTAAGGGTGGTAAAGATTCCTTAAATAGTGATAAACAGAGGTTGGTTGAGTTGTCTAATAAAAAAATGAAAGATATGTTAGAGGTAATAATGTCTAAAGATACATCGGAAGACGCTATGGTTTCTGGAGGTCAGGAAATGGAGTTACGGGACATTAAAAAATCTAACCCAATACTAGATAAAATGGCTTCTAGGTTTAAAAGAGCTTGTGACGCACAAGGTGTATCACCATCAGAAGTATTAAATAAAATATAGGATGCCAGACAAACATTTAAAAGGACATCAGATTAAGGTACCAAGTAAGTGTGTTAAACACATTAAAAATGCTGTACAAAATTTTAATGGTCCTAAAACCACTGAAGGTTACGAAAGAGCTTTAAATATAATTAAAAATCCAGTTATTAGTATGGAGTTACTAAAAAAAATAAATAACTTTTTTAGAAATGCTGATAAAGAAACTGAAGCTTATAACTTAACTGGTGGTGATTATGGTAATAAAGTTTTTAACGAATTAGAAAAACAACTACGTGACACTTCATCTACTAGTAGAAAAACAAAAATGGACGGAGGAATGATGAACACTCACTACGACGAACACGAGAAAGACGGTAATAGTAACCCTACACAGGTTACGGTACCCAAAGTTGACAAAGCAAATACGTTAAGAGAATCTATAGCTAAAATAAATAAACTTATAAATTATTAATTATGAAAATTGATTGGATAAACTCGTGGAAGAGTGGAAATAAAAAAGAAAAATATAGTGTAACTATAAGATTAGGTAAATTAACAGTTTTTGAACTTAAAATTTGTCCTTGTAACACTAATAAATGTTCTAAATTTAGATTTATGATATTAAATCTTGGTTTAGAGATATAAAATAACGTTAAATAAAATATTTATAAAATAAAAATCATGGCAGGAGAACAACAACAACAACCAGGAGTTAAATTATCTGACTACGCTCAAGCAGAAAGAGATAAACTATTTCCTAAAAACATTTATAGTCCAAAATCTGACAAATACGGACCACAACACCCACACGCGATGAGTGACGGTGACGAAAAAGGTAGGGGTACGGCAGTATTCTTAGGTGTACGTGACCAAGATACTGGAACTAAAACCGATGTGTTAACTAGAAAGGACAATGTAAAAACTAACGCTTACAATTCAGGTAACGCTTATACTGTTCCAGATGAAACCGCTACTGGTGGTAATACCATTAATTTAACTTCTTAAGTTTTTTTATTTATGAAACTTTACAACTCCCTTCGTGCGGTTATATTAGAAGTAGCAAATAAAGAAGAAGTTCTTAAAGCTATAAAAGATAAAAAAGTTACGACCATATATTACGAAGGTGATAGTGTGAATAATCCAGGGTGGAGAACTATAGAACCCGTATGTGCTGGCACCACAAAAAGAAATAGGCCAGTCGTAAGAGCTTGGCAAACAGAAGGTGTTACAGATACAGAGATTCCAGGATGGAAATTTTTCGTACTGGATAAAATAAGAAACTGGGACCCAACAATGGATGAATTCACCGAAGAAAGACCTAATTATAACCCAAATGGTGATAAAAGTATGAATCAAGTATGGGGAAACGCAAAATTTTAATTAAATGAAAGATTTAGAACAAAGTCTATTGAACGCGAAAAAATTCATGGAACATGGAGCCATGAATAAAGGTGGTAGTAAACGAGATTTACCTACTAATACTAATATGCCTAGTAATTTACAAGAAGCTCAATTACCTAATGTGTCAGTCCCTAGACAACCAAATATGAACCCTAAAGCGAATATGAGTAAAGAAGCTATTATGAAATCTGCTTTACCTGACGCGATAAAAAAAGCTATGATACAAAATCCAATACCTGACCCAGTACCTAGTGGAAACTTGTCAGAATCTTTTATGGATAAGGTAAGTAAAAAAATGAATTCTGAGGAATATAGTGTGGACAATATGAGAAATAAGGCTAATAGTAACGTACCAACATCTAACATACCTAACTCACAGGATGTTTCTACTGACCCAATACCTACACTGGGTGAATCTAACTTGGATAGAAATTCTTTAAAAGAAACTTTAAGGGAGTGTCTGATGGAAATTTTAAAAGAAGAAAAGATTTTAATGGAGACCACTAACGTGAAAGAAAACTTACAGTTAAGAGTGGGTAATAAAGTATTTACTGGTAACATTAAAAGTGTTAAGACGGTAAAATAGTTTAACGAATTTATAGAATATAATTTATAAAGAGAGGTAATTCCTCTCTTTTTTTGTTTGACTATTCAAGTAAAAGACCGTACCTTTTTATTATATTAATTATAATAAAATTATGGCAAAGTATAGAATATTAGTTATTCCTAGTGATAGGACAGGTGTCTCTAAATTTAGGTCTCTAGACCCACACCTATATCTCCAAAAACTATACCCAGAAGAGTTTTGGGTAGACATCGATTACGAACCAAAACTTAATGATGAAAAATTTTTAAAAAAATATGACTTAATTCATTACCATAGGTCACTACATCCAGATTATGGGGTATCACAACAAGTAGCACCTAAAATTAAAAAATTAGGGATACCAGCTATTATGGATATAGATGATTACTGGTTACCAAATAAAGAACATCCAGCTTATATGTTAATACGTAATAAAGGAATGGATAAATTAATAACCAGTAACCTTAAACTTGCTGAGTATGTGACCACAACAACACCATTATTTAGGAAAGAAATTCTAAAACACTGTAAAAAGGTTTTTGTCCTACCTAACGCTGTTGACCCAGATGAAAAACAATTTAACCATAATCCAGAAAAAAGTGACCGTGTACGTATCGGTTGGTTGGGTGGTTCATCACATTTAGCTGATTTACAAATTCTAAATGGTATGGTTGGGAAGCTTAGTGATTTAAAAGATAAAATACAATTCGTATTATGTGGTTTTGACACTAGAGGTAGTATAACAGAATTAAATCAAGAAACTAAACAGGAAAGGACTAGAGCAATAAAACCAATAGAGTCGGTATGGTACCACTACGAACAAATCTTTACTGGAAACTATAAAATTGTTGGGGAGGACCAGAAAAAAGAATTACACAAATTTGACTTTGGTGTAGAATATGGTGATAGTAATACACCATATCGTAGAGTGTGGACCAAACCTATCACTACTTATGCTAGTAATTACAATAAGTTTGACATTAGTCTCGCACCACTAAAACCACACTTGTTTAACCAGGTTAAATCCCAATTAAAAGTAATCGAAGCGGGGTTTCACAAAAAAGCGTTAATAGCTCAAAATTATGGTCCCTATCAAATAGATTGTATAAACGCGTATGAGAGGGGTGGTTCGATTAATAAAACTGGTAACTCGTTATTGGTTGAGGAGAGTCGAAACCATAAACAATGGTATCAACACATTAAACGTTTAGTTAATAATCCAAATCTAGTAACTGATTTGGGTGAGAGGCTGTACGAATCGGTACAAAAGTACCACATAAAAAAGGTTACGGAAGACCGAGCCGAACTATATAGAGAAATAATAAAATCACATTAAAAAAAAAAGAAAAACATGTATTATCAAGCAATCGTAGCATTTGAAACAGGGGCCTTAGACGGAAATGGTAACCCTAAAGTTAAAAAATTTAAATATATTGTAGAATCAGAGTCGGTTTACGAAGCTACTACAAGAATGACTAAGTATCTAGTTGAGGACACTAGAGATTCGGAAATCGTTTCCCTAGTTAAAGCACCGTATGAAGACATCTTACACCCAACACTAACACCTAATTACTACCAAAAATGATTAACGATATAAATAAACTTTTATTTCTAGACATAGAGACTGTAGGAATTGAAGAGGATTTAGATTCTCTACATTCAGAATTCCCTAACCTATATCAAATGTGGAAAACAAGTGGGTATGATTACTGTAAACGCAGATACCCAAACGAGGAACTTTCCATAAATGAGATGTTTATTAAAAAAGCAGCTTTATTACCCGAGTTCGGTAAAATAGTTTGTATTTCTGTGGGTTTTTTATTGGCTGATGGTAAAATTAAGCTAGATAGTTATACTGGTGATGAAAAAGAAATTTTAATTAATTTAACTACTCTTCTAGAAAGAATAGATAAATTAAATTTCAAATTGTGTGGACACAACATCAAAAGTTTTGATTTACCTTACATTGGTAAGAGACTTTTAATCCACGGTTTAAAAATACCTAAAATATTGCCAACATACAATGATAAACCATGGGAAACTAGAGTAGTCGACACTAAGGAGGTTTGGAGTTTTAACTCTTATATTGGGTTATCTTCTTTAGATTTAATTTGTGCTACTTTAGATATTGATTCCCCCAAAGACGGGGAATTGAAGGGTGAGAACATGCATAAATATTATTACGATTGGTCTGAGGGGAAGGAAAAAGATTTAGGTATTAAGAGAGACGATAACATAAAAGAATATTGTCAAAAAGATGTAGTCGCTACAATAAATTTAGTAAAAAAAATTAATCAATGTTAAAAAAGTACGAGAATTTAAAAAACGTTATAGGGCAACTAGGTAAATTAAAAGAGTTAACCTCACAAATTAATGAAGTCTCCGATGGAGAAAGTACATTAAAAGAACAGTGGGGAATAGATTTAGAAGATTTAGAAAAGTTAAAAGTTGATGATGTAAACATATCTAAACCTAAAATAGAAATAAAATTTATTAATAAAAGTTCTAATGAAAATCCATCTTATTTTTATAATGGGGATAGTGGTTTTGACTTCCGAGCAAATTTAAAAGAAGAAAAAATAATAATAAAAAAGGGGTCTCGTGAAATCATACCTACAGGCCTTTACTTTGAGGTGCCTAGGGGTTATGAATTACAGGTAAGACCCCGTAGTGGTTTAGCAGCTAAACACGGAATTACAGTTCTGAACACTCCAGGAACTGTAGACAGCAACTATAGAGGTGAAATAAAAATTATATTAATAAATTTGGGGGAAGATGATTTCGTAGTAGAAAACGGTGATAGAATATCACAGGGTGTCATTTCTTCAGTTTTAGATAATGTATGGGGTGAATTAAAGTCCGTAAAGGTTCTGAGTGACACTAATCGTCAGGATTCTGGTTTCGGAAGTACAGGAAATAAATAAAAAATATGCAAAAAACTACTATACTAATAACAGGAGGAGCTGGTTTTATAGGTTCTCACTTAGTTAAACTAATGGTGGAGAAATACCCCAACTACGACATACATGTTATGGACTCTTTAACTTACGCTGGTAATTTAAATAATTTAAAATCAATAAAAGATAAAATTACATTCCATAAAATGGATATTAGTATGGGTAGATTTGTAGACTCGATTTATGAGTTATATAAATTTGACGGAGTTATAAATCTCGCTGCAGAAACCCATGTGGATAACTCGATAGAAAGTCCAAACATTTTTTTACAAACAAATGTTATGGGCACAACCACTTTAGCAAAAAATGCAGTAAAATATAAAAGTAGATTTTTACAGGTCTCAACCGATGAAGTTTATGGAAGTTTAGATTTTAATGATGGTAGGACTTTTTATGAATTTACACCATTTAACCCTAAATCACCATACGCTGCGTCTAAAGCTAGTGCAGATTTTTTAATTGATTCTTTTGTTAACACGTATGATTTAAACGCGTCAATAACCCACTGTTCTAATAATTACGGAACGAATCAAAATGAAGAAAAATTAATACCTAAAACTATAAAATGTTTAAAGGAAAACACACAAATCCCAATCTACGGTAACGGTGAAAATATACGTGACTGGGTACATGTAGAAGACCATGTAAGAGCTTTAGATATGGTTTACCACCTAGGCAAAATGGGAGAACATTACAACGTAGGTGGTGGAAATGAATACACTAATCTAGACTTAGTAAAATTAATATGTAGAAACTACGATACATTAACAGATACAGTACCTGGAACAGCTTCTAGGTTAATATCATTTGTAAATGATAGAGCTGGTCACGACTTAAGATATTCTATAAACTACGATAAAATTTATACTAAATTAAGATGGAAACCAGAAATGAATTTTTCATTAGGTTTAGTAGAAACCATTAAATCTTATTTATAAAAAATTTAATATAAATGAAAAGTAATAAATTAAAAGTAAATTCAAGTACAACTAAGGATAATTCTATTAGTGTAATTTTTTCAACAAAATATGATAAACCAGAATTTATAGAAGATATAAAAAAAACTTCTGGAATACATAAAATAGAAGTTATACAGATTATAAATAATGGTGAGATGTCCTTAACTCAAGCGTATAATAAAGGACTAAAAAAAACTACTAACGACATTGTAGTTTTTTGTCATGATGATATTATTTTTGACACTAAAAACTGGGGAAGAAAATTAAAAACTTTATTTAATAAAAATTCCGAATATGGTATATTGGGGATTGCTGGAACAACTGATTTAATTGACGGTAGATGGTGGACACTTAAAGAATCTATGAACGGAATTGTATCCCATAAACACGAAGGTAAACGATGGACCAATTACTACTCTAAAGACCAAGGTAATAAAATTACAGATATGGTTGTATTGGATGGTTTGTTTTTTGCTGTAGATAAAACAAAAATTAAATGTGGGTTTGATGAGGATTTTGACGGGTTCCATTTTTATGATATATCCTTCTGTTTCCCCAACTACCTACAAGGTGTTAAAGTAGGTTTAACCACACAAATAAGACTCACACACTTATCTATAGGTCAAACTAATGAACAATGGGAAAATCACAAAACAAAGTTCGAAAATAAATATAAAGATAACTTACCAGTTAGATTAACTAATAATAAAACTTTTGAAGAAAAGTTAGAATTTGACCCAAAGTCTGTGGGATTTGGTATGGTTACATATAACGCGGAACATAGGATTAAACAAAGTGCTTTTACAGTACCTGAATGGGTGGAAAATTTTGTCATAGTAAATGACGGGACACCTTACCCCAAAGAGGCCTATCCAGAAAACGCTAACGTAATTCAACACAAAACCAATAAATCAGTAGGTGCAGCAAAAACTACCGCCATTAAATACTTGTTAGAAAATACTCAGTGTGAACATATTTTTCTAATGGAAGACGATATTTTAATTAAAGATGAAAATGTGTTTAAGGAATACATTAAACATTCTTTAGTGTCTGGAATTAAACATTTAAATTTTGCTCTCCACGGACCCGCAAATAAAAAAGGAAGTCAAGGATTTAAAACCTTAGACGATAGAAAAGATGTGGAGGGAGACCCTAATCCCCGAATGGTAATACCGTACAATAACGGAGATGACAATGACATTAGTATAGCTTTATACCCCAATTGTGTAGGTGCTTTTTCATATTATTCTAGAAGAGTTTTAGAGGACCTGGGAGGGTTTGACCCAGCATTTAAAAATGCTTGGGAACACGTAGAACATACCTATCAGGCCATAAAAAAAATGTATCACCCCTCATTCTGGTACTTCGCTGATATAGATAAGAGTTGGGAGTATCTGACAGACATACCTAATTCGATAGAGGAGAGCACTATTGCACACACCACTACCTGGAACGATAATTTTAGAAAAGGGACGGCGTGGTATAAAAGAAAACATGGTATAACTCCGACAGAAACACCTTTAGCGACAACAGAGCAGGTACAACAACAATTACAAATAATATACCAAAATAGAGGATAATGATTGATTTTAAAGACGTTACATTTATAGTACCAATTAGGTTCGATTCTGAAGATAGAAGAAGAAATTTTAAAACCTCAATGGATTATATATTAAGAAATTTTAAAACTAATATAATAATCTTAGATAGTGATAAGCAACCAAATGAAGAATTCGTTAAAGGGGTCTCAAAAGACATAAAGTATCTTTTTGAAAAAAATAACGATAAATTATTCCATAGGACTAGACTATTAAATGATATGACTAAACTATGCCAAACTGATATTATTGTTAACTATGATGTGGATGTTGTATTTCCTATTAATCAATATGTAGAAGCTAGAAAAAGAATTAAAGAGGGGTCTACAATGTGTTTTCCATATGGTGGAAAATTCTACGACATTCCTGTTAAGTTTTTTAATCATGTTACAGGCAATACCCTAACTGACATACCCTTAAATCAATGTACACTATTTAACCCCAACTCTGTGGGAGGAGCTTTCTTTTTTCATAAAGACCGATATGGGGAGATAGGTTGGGAGAATGAGAATTTTGTGTCCTGGGGACATGAGGATTGGGAACGTATAGTTAGAGTAGAAAATATGGGACATAAGTTATGTAGGACAGATGGGATACTTTATCACTTAACACACAGTAGGACTTCTAATAGTAACGATAAGAATCCTTATTACGAATTTAATGGACAGGAATATAGAAAAATAAAATCAATGGATAAAGAAAAATTAGAAAAATATATAAAAAAATGGTCATGGATAAATTCAAAATAAAAGCAAAAGAATTACTATCTACAACTAGGTTTGATTTAATCATTAAGTACCTTTACGCGAAAAGTTATCGTAAGGGTTATGAGACAACATATTTTTTAGAAATGTACAAACATCATTTGAAAATATGGAATAACTTTAAAGAATATAATGACCCACATAAGAATTCTTTTGAATCTTTTAAATCTATATTTGAAGAGTTGATTGATGATATATCAACTAACGGTTTTGATGAGAATAAATCATCCGTCCCATTATCGGGTAAAAATATATTAAATGGTGCCCATAGAGTAGCTTCAGCGTTAGTGACAAACACCGAAGTGTCATGTTATGGTGGTATGGATGGTATAGATGGACAACTTAACTGTGGTTGGGAGTTTTTTAAAAATCTAGGTATTAAACCTGAATATGCGGATAGAATAGCTCTAGAATACGCAAAACTTAAAACAAATACACATATAGTAACAATTTTTCCTACCGCAACCTCTAAAGGAAATCTAGATAAAGTAGAAAAAATATTAAATTCTTTTACTAAAGTTTTTTATAAAAAGAATATTAAGTTAAGTAAATTAGGTGGGTTTAATTTAATGAGGGAGTTTTATCACGGAGAACCTTGGGCGGGTAACCATCCAGAATATTTCGGATTTAGAGCAAAAACTAAGGGGTGTTATGAGGGTGATGGGGATACCGTCGTCTACCTTTGTGAGTTTGATAAATTAGCTGACACTGTAATGGTCAAAGAATTAATTAGACAAATTTATAAAGTTGGTAAACATTCTGTACACATTAACGACAAACATGAAGAAACCGTTAGGATATCTAAATCGGTATTCAACGATAATAGTGTCCACTTCCTAAACAACAATAAGTCAGTTGGTTTAAACACTGACTTTAGTGCGGTCAACCAAAAGTACTTCCAAAAATTCGAAACTTGTTTAAATCAGTACAAGAGTTATTTGGGTGGGGGTGATTTCGATATTGATGATTATTGTATTAGTGCTAGTTCAACCCTATCAATATATGGGTTAAGGGAGGGGAATGATATTGATTACATACATCACGACGAACGAAAGGTTGTGGGTAATCCATTAATTAGTAGTCATAATGATTATGGGGTTAAATTATACCCATACAATTATGACGAAATTATATATAACCCTGATTTACACTTCTACACTAGAGGTATAAAATTCGCCTCATTAGATGTGGTTAAGAAATTAAAAGAGAATCGTGGTGAACCGAAAGATGTGATTGATATTAACTTAATTAATACAGTATTATGATATACATAGTAGCTCACAATAAAGTAGACTTTAATAATTTATATGTAGATGAAACATTTGATTCTAACATGTATAAATTTTTCCTAACGGAAGGTAGAATCAATAAAAAAGATATTACTAAGGTTATTGAATCTGAAGGTTTCGGTATTGAAATGGAATGGAAATTAGATAAATACAACCCAAAATTACAGAAATATAATTTCCACGCACCATCAATTTTCTACCACACATATTTAAATAATTTTAAGTTCGACGGTACATATATTGGGTTTTTAGAATATGACCTACAGTTAACATCTAATTTTTCAGCTAATATTAAAGAAATAGTGGAAAAACATAGTGATAATAGTTTTCTAATATTTCCAAGTATTAGACACAAATTAACACGATTAGATAACCAAAACACAATTAGTATGTTGGGGAAGTCTTGGTTAAAGTTTTTTCTAATTGACTACAATAAACGATATAATACAAGTTATGAGTATAGTAAATTTATTAAGGACCACGGTAATGAACTTATACCGACACAACAATCATTTATTTGTGATGTAGATACATATAAATTAGTGAGTAAATATGTTTACGATTTTATTTCGGATTACCCCGATAGGTCACAATATTCATCATTGCCGGGAACAATTTTAGAAAGATACATTGGAATTTTTCTATATATTCTTTCCCTAAAATGTAAAAACGTTTATAGAATACCACTACAACATAAACATAGTAGTGGTGGTAGGTATTAAAAATAAAAATAAAAATAAAAAAATAGAAAAATGAAACTTAATAATGAAACAATAACAAAACTTAATGGATTACCTAAAAGTCCAGAAGGTCATTGGGATTTAAATCACGCTAAAATCGTATTGGATTTAATTGATTACGACATTAAATCCATGTTAGAAATTGGTTTTAATACAGGGTTTAGTGCTACAGTATTTTTAGATGTTCTAAATATAGAAAATTTTTATAGTCTAGATATTGGATTACACAATTTCGTAGAGCCAACACAAAATAAATTTAAAGAACTTTATGGTGATAGATTTCATCCATACATAGAGGATAGTTTAAAAATAAGAGATACCGAATTAAATGATATGAAATTCGATTTGGTGTTTATTGATGGTGGCCATAAGTTACCTGTAGCTCTAAATGATTGGTTATTTGCTATCGATAGGTGTAATTACATTTTATTAGATGATACTGGTGGTGCTTCACCTGGGGTTATCGATTTAATAAAAATTATAAATCACGGTAACGAAAATATGAAACCAATGATAGGTGAGAAAGTTGAGTTGATAAAAGATTTTAAGGTAGGTGCTGGAGCACAATTGTATAAAGTAAAAAAATAATATATGGGGTTTATAGAAAATAATTTAAATACTGTTAATTGGTTTAACTTCCCAAAATTCTATGAAATGGTTTCTAAAAAAAACTATAGTGATTTTGTTGAGGTAGGCGTTTGGAAGGGCCATTCCTTGGTGTACTTAGGTACTCTTTTAAATAACAAAAAAGTTAATATAACTGCTGTTGATTTATGGGAAGAAACATATAAATACGAATCAGGACCTTTTAGTGAACATAAAAAAAATGTTTTAGAGATATTCAAAACTAATGTAAAAAAAGCTAATTTAAATAATGTAATAAAAGAAATAAAAGAGTTATCCTGGGAAGCTTCAAAACACTTTAAAGACTCTTCAGTAGATTTCGTATTTATCGATGCTGACCATAGTTACGATAGTGTTGTTAAAGATATTAATAGTTGGTTACCTAAAATTAGAAAAGGTGGTATGATTAGTGGTCATGATTATTTTAACCCATGTGGTGTTAAAAAAGCTGTTGATGAAAGATTTGGTGATAAAGTTAAAACCTATAATAATTGTTGGTATGTTGAGTTATAAATTATGAAAAAAATAATATTTTTAAATAACTGGGGTGAAAAAAATGATGATTTACTAAAAAGATATTCTAAACAAACACCACATAATTTAGGGCAATGGGGTAATATTGTAGGGACCACTAACATCAATGAAGCAGACTATTACGTAGTGTTAGACGGGTATAATAAACCTCTACCCCAAGATAAAACAATTTTTGTTAAAAGAGAACCAAATTTCATTAACCCTAGAAAACCAAATTATTTATACACTATAGATTGGGATGAAACTAATTGTGGTATCACATGGTGGGTTAATATGACATATGACGAGTTAAAAGCAATGGAATATGGTGATAAATCTAAAAATATTAGTTGTGTTGTTTCATCTAAACACTCACATAGAGCTAACTACGTGAAATCATTATTTAAAGGTGAGTCACCAATAGATTTATTTGGTAGGGGTCACCAATCTAACTACTATGGGAGTAACTATAAGGGTCAACTAAATTATGATGGTAAATGTAAACTTAGAGGGTTATTAGATTACAAATATAGTATTGTACTAGAAAATTCACAACAAAAGAACTATTGGACTGAAAAATTAGCAGACGCTTACTTGTCATGGTGTGTCCCACTCTATTGGGGGTGTCCTAATATGGTTGATTATTTCCCAAAAGAGTCCTACCATTTATTAGATATAAGAAACCAAAATCCTATAGAAGAAATAAAAGAAATAATACAACAACCAGTAAATGTGGAGGCATTAACTAAAGCTAGAAATATTGTCTTAGATAAATACAATATATGGGAGGTTATAAATAGAAAAATTAAAAATATAAAATGAAGTTTTATTCACAATATAAACAAGATAAATGGTTATACAATAACCATTTTAAAGATAAGAAAGATGGTACTTTCTTAGAGATAGGGGCCGATGATGGTGTCGATAAGAGTAATACAAAATTCTTTGAAGATTTAGGTTGGAAGGGTATGTGCATAGAACCTAGTCCGAAAAGGTTTAAATTACTGGAAGTGAATAGAACCTGTATTTGTGAGAATTACGCTGTGTCTGATAGTGTCGGTGAGGTTGAGTTCATGGATATAGCTGGGTGGGGTAAAGGTTTGAGTGGTATTGTTGACAAATATAGTAAAGAACATAAAAATCGTATTGAAGGTGAGGTTAGACACCCATTAAATAAAGGGAGAGAAGTTGTTACAGTTAACACTGAACTATTACCTAATTTACTAGACAAACACTCAATTAAAGAAATTGATTTTTGCACAATAGACACAGAAGGTGGTGAATATGATATATTAAAAACCCTAGATTTTGACAAATACGATATTAAAATTATAATAGTAGAAAACAACTATCGAGATACTAAAGTTAATGAATTACTATCATCAAACGGTTACTCTAAAGTACATAAGTTGGTGATAGATGATGTATACATGAAAAACTAATTATGGATAAAAAAGCATTAATAACTGGGATTAACGGGCAAGATGGCTCTTACCTATCAGAATTACTACTAGAAAAAGGATATGTAGTTTATGGTACAGTAAAACGTAATTCTGTTTCAGAAACACAATCAAACAGAATAGAACACTTACGTTCTTCTAATAAAATTGATTTAGAGTACGCTGACCTTACAGATATGTCGTCCTTAGTCAGAGTTCTACAAAAAGTACAACCCGATGAAATATATAATTTGGCAGCACAATCACATGTAAGAGTTAGTTTTGACCAACCAGTCTATACCGCAAATGCGACAGGTTTAGGGACACTTAACTTATTAGAAGCTTGTAGAATGGTTTCACCAAATTCTAAAATATATCAAGCAAGTTCTTCGGAAATGTTCGGTAACAATATAGATAGTGATGGGTATCAAAGAGAGTCTACCCAAATGGACCCAGTATCCCCATATGGGTGTGCTAAAGTTTTCTCCTATAATATAACTCGTAATTATAGAAATTCTTATAATATGAAAATATGGAACGGAATTTTATTTAATCACGAGTCACCTAGACGAGGAACAAATTTCGTCACCAATAAGGTTGTTAAGGCAGCGGTTAGAATAAAACTGGGTTTACAAGAAGACCTTAAGTTAGGTAATTTAGAAGCAACCCGAGATTGGGGGCACGCTAAAGATTATGTGGAAGCTATGTGGTTAATGTTACAAGACAATAAACCAGATGATTACGTATGTTCTACAGGAGTATCACATTCGGTAAAAAATTTATGTGAATACACATTTAAAAAATTAAATTTAGATTTTAGAAAATATGTTATAATAGATAAAAAACATTTAAGACCTGAGGAACTTAGGGACCTTAAAGGGGACTCCAGTAAATTAAAGAAAGGGTTGGGTTGGGAACCCAAGTATACTTTTGAAACGATGTTGGATGAAATGATTAAATACTGGTTAGATTTCTATTACGAAAGGTTTCCTTATTTACGAGAAGAATGGGGAAAGGGTGATAAAAAAATTAATAGTTTGGACATATGATAAAAAAAACATTAGTTACCGGTGGGAATGGATTAGTAGGTTCCCAGTTTGTGGGCAATAACTACTTTAAAGTAAGCTCCAAAGATTATGATTTAATTAATCAAAAAGAGACTTATAATATGGTAAAAAAAGGATGGTCGGGTGTTATACATACTGCTGCTAAGGTAGGTGGACTTATGGGCAACATGAACCATAAAGGTGAGTTTTTTTATAAAAATATAATGATGAACACTAATATTATAGAATCTTGTAGACAAGCTGATGTTAAAAATCTTGTTGTTTTTTTATCTACCTGTGTTTTTCCAGATAATGTTAAGTACCCACTTGTAGAAAAAAGTATACATTTAGGACCACCCCACTTTAGTAATGACGCTTATGCTTATTCTAAACGCATGGCGGATGTCCAAATAAGGGCTTACCGAGAACAGTACGGTTTGAATTATAAATCTGTAATACCCACCAACATATATGGGATTAATGATAACTTTGATATGGATAATGGTCATGTAGTACCTTCTTTAATCCATAAGTGTTATATCGCTAGAGAGACTAACACTCCCTTTGTTATTTGGGGTAGTGGTAAACCTCTTAGAGAGTTTATTTACAACAAAGATGTTGCGAGGTTAACTGAATGGGTTTTAGAGAATTACGATGAAAACGAACCCATTATTTTATCAACATCAGAAGAGATTTCGATAAAAGACGTTGTGGAAATTATTGTAGAATTAATGAATTTTAAAGGAGAGGTCAAATGGGATGACAATAAACCTGACGGTCAATTTAGAAAACCTTCCGATAACACTAAAATAAAAAATTATTTACCTAACTTTGAATTTACTCCCTTATATGTGGGTCTTAAAGAGACAATTGATTGGTTTGAAGAAAATTATGAGTCAGTTAGAGGTTCATTAGGTACACTTTCAATAAGTTATGATTAACTTAATATAAAAACTAATATGGCTAAACAAAACATAGAAAAGGCTCCCCCAAAAGGGGCGGTAAGGTTTTCAATAACTTTATCTCAGGAACAAAAGTTATCTAAAGCAGAAATGTTAACACATCCCTTTAATTTTATTGTAGGTAAAGCTGGTTCTGGAAAAACTTTATTAGCTTGTCAAACAGCATTAGATATGTTCTTTAAAAGAATGGTTAATAAAATTATAATTACTCGACCCACCGTATCCACAGAAGATAATGGTTTTTTACCTGGTTCAGAAAAAGAAAAAATGGAACCTTGGTTAGTCCCTATTAGGAGTAATATGAGGAAAGTATATAATAAACCAGATATACTAACAAAATTAGAAGAAAATGAAAGTATAGAATTAGTTTCACTAGCACATTTTAGGGGTCGAACCTTCGAAAATTCTGTAGTAATTGTAGATGAGTTTCAAAACCTGACCAAATCACAATTAAATATGGCGTTAGGTAGGTTAGGTAAAGGCTCTACGATGATATTTTGTGGGGACAACCAACAAATAGACCTTAAGGATAAAAATTACTCAGCGATGCACGAAATACCTAAAATTAAAGATTCTGAATTCGTATTCAAAGTTGTGTTAGAGGATAATCATCGACACGAAGCTCTGGATGAAGTATTAAGTTTATTAACTGGATATTAATCGTTTACAACTTAAATAAATTACTTAAATTCTAATTAATGAAAAAAAACATATATATCGAACTTAATAATGTTATTAGAGATATTAATAGTAAGACCGTACAAGTATATAAAAGTGATAACCCAGATAAAGAATTTGAAGGTGATTACAACGGAGAAGATTTACAAAAATATTTAGGTATAGAGTCAACTGATGAACTGATAGATTTTATGTATGTCGAGTGTCCTATGAGGATATTTGGGTATTCTTCTGAAACCGAAGAAGGGATATCTTTTATGGTTAACGAATTTTATAAAAAATATAGGGACTCTCACAATGTAACAATTTTCTCAAACGAGATAGAGAAGTCTAAACCCGCTACACTAATGTTTTTAGCTAGAATGGGCATATTGGTTGATAATGTTAAGTTTTTTCCGTTAAATGATTTTGATGTAGTTAATGAACAAGCTGATATTATAATAACAAATAATAAAAATATTATTAATTCTAAAAAAACTAATTACATCACAACGGATAAAAAAGAAAGTAAAAATAAAAATGTGACTCAGGTCACTTCATTTAAAGAACTAGTCGAGGATGAGTATATTGAAAGAAACGAATTCGCTTAAAGATTTTCAAGTGAAAATAATGGGTGTGAAAATGGTTGTGGACGTGGAAAAAGTTATAGACCACATCACAATGGAAAGTGATGATGATGAGGAACACTCCTCTGGTCTCGCCATTAATGCAGCTAAATATGAGATATTAAGGGTACTATTAGATGTTATATTTAGTGGGGATGAACAAATAGATGATAAGATGGGGTATAAAAGTCTTGATAATTCTACATTTCCCTTTAAATTGGCATTAAATACATTAATTGAATATAAAATAATAAAAGAAGTTAATTAAATTAAAATGGCAGACGACAAAAATTTTAAAAAAATAGAAGAAGCTCTACAGTTAGTAAAAAATAAATCAGGTAAGTTATATTTTCTTACCCAAGACACTAAAGGTAATCCTAAAGCTTCAATTACGTATATCTACGAACTTGTTAAAATACTAAGAGAAAATGGATATGACGCAATAATCTTACATGAGAAAAAAGATTATAAAATTAAAGATGGTAATCCAGAGTGGTTATCTATTGAAGATTGGTTGGGTGAAGATTTTGCCAACTTACCACACGCTTGTGTAGAAAGTGGTGAATTAAAGGTGGGTCCTGAGGATATCCTTATTGTACCAGAACTTTTTGGGCACGTAATGGAACAGACTAAAGACATGGCTTGTACAAAAATTGTTTTGTGTCAATCATATGACTACATTTTTGAAATGTTACAACCCGGTGTACAGTGGATAAATTACGGGTATACACACGTAATTACAACATCTGAGACATCAAAAGAATATATCAATAGTGTATTCCCACAGATGAATGTTTCAGTAATATCACCTAACATTTCATCTACATTTAAAGATGAGGAACTTCCAGGACAACCAGTCATTGGTATACACACTAGAGACCCTAGAGATACTATGAAAATAGTAAAAACATTTTACGCTAAATATCCACAATTTAAATGGGTAACATTTAGAGATATGAGAGGAATGTCAATGGAATTTTTCGCTAATACACTTAATGAAATGTGTGTGGGTGTTTGGGTTGACGATATATCTGGATTTGGTACGTTCCCATTAGAATGTATGAAGACTGGAGTTCCAGTGATAGGAAAAATACCTAACTTAAAACCAGTATGGTTAAAAGAAGAAAATGGATTTTGGACTTATGAAACAACACAGATAGTTGACATTATTCAAGCCTATATTAAAACTTGGTTGGAGGATTCTTTACCTGAACAACTTTTAGAAGAAATGGCTAAAACTATAGAACCTTATACTCTAGAAAACACAACTAAACAAGTTATGGACTTCTTTGGTGGTGTTGAGGAAGAAAAAATTAAAGAGCTAGAAAACGCATTAAATAAATTCGCTTTAAAAGAAGAAAAATAAAATGGAAAATATAACAGTAATCATACCACTACATAAAACAGATGAAAAATTTAACGATTATTTCACTAACTGTATTAAAAGTTTAAAAACACAAGTCTCAGTACCTTCTAACGTTTTAATTGTTAGGTCAAAAGACGATAAACTAAAAAATTATCTAGAAAGCTTTGATTTCGATGATTTATCAGTCGACATTGTAGAAAATCCTAATAAAACGGACTATATGTCTCAAATTAATTACGGTGTCACACAAGTGACTACTAAGTGGTTTTCAGTACTAGAATATGATGATGAATATTCTAATATTTGGTTTAATAACGTAGAAAAATACGCCTCACATTATGATGATGTCGATGTTTTTTTACCACTAGTTGTAGATGTTACAGATGAAGGTGAATTTATTAATTTTACAAACGAAGCTGTTTGGGCTATGAATTTTAGTGATAAAATGGGTTATTTAGATAACTCTTGTTTACTAAGATACCCCAATTTTCAGACTAGTGGATTTGTAATCAGTAAAGAAAAATTTGATGAAGCTGGTGGGTTTAAACCATCAATGAAACTTACCTTTGTTTACGAGTTTTTATTAAGAGCTACCTACAATGACCTTAAAATATTTACAGTACCTAAGGTTGGTTACAAACACACCAACATGAGGAGTGGTTCATTGTTCTGGGACTATAGGTATAATGAATCTAAAAAGATTAGTTCTGATGAAGCTGCGTTTTGGATTGAGTCAGCAAAAAAAGAGTATTTTTTCACTACCGATAGAGGGATAAAATATGAACCAGAAGAAACTGTATAGTGCCTAGACCTAAATCAAAAGCGACAATGTATTTTGGCGAACCGCAGGAGGCTGCGGTTCGTATGTTTTTGACAGCATCAACCTTAACCGAAAGAAATCAAATTTATACAGAATTCTTATACGCACCTTTAAATAAAATGATAGATAGTATCATTAGGAGATATAAATTGTATCGTAAAGGAGAAGAATTTAGAGACATCCATGCTGATGTATTATCATTTTTAATTACAAAAGCAGACAAATTTAAACCAGCTAAAGGTAAGAAAGCTTACTCTTACTTTGGCACTATTTGTAAAAATTACTTAATGGGTCAAATCATAAAAGACCAAAAACACCAGAATAGAAATATATCTTATGAAGATATTTCTTCGTCATTAGAAACCAGGGAAGACCAAATATATTACTTAGGTGAAGATACGCATACTGACCATTCTAAATTTTTTATTGATTTGATAGATAAGATAGAAGAATTTATGTCTGTGACACATTTAAATGAAAATGAAATTAAAGTTGGTTCAGCACTAATAGAAGTTTTCAGTAATTATGACGAAATCTTCATACATGGTCAGGGTAATAAGTTTAATAAAAATTTAGTTTTACTCAATTTACGAGAGATGACCAACCTATCAACTAAGGAGATACGTAATTCCTTAAAGAAATTTAAATTAATCTATAGAGGTGTTATAGACGATACTGGGGAATAGGCTTTCGTCATTACTGGTATTTATTTAATATAAAATAATACATTATGCCTAGACCTAAAAAAAAAGACATACAACTCAGTAACGAAAGTGTTCTAGCTTTATTACAAGAAATATATAACGAATGTGTAGAACAAAGAACTACAGCTATTCGTATTCAAAACAAAATGTTAAGTTTTATGCAGGGAGCCGACGATTTACAGCAATTGGGTCCCGTAATAAAAGAACAACAAAAAGTAATTGACTCCTCACTAGAGAAGAAAATACAATTAGCTAAAATCCAAAGTAATTTAGTGGAAAAACAATCTGGAGGTAAAGACTCGTTAGGGACATTATCTTTAGATGACCGTGAATCGTTAAATCTTCTTTTAAATAAAAAAGATGATGATGATGATAAACCTGAAGAATATAAAATGTAATGGCTAAAGATATTTCAGATAGTAAATTAAAAGGGTTGGAGGGCATACAGAATCTTCAAAACACTAACGATGCTATAGACTCACTAAAAGAAAGTGAAGGCATAAACAGTCTTATGAATTCTATGGATAGTGTAGAAGAAAAGGGTGCTAACATGTTAAACTACTTTTTAGACTTAATTAAAACTTTAGGTGGGAATGAGGCTATCACTTCTCTTAGAAAAAAATTAGGTCAAGGGACAAATGGTTTAGCTGACGAGTGTAAAGAGATTGTTTTTGAAGAACTGGTTAAATTTATAAACTGTAACATCAATTTCACTATTCCTTCTGCCGACACAAATGGTACACAAGACTTTAATGCTATGACAATACCTGTTAAAAGCATTGACCCATTTAGATTACTTAAGAATTCACCAACTAGTAATGTTGGCAAAGCTACCTATGAAAAGATTGGTCCAAGTACTGGACAATTACCTCACTCCACAAACAGAGAGTTATTCCAAAGACTTGAGAATCCGTCGCAACAACAAGATTATTTAGGTGGTTCTGGACAACGTTTATTTACCATAGAGTTCGATGGGGGTGAAAATTATATTATCCGACCTGTCGGTTATAATGACTCTTTTGATGACAATACCATTATCCCACAAAACGATAGGAAATTAGTTGAGTTTTTAAGAGATTACTATGATTCTATAAAAATATTTGACCCACAAAATTTTTTAGGGGTACTGATGGACTCACTATCTGGATTTTTAAGTATTCAAGCAGACTTAAGTGGTAGAGAGGTAGAATTAAATGGTAAATTTGGTAAGTTTATTGAAAAGTTAATGTCTTTATGTGATGACGATGGGGATGGCTCTACTGGAGCACCTATAAACTCTTCGGGTGTAGGTCACTTATCTGAAGACATTCCTGGTGATAATAGTGAGTTTTGGGATTTCGGTCCACAAGATTTACGAAATATAGAAGAAGAAACTAATTTAAAATTAAAGGGGTTAGTAAGATTTATTACCTGTAACGATATTGAAGGTAGTATAGACATTGACGAACTTAATGGGATTATCGATTCATTACTTACAGATAACGATTCGTTAGATGGTATAAAAGTAAACGCTGGTATGGAAGCTTTGGTTAAAGGGATGAATGTTGATGGGTCCAAAGGGCTATCATTTAGGTTACCTGCTTTACAAGCAGATTTTGATTTAAATATTTTAAAAAAATTACCTTTAATTTTAATTAGTTTAATATTGACACCTAAAGTTATTCTTGGTTTTACTATAGCGTTACAAGCTATAGGTGAGTTTGTAGAAAACTTAGATATTATGGATTTAGTTAAAAAGTTTTTTAGGATAATAAAGACAATACTTAAAAGATTAAAAGACTTAATTTTAGAATTTATTTGGCAAGAAATTAAAAAGTTTATAATAAAATTAGTTAAAGATATTTTACAAGAAGTCATAAAAGAAAAAGATTCTAAACAATTAGCAATAATTAATTCTTTAATACAAACATTATTGTCAGCGGCAGATTCATTAGATAATTTAGATGATTGTAGAGGAATCTTAGACACTTTATTAAAATATATAAAGATACCCCCAATACCACCAGTAAACATACCTAACGATTTAGTTTTTGCGGCAGAAGCTCGTCCTGGGTTTAGTGATGTTAGAGCTTTTCAGAATGTTTTAGAAAATTTTCAAAAATCAGGGATAAGTACAGAACCACATCCAGATGGTTCACCAAACGAAAATGTCATAATGGCTTTTAGTATGATAAAAGGGGTGGAGAAAGAAAGATTAGCCAACGGTAAAACTAAAATTGTTACTTACCCACAAAATGTTCAAACAGCTGCTGGACCAGGAGTTACTGAACGTGGTAGTGGTGTGGGTATACCACTTTAAATGAAAAAAAATATGAGTTTAAAAAAAACTATAGAAGATTATAAAAACGCATCTAATGTTGATTTATACAAAGCTTTAACTTTTTTAAAAGAACGTTTTGAAAATGATAAAGCTAGGGTTATAGAAATAACTTATCAGATAGACAGTTTAGAAACTGACTATAATAAGTTATATGAAGAATATAAAAAGAGAGTAGGGTCTAATGAGTAGGAATAATAAAGTATTTAACTTTGGTGTTTGTTTAGATAACGAAGACCCAGCACGTGCTGGTAGGATAAGAGGAATAATGGATTTACATTGTCCTCAGGATACATGGTCAGAATGTGCAGAGGCAGAATACACTAAAATTTTAATAAAAGAAGGTATATCTTGGTCTAGTGATTCTGAAAAAAAATTAGCTTTAGAGAACCACGTATATTGGACTAAGCTAGACCCGTTTATAATATATCCTATGTTACCTTTATTTATAAATCAAGTTCCCAAATCTGACGAATCTATACAGGTAATTTTGATGAATCCCGATAATGAATTCTCTAATAATTTTTATATCGGACCTTTAATTAGTTCACCACAACAGATGGAATACCAGAATTACGCGACTGGGAGAAAGGGTACCACTAAGGGAGCTAGAGTTAAAGGACCTAAAAATATTACACAATCTGACTCATCGTCTAAGGTTTTTTCGTCACCACAACACATTTCTATAGATGGTAGGAATAACTCTGATATTATTTTTGCTGGGGAAAAAGGTAGGAGTGGTGAAATTGTTATGAGAGCGGGTAAATTTAAACCTAATGCTGATGACCCAGATTTCCCAACAAATAACAATAAGGTTACTACAATCCAACTCACTAACTTTGATACTGAATTAAATTTAAAAAATAAAAAAATAGAGACTGTAGATAAGATTGAGGAAAAAATAAAATGGTTAGTGGAATATGATGTTTACGGCCAAGGTGTGGTATGGTCAGACGAGAATCTAACTGGAGAAATAAATTTATACCAAGTAGCTCCAGATGGTACTGATTGGATAGGCAATAAAGGTCCAACCAATCAAGACGTAGGTGTTGATACCCCATTTAACCCTAACGGTAACCCCACACCAGATAAGTTATCTGCTACTATTAAGTTTGGAAATCAACCAATTAGTGGGGTAACAGCTTTAATAAATAGATTTTTAAAGGAGACGGGTTCATTTGAGGACCAAAGTTTGGAGTCTCCACCTAGTGAGGAGGGGTCATCAGGGTTACTCCAACCGTGGTACATTAAAAGTGGTACTTTAATTAATACTGGTGAAGTTGGTGAACCATCACCCAATAGTCAAACGTTAGATTTGTACCCCTTTTATTTTAGGCCTTCGTACAAATTATATAATCAATACACCAGAGGTGAAGATGAGAAAAAAAGAATAAGTACTGAAATAATTAGTAACGTAAATATAAGTGGAATTGATATTACTGTCGGTTCTGCGTTTTTAATAACTAAAGAGGACCCACAACCCTTAGCCAATAAAAAAGAAGTGGAGATTGTGGAACCTGTAGAAAATGATAAGAGGAGACAGGGAGTAATTAACGCTATGAGTGATAAAATATTACTATATTCCTACGATAGTTCTATTCCAGGTAAAAACGCAAACAACCCAAATAACGTCAATTCAAATAAACCAGAAACTGGTCAAAATGTAGGCATTGACCAAGAAAATCTAATAAAAATGGAAGCCAATGAGACTGAACCTTTGGTTAGGGGTGAACAATTGGTTAAACTTTTACAAAAAATTGTGGAGTTTATAGAGTTTCATGAACATGGTAACGCGGGGACGACTAATAAGAATCCTGCTCTTACCGATGAAATAAAAAAATTGTTCGAGGAGAGGGCATATCTTAATCAGAATATAAGAATTAACTAGATATTTATTATTAAAGATAATAATGAGTACACATAAATCATATTTTAGTAAAAATAATACCTTAATATCAAATAATGAGGTAAATACCGCGAAAAACCCAGTTACGGAGATTTTTTATGGTGGTGGGTCATCTAGATATGTTTGTACTGAAACAGGTAACCCTACAGATGGTTGTATAGATGATGACGGAGTTTTTATGACTGGTTATACTAGACAACGCATAAATAATAGTTTTAGTAGATTTATATTTGATTTAGACCTATCAGATTTAATCGAAAAATATCAAAATAACACCATTAATTTATCGGGTAGTTGTTTAAATACAGCTGCGACCCACACTTTAAGAATGGTTAACACATCTACTTTTGATAATGAGTTGTTAAATACTACAACATCTAAAGGTAATAGGAGAGCCACTTCGTTTGACTTAGTTTTAATAAAATTAAGTGGTGTGACAAGTGCTAGTACATGGTCTGAAGGTGTTGGTTATGATTATGTCGATGGTGGTAGTGACTGGCCTGGATTAGAAGATAAGTCATTTTCTACTAGACCTAGTAATTGGTACTATGAGAGCACTATAAATAAATGGTGTACTGAGGGTGCTTATGACTGGTATAGTTTTAGTTCTTGTACACCTACCGTGATAGCGACTCAGTCATTTGATAATGGTAATGAAAATATAGAGTTTGATATGACTAACGAAATCAACTCTATTTTAACTCAAGGAACTGGATATACTAGTGTTGGGTACGCTATAGCCTACGTTAAACAACTGGAAGCTTTGACAGGTTTGACCGAAAGTTATTCTACTGGGTTCTTTACTATGTACACCCAAACTTTTTATGAACCATATCTAGAGACTAATTATAATGATTATATTGACGATTCTAGAAATTTTTTCTATGAGGGTAAAACTAATTGTTTATACCTTTACGTAAACGCAGGTGGTGTACCAGTAAATTTAGATACTCTTCCTACGGTAACAATCTATAATAGTTCAGGTGATTTATTGTACACATTACAAGCTTCCCAAGTCACTAAAGGAGTTTATTGTATTTGTTTTTCAATACCGTGTGACACTTACTCTACACCATGTATATTTATTGACCGTTGGTCTGGATTATCAATTGATGGGAATTGCCAAACTGATGTTAATAACAAATTCACACTAAAAGCAAATTCTGACTATTTCGAAATTGGTACTAACGTGGGTTTACCTAAACACTATGGTTATTCAGTATCTGGAATAAAAAGAGATGAGAAAATAGTGAATGGGGACATTAGAAAAGTGATTGTTTCAGCAAGGAAAGAATATAGTACTGAAGTACCACAACCTATATCTAATATACAATATAGGATATATGTAAAACAAGGAACTACTGAAGTGGAAACACATCCTTGGACTAAGGTGAATAGAGCTAACAATCAAAACTATTTCTTAGTGGATACGGGAGATATGATACCTAACGAGTATTATTTAGATATACAAGCGATATCGGATTTAGAAGTTAATACCTACTACCAAAATCTTAAATTCCAAGTAGTTAACCAAGCAAATTATTTTGGTAACCCACCAGCTGATTATAGACAATAATAGTTTTACGTAAATTTGTTAGTTTAATATTTTTTCATTATATTTGTAGTATAACACTATAAATTATATTCCATATGAAAAAAATACTCTTAATAGTTTCTTTTATTTTAATTAATTTTAGTCTGTTTTCACAAACAGAACTAGACTATATGTTATTTAAAAAAATAAATGCGTATAGAAATTCTAAGGGTTTGAGTTCCTGGATATGGGACCAGAGTGTTTGGAAAGCTTCTAATTCACATAATAAGTACTTAATGGAATTAGGTGAGTGTGAACATTATGAGGTCGGAAGTGACTCTACGTATAGTGGGGGTGATAGACTTAATTTGAATAATGTATCGTGGGAAATAACTAAAGAAAACTGTGCAGTTACTGACAGATACAATGGTGAAACCGATGAAGAACAAAGTGAAAAAATACTTAAACAATGGATTGCTTCACCTAAACATCATGAAGCGTTATTATGTCCCTTAACAGTATATGGTGCAGTTTCCACCACACATACCGATAAGTTTAAATGGTCGGTAAATGCTTGGTGGACATATTCTACATTAAATGTATACATCTAAAGAAAACTTATAGCAAACAAAAAACCCCTCATAGGAGGGGTTTTTTTATGATAAAGTATTTTACTACTTATTATCTTAACTCTCTGATATCGAAAGTTCTAACACCATCTACAGTAATCATACCATAGAATCTGTTGTTAACCATCTTCTTCGCGTATCGGGTCATGATACCTTTGATTGGTGCGAAGTTGAACGGGTTATACATTGTAGGTGTAAGTTGAAGTGGTACATACGGTGCGTATACGTAACCAGTATCAAGTAGAGATGTTCCTTTGTGACCTAACAAACATTTGTTTGCTGGGAAGTAAGGGTCTCTGTATACTGTGTAACGACCTGAAAGTGAACCTACTTTCTCGATACCCATGTTATATTGGTCTTGCTCTGCACCTGCGTTAGATACGTGGAAGTATTCTAAATCGTCAAAGATTGCTGAAACTTCAGAAGAACATACTATCCAGTTAGCTCCACCTCTTAATGTAGACTTATGAATCTGAGCTGAGATTTGGTTAATCGCAGTAATCAATGTTTGATTCCAGTCTTTTTGAGTGTATGGTGCTTGACCAGCGGAGAATCTCTTCCATCCGTTGTAATCCCATCTTAACTGCCATGCTGCACCTTTTCTAAGGTCTCTCAAGATTTCTCTATCGATTTCAGCTGCTATCTCTTCAGATAATAAAGCTGTTAATTCAGCTTCAGCGTCAATGTTATGGAATGCACTAACGTCTTGTGCTAGTTCTGGTGACCATTGAGCTCTTAATTTTCTTTCTGTAACCGATACAGTAACTGCATCAAGGTCGAAAGAAACTTCAGCTAACTCAGTCTCGAATTCTAAATCTTGGTAGATTCTATATTGAGCTTGGAAAGATGGTGTTACTCCTATTCCTCCTCCAACGAAAGCTCCCATATACCCATCAACTGAATTACAGTCAATACAGGCTGGACATGATAAATCTACCTCAAGGTAAATTTTACCAGTCGCGTCACATAGGTCTTCATACGAACCACCAGGGATTACTGTTTGTTGACTTGAACCATATTCTACAATACCTGAACCATATTTCTGAGTAACAACTCTAAATGGTACCTTAGTAGCTGTAGTGATAAACGTTTTACCTGTGTTTGCACAACATGCTAAATTAGTATTTGAGAAAATCTCTAATGAAGCTAAAAACTCTTCAGTGTCCATTTCTTGACCTGTAGGTCCGATTAATTTACCAGCTCCTCCACTTTGGAACCCTTCTAACTTAAGAATTAGACTTCTAACTCCACCATTAGTACAAGCTGATTGAGCCTCTGGGAATCCATCTACTAAAGTATTTCCAGAACTCCAAACTTGAACTGTTGTCTCTCTAGTTACAGCTGAATAAGCTCCTTTTGAACGGTCAAATAAACCTTCTCTACCATTTTCATAGTAAGCGTCATAAAGGTTAACTGGGTCAAACGTTGTAGTGTCATTATCTAATCCTGAACCAACTGGGTTAGTGTGTCCTGCCATACCTGAAGCTGGAAGACCATTTTTACCTGCAGCGTTTACAGTTCTTTCAGAAATTTTAGGTACAAAGTAGAACAATTTACCAATTGGTAAGTTCATAGCTTGTACAGAAACGATATCGTTTGCCAATAATTTAGAGAATACTCTCCTAATGATTGGGAAAACAACTGTTTCGAACGAACCTGAAGCGTCAGATGACGTAGCCTCGTTTATTAAGTGTGTTGCTTGATTTTCGTATAATTGAGCGATGTTTTCTTTACTGTGCCCATTTAATCCGTTAAGGAACCCAAGCTTGTTCCATTTTCCAATAGTATCTTCGCGAATAACTTTAAGGTGTTTTAACCCAATGTTTCCGACCATACCTGATTCTAATAATGCTCCCATTTTTAATATATTTTGTTTTTGTAAGCGTTTATTTTATTTTAATTATAATTTACTCATGATATCCTTCATTCTTGCGATTTGGGGATTTTCATAAGTTTTAGTCTCAATTAAATTAATTGATGACCCTCCTGATGGAGTTTTAGTAATGGTTTTTTGAACCGACTCATTTAACTTATTAACTTTAGAACCAAGTTCCTGATTAATATTACTAAACAAGTTTTTACTTTCATTAAGAGATTTTACGTTATCAAAACGTCTAAGAATATTGATTTTTTCTTTTTTAGTAGTTGTGTTCTCAGTAAATAACTTAGTTGAATAAGCCAAATTAGAGTTAAACACTGCTACTTCGTTTAGTTTTTCCCTAAACAATCTAAGCGCTTGTCGATATTCTTTATTTTTCTCTTTATAAGCCTGATTTTCTTCTTGTAACTGCTTTGCAGTTCTTATGATGTTATTGACGTGTTTTTTAGTTGACTCATTCATCGGGTACTCATAGTTCCTGTTATTGGAAATAGCTTTTCTCAAACCTCTTCCAGATTTAGAACCAAAACCGTACGTTCTTGATGCTTCTTCCATGTCCTGTTCGTTTCCGTAACCTTCATGATGTTCTTCATCATGTCCTTCATTGAAATCAAAACCTCCTTGGTCCCCACCTGAATCACCACGTCTCTTTGGTTTGTATCCAACGTCTGTATGTTTATCACCACGATAGTCTACACCACCTTGGTCACCTTTATACATACCGCCTTCGTCCATGTGTTGTTCACTGTGTTTGTTAGCTGAAAATTCTGGTCTGTCGTAATGTTTTTCCATCCCCTTACTTTCATTACTTCTATCTATTAAAGATTGTAAGAAATTACTTTCTTTACCATCTCTACTTCCGATAGACTGATGTAAACGTGAGTCATAACCCATTTCATCCAGTTCTTCAACTGTAGCGTCATCATCACCAAGTTCTATTTCATACATTGGTTCTTCACCGTATTCATACATGTCTTTGTTCATACCTTCTAACATTTCGTCATCTGATTCATCTTCAATAACACTTTCGTATTGTTCGTCAGACTTGTGGTGCCCCTCATTAATTAATGGGAGACCCCTAAGTTTATTCTCGGCCAACTCAATCTTATATTCAGTACCAGCTTCCTGGTCTTCAATATCAATTGTGTCCCCATCTTGTGTAACAACAATTCCGTCTTCAGTTCCCATAGATTTGAAAACTTTCAGTACTTCATCATCGGACGCGAGGGTTAGGTCGAGTGGTTCATCCGCATCCATATCCATGGATACCATTGCTTGTTCTTCGTCAGGTAATTCATCTACACTTACCTCATCTTCTAGGTCTTCATATTCTTCGTCATCAAAATCCTCATCATCAAAATTAAATTCTTCTTCTTCCGTATCTTCTACGTCTACGAAGTCGTCTTCTTCTTGTTCTGTGAGTGATTCTTTAACTAGTTCTTCGATTTCTTGCTTCATAGTAGCAGCAAGTATTCCCTTTGCATTAGATTTAACAGCTTCTTCTAACTGTTGTGCTTCTAACAAAGCTTGTTCTAAGACTGATTTATTATCTGCCATATTAATTTTTTTATTAGCGCTTATTGTGTTTATCTTTGTTAATAAATATAAACGATGTGAGAAAAATTCCCATTAACCGTGAAATATAAAAGAAAAAGTAATTTTAGTACCCAGATAAAAAATTATCTAATTTATTCATTAAATTTAGAGAACCACTTAAAGCGTTACTTGTTAGTTCTTCTTTATCTTTTTCATGACTTAACGATTCATCATAAATTTCTTTATCTTCTAGATTTTTAAATAGGTATGCTCCTGGAGTTGATGGTGATGAGACTAGGTCAAAACATATTAATTCAAAATCGTCTTGAACCATGTTTTTCCCATTTTCCCTTTCTAACGAACCAACACCTCTTGATGAAATACCTAGGGTTACACCCAACCTTAATAGATTGGCCGCGATATCACCGACACAAGATAGGACCCCTGTACTGTGATAAGCTGGAGAAGTTAATATTTCTAACTTACCCATAAGGATATTACCTTCCCAAAAAGTTTCAATTACTCTATGGGAACTTCTTTCTAAATCTACTAAAGATGATTCTGGGTGATTTAATTCTGATAAAGCACTACCTTTTTCTATCAAAGACTGATAGTTTTCTACTTCTCTTCTTAATATCTTATCTGGGTAAACTCTTCCGTTTCTATTTTCTACACCACTTTTTTGTAATATGGCATGAAAAATGATAGGTCCTTGTTGGATGGACCTATCTTCCATTTCTTTAATTATTTTTTTATTGTAACTATTTTTAGGTGATATGTGTCCCGCATCGTATTCTATTAATATGCCGGTACCTATTTTTCCAGGTTTTATTATTTCCATTTTCCTATTTACCAATAAATAGTAAAGTAGTAATAAAACAGCTGGTATTATTTTTTAGTTAAATAGAAATTGAATTTTTTAGATGGTGTTAAAGTTTTTGTGATTATGTCAGTTAATAAGTTTTTGACTAGACCTCTAATATCGTTAGACTTTATGTTTTGTTCTTTTTTAAGAAATAAAGTTATTTCACAATTCATGTAACTTCTTTTATTTTTTCTAATTCCACTAGTTCTTATATCTAAATCTACTATTTGTTTGTTAGATAAAAAATAATCGGTTATTGGAACTTCGGACATAGTGTACTTTATTTCTCTTTTGAGGTGTCCTACTACTCTATCCCAGTTATCGTCTTCTTGTAGTGGTGAAAACCATGATGAGATATTTACATATATTGATTTGGGTTTTTTGTAATCCACACTCCCGTAGTATGTCCTAAAATTAGGATTTAGATTTAATTTAAATTGTTTTCCTGTTTTCATAAAAATGTTGTTATACGTAATGATAACATCATTTGTTAGTTTAGTCAAAATTAACTTTACCCTTCCTTATCATCACCATAATCGTATTCGTGAGTGATTGTGTCATGTGATGAATTTCCACCATTTTTAGAGAACTTTTCAGAAGCTGTAAAACCTAGACCTGCCATAACAATCCATTGTAAGGCTTCGAATAAAGAGTCTTTAACTTCTAAACCCCAAAATAAATTAGCGGTATAACCTATTAACATAAAAACTAAACAACTAAAAGTTACTAGTCTTTTACTGGATATTTTACCTCCACCACTTAACATGTTTCGCATAAACTTCATGTTATAATGTTTTATTTAATTCTTTTATCCTATATAATGATACCTTATTTGTTTCACTATTAGTTATTTTTTTTCTAGTCTCCTGTAATTTAACTAATAAACCGGTATCGTTAGTTTCAGTAATTAAAGCATCTATTTTTTCCGTGACTTCCTCAACTAATGAAGACATTTCATTTTCTAACGTATTAGAATCCGTGTTAAGTAAGGATTTAAATTTTTTCTTATCACCCTCACTAAGTGTTGAAAATTTTTCATTAAATTTTTTAGTTGATAAGTTAATTAGTAATGAGTTAGGTATTTTAGATTCAGTAACAAATTCGTTACTACTCTTAGTTAAAGATTTTAGAATGGATTTCTTAGCTTTTAATCTTCCCTCGATATCTAATGCTGAATTACCGAACACTAAGATATCTAAATTTTCATATAATTTATTTCTTCCTTTTTTTTGAAGTTTATTAAATTTATAAAGTGTTTTTTCTAATTTATTTAAATTAAGGTTTTTTTTATTTTCTTTTAAAAAACTTATGGTTTCATTTAAATATTCTTCCGCCTTATTATGGTCACTAATTTTTTTGTTTTCTAACTGTGAATAAACCACAAAAAACTCTCTACTTGTTTTATTAGTTTTTAGAGCATTCATAGACTCGTGAAAAATTTTTTTAAATTTAACTTTGTCATTAAACGACTCAACTAATATACTATCTAACTTGTTTTTAACTATACCGAACATATTCATTTATTTAACAATAAATATCTATTCACGCAATAAACTTTCTATTTTGTCGGCTACTTCTGTTAAATTGTCCTTTCCTTGGTCAACGTTAAAGTTGTTGTTATCTAATTTCTCTAGAATTAGAGGTAGTTCTTTTTTATTTTTTTCAGATAATGATTCACCACCTTCAGTGTCTGACCCACCTAAGTCAGTAGGTGGTGTCTCCTCCATTCCACCTTCTAAACCAGTGTCAGCTGGAGATTCTTCTTCTCCACCTGCAGCGGCTTCTTCAGCACCACCTTCGTCAGGTTTCATTTCACCATATAATTTATCTATATTAGAGAATATTCCCGTATTTTTAATAATGGTTGCTGTTTGATTTAATTCTTCACCCACCGCTTTTTCTATACGTTGTTGTTGTAAGTCCAGTTTAATTTCTTCATCAGAAAAACCAAGAATATGTTTCTTACCCCAAGTAGATGAGACCGCTTGAATTCCAGAACCTGGGTCAGTAACAGCGTCTTTATAAAGTGTAATTTTTTCTTTCCATTGTTCTATTTTTAACAGTTCTGACTGTGTGGATGGGTTGGTCAAACCTAATGTGAAGTTACCTAACTCCTCTTCAAACCCTAACATGTACAAATGGATAATTGCAATTTTGTTAAGTTCTTGAATAATAGATTTTTGAATTCGATTAATACTCCTAGCAAATCTAATATCCTGGATAGCTAGGTTTTTACCTTCACCAACAACGTCTTCAAATCCTAAAAAGGCTTTAGGTATTCTAAGAGCTGCTAGTAGTTTCTTTTGAATGTATTCTATATCCGCAATTTCTGCAAGGTTAGTGGCTCCAGGTAACGTTTCTATTGGGTTAGGTGCAGCTAAATCTCTTACGGGTATGAAAAAATCCTGGTCTACCGCCATCTGATTGTAACGTAAATCTACATTACCTGTATCTTTATCTACGATGGGGTCCCTTTTAAATTTATTGGCCACCCTTTGTACGTAAGCTTCTACATCTTGGTCTTCCATGTTACCGACGTACACTTTAAATACTCTCCTTTCAGGTGCTCTAGAAGTTCTATATATTAACATAGCGTCTTCCGCTAATAGCAACTGTTTCCATATACGTCTAGATTTTTCCAACATAGAGGTACCATAAGGTAACCTTCTATCGTCAGCTAATAATCTAAAATGTGCTACCTCCCACGTATTGAATTCCATATTTTTATTCTTCCAGATAAATTTAACCTGTCTTTCTTCTTTTTCCATGGAATCGGTTTGATATGAGTTCATACCTTTTTCCACACGTTCTATTTCTATATTAGGTAATTGACTTGCTCCCACAATACCCTTTTCTGGGTCTATCTTAAGGTAGACAAAATTATCACCATATTTACAAGTATTTCTTACCCACATAGGTAAATTAGATTCAATATCTAATATGTTATTAAATAAGTCACCTAAAATAGCTTTAATTCTTTTAGATTCAGAATAAATATTTAACATATATCCTCTCTCTGAAATAGTACATGCCTCTTCTGATACGATATCTAAAGCTGCTGATATTTCAGGTGTGAATTCCATTGATTCATAATCGTAATACGAAGCTAATCTAGTCGGTTCATAATAAACTGCCTGAGAATAGAGTTGTGATTCTATTGTTTGCCATTGATTGGCAAGATATTGACCTTGTTGTAATTCTAATTTTGTACGATTAAAATCCGATTTAGATGTAGTTTTTAGTATATCTTTTTTATCAAAACTATACGTACGTTTGGGTGACTGAGGACCCTCAGCACCGAAAAGGTTTGTTAACCTTTGAAATATTGTCATATTATTTTCTGCCATAACTCTTTAAACTTAAACCAATATTATTTCATGTAAACAATTAAATAACATAATCACAATCAACATAAGCGGCTAACCCCAAATAAGGTCCTTCTTTACATTTACCACCATCAACGTATGTGACACAATTGTCCACTATTTGACCTGAACATGTCTCACAACAAATAACTTCTTTTTTTTGTTTTTCTAAAACATCATTCTTAATGAAAAAATCGGGTGGTGTAGGTTCCCAACTATAGACTGTGGTACCTAGAACCTGCCTAAGTTGTTTACCACTTCTAAATCTTCCACCTGACCCAAATCCGGGATTTTTTATTCTAGCCATTTTAATTTATTTTAATCCACCTAATAACCATAAATAGTCTTTAGGGTTATCAGAAGAAGGTGGTAAAGGATTACTTGTAGCTCTTCCTGGATTAAAAACTGGTTTTCTCTGTGTAGGGTTAAATTTACGTTCGTCAGTTATCCACGCATCTAACATTGCTTTTGCCTGTGCAACATTTTTCTTTAATAGTGTAAAAGAAGTCTGAGCTACATATAAAGCCATACCTAAAGACATAATTAAATCGTCATGATGACCCTTCATGTGGTCAGCTCTACCATTTATGTAAACAAAAGTTTTTAATTCATTCATTAATCTTTGGGACCTTATCTTAAAACCTGTCCTTACTTGTTCTTCTAAAGCTTGTACTATTTGAGCTCTTTTACTATTAAAATTTATACCTGGTGTTTTAGTGTCAGGGTTGAATTTCCATAAATCATCTGATTTTACACCATCATAATAAAAGTCTTTATAACCTAATTCTAACATTTTTCTAGAAGTAGCTACTCCCATACCACCCGTAATGTCTATTACAACAAAACAGTTATATTTATTAGCCCATTTATTAGCTAAGTCCGCCACAATGTCTGGTGGAATCTTACCTAAATACTCCACTACCTGTTCACGTTCATCAAAATCTACAATTACGAATCCACTGGAATCCTCACTATCACCCCTAGATACGTCTATCCCCATAATATATTTGTGGTCAGGAATAGGTTCTTTCCAAACCCATAAACCATTACCTACCCATTTTTCGATAGGTTCACACACATGTTCTTGTAATTGGTCCATGGTAGTACTGTTAATAACGTTGTCTCCCGAACCTAAAAAAGCACACTCTAACTCTTGGGATATTTTTCTCCTATCAAATTTTAGTTTTTTACACATAGTTTCAAACCAATCAGAAAAAGGTTTGTATCCCTTATCTAAATAAGTCTGATATTCTTCTTTATCTACATTACCAACAATATCCTTTACTGGGTATTCGTCTCTATTTAGAAGAAAGTGTACGATATCTTTTGTTTTAACCCATCTTAAATCATCTGTAAATCTAGGGTCATGGTACCAACTCAAATAACTTATTTGAAAATTATTTAACCCTCTAATTGATTGGTCAAATACTTCATAGTAAATTTGGTCGAATCCGTTTGGGGTAGATATTACAATCACCTTACCTCCCGTGGCTAAAGATGCCATACAGGCTGCCCATAGGTCCCCTCCCGATTCTATATATGCTGCTTCGTCAAAAACTAGTATAGTGGGAGTATACCCCCTAAGTGCATCTACTGAAGTTGCAACCGCTTTTACCTCCGAACCATTATTTAATTTGTAATGTTTTTGAGAATTCTTATCTTTATCAAAACCAACGTTAATCCAATCAGGCCACTGTCTTAAAAAAGCTTTTATTTTATTAGCCATTTCAGTTGCGGTATCTAATTTATTTGCTAAGATAAGAATTTTTTCGGGTGATTCTTTAGACGCGAATTGTAGTTTTTTAGACACCCATCCAGCTGTTGCTGTAGAAACACCAGCTTGTCTGTATTTAAGAACTATGTTATCGTCATAATTCTCAAAATCACTAATCATTTCCTTCTGTTCAGGAAATAATTCAAAAGGCACGTGTTTTTGTTGTGTGTTGTCGTAAGTCTGCAGATAAGTTTTAAGTGCATAAGGAGTATCTCCATGACACTTAACATATTCCTGTATGAGTTCTTTTTTATTCATTCCCATACTAATAAATAGTTGTTTTAATTTTTACTAGGACTTGGATTGGTCCCTAAGGAACTGTAACTCTTCTGGTGTTAGAGATTTCATTCCACCTCTACCTATTTTGTCTAAAATTTCATCCACATCATATCCTTGATTCTCGTCACTTTTTGGTACGTCTACCGTACCTAAAACATTTCCAGTTTCGGACCCACCGACCTCGGTAGGGTTAAAATCATCGTCATCATAATCACCAGTAGCGTCTTCATATTCTTCTTTATTTAAATCAGATATGATTCCTTTTACCATTTTTTCTAGTTCTTCTTTTCCTTCCTTTCCACCACTTAGAATTTTTTTAGCTAACGCAAACATTTCTTTAGCGTCCATATTTGCAAATTCACTAAATAAATAATTTTGTACTATTCTCTTATCGTCTTGTAATAAATCGTGTGGGTAAGACTCTCTAAATTTTTCCCAGATTACAGGACCCAATCTTAAGTCCCAAACTTCCGCTACTAGAGTATCTTCTGAGTCGATAACTCTTTGTGCCATTCCAGGGTCATCAGGTAATCCTTGAGTGGCAAGTAATTCCATAACTCCTTTAACTAATTCATGTACTAAAACTGGGAAAGTAATTCCTTGAGCTTTTACTGTGGGTGGGTCTGTTTCTGGGTCAATTTCTTCTTTACCAGCTACACTCTCACCACTCGCTGCCATCATCATAGTTGTTTGGTCTGGCATAATCCAATAAACTAAATCGTTTATTGACATCATTACACCATATAAATTAATTAAGTCAGGACTAATATTGTTAAGTTCCTCTTCAACCAAATGAAACATATAATGACCTTTTTTGGAAGCTCCTTGAATTAATTGGTTTAAAAATCTTCTTTTTTGTTTTTCTATATTAAACTCTTCAAATTCCTCCATCGCTTCTTCTTCAGCATCCATTTGTTGTTCTGGAGTTTGTTGTTCTTGAGATTGAGCTTGCATCCCCTCGGTATCAATTTCTCCCATACCCACAATCTTAGCATCAAATTGTACCGCGTCTGGTGGGACAGCCATTTCCTCTCTCACTATTTTTACCGCTAATTCTTCTAACTGTTCTTTATGTTGTGATTCTAATTGTAAAATTCTTTGTAATGAACCCATCAACATTTGTTGTAACTGCATAAAAGACTGAGGTGTTACATTTCTTACACCAGTATAATTTTTAACTTTTTCTATTACTGACTTAAATCTCTCAGAAGCTATTAGTTCTTCAAAATTAGAAGGTAGGCCATCTGGTGGTACTGATGGGTAAGCTTCCGAACCAGCACCTGGAAAGTCTCCAGTTTCTAATTTTCCTTGTAAGGAAGGGTCCATTCTTTCAGGTCTATCACCATAATCAATCGGTGCTTCAAACATGTTTTCAGTAAATTCTCTTAATATTTTTCTAGTTTTCATTTTGTTCTAGCTTTTGGTCGTGGATTAGGTCCTGGTTTAGGTTTAAATGGGTTTTTTTTACCAGGTTTAATACCTGGCTTAATACCTGGTTTGGTAGGTGCTGTTTTTGTTCTAGCTTTTGGCCTTGGGTTGGGTCCTGGTTTAGGTTTAAATGGATTTCTTCTACCTGGTTTAATACCTGGTTTAACACCTGGTTTAGTTGGTGCTGGTTTTGTGGTAGGTGAAGGTGCGTTTGAAAATAAACTATCGAAGTCTAACCATGCTGGTAACTCGTCTTTTGCGTCTTCAACGTCATTATCTATAACTTGAATGTCTTGTGTTTCTACAGCAATCTCATTTAAAGTTTGTAAAAATTGTGATTTGGTCATGGAAGGTCTTTCATATTTCTCAACTAACCTCAATAACCAATTTTCAACTATTTGTTGTTCGTTTTTTTCTTTTTTAACTTTTTCTGGTAAAGAATCAAAATCCTTTGTGTCGTCAGAAAATTCTTTAGTGTACTTTTTCCATTTTTTACCTTCTTTCCCAGGTTCATTAGCTTTTGCGTGAAAATATCTTACTTGGTCTTTAGAAACGAACTTTTCCATTAAATCTTTCTTTGTAATGTGTACTTCAAACATGCCCATACCATCGTGAGCTTTCATATTCCTACTTGGTCCGTCTTCATTACCTACAGTATTGCCAGCATATGGGTCATACCCAGACATTTTCTCTAAAGAGTTAGTTGAGTCTTCTTCCGAATCTTCATGTAAACCACCACTGTTACCTAGTGGACCGTCTGACTGATGTCCCTTTGCCACATGGTTCATAAATGAGTATTTTGGTTCTGGTGCAAATTCATTTAATTCACCAGCGAAACCTTCTTCATCCCATCCGTTTCCACCATAAGAATCCATTGGTCCATCTGAATTAAAACCTTCAGCGTCTGGATTATGGAATGATGGCGTATCTAAATATTTTGCGTTTCCACTATACTGTCCTTTATTTTGTTTTGTACCTGAACCTATTAAAGTTCCTTTGTTGTCTGTTGAGTAATAGGAGTCCATTGGTCCTTGTGAATTATGAAACCCTCCAGCGTCTCTATTATAGAACGAAGTATCATCAAAATCTCCTGCTCCCATGTCCATAATTTCTTCTTCCAAATCGTCCTCTAGTATTTCACGTTCTTGACCTTCAGCGTCTCTATAGGTTTTAGGTTCTGGATATCTTGGGTCTAAGTAAGGCTCATCATCCTCACCCTCGTTTTGTTGTTTTCTTAATTCTAAAGTACCGTCCTGATTTGATGAAATTGAGCCACTAAAATCTTCAACATCTACCTCGTTCCTAAGTTCGTCGGGTTTAAATGTAGTCACAACTTCAGTTTCTGCTTCGTTTAAAACTTTAGATTTTAACTGGATAAGTTGTTTGTCACTAAACTTAAGTAGGGTATCTATATTGAAACCTTCTCTAACTAATTTAGATAGAGTGTCTATTTTACTAAACCTTTTTATATTCTTCTTCATTGTATTTTAATATTAAATCTCTACTATAAAGTTTATCTTCTACGGATTCTTGGTCTTCACCAAATCTAAAAACCAGTCGACCTTCCTCGATAGGGTCCTCTTCGTGTCTTTCCCAAGCTAATGATATTACACCATCTATTGCGTCTGTGAAAGAAAAATAGTCAGAAGTTTGAACCAAATCAAATTCCAGACCTTCGTTAGAGAATACTCCTACTCTACCAATAAATTCAATTTCTGGGGGTTGAGGTTTTCCTCCTGCGGGAGTAGTGTCCCATTCTTCACCCCAAATATCTACTAAATTAGTAGAAAAGATGAATTCGTATACGTAATTACCTTTAAAATTAGGCCCTAATTCATTAACGTACACTAATTTCATAATTAAGAAATTCTACCTCTTGTGTTTATTTCTACTAAATTATTTTTTTCTTTAAAAATTAAACTCCCTTTTTTATTCTTACCAAGAAACTTTACACCTCTATTTTCATTTAGAAATTTATTAGTTGTTCTTTCTTGTTCGTATGTTGAGTAAGAATTTTTAATTACTTTATTTTTTTTAGCTTTTTTCAATACAGATTCTAATAGTTCGTTTTTTGCTAAATGTAAATCAAACGACTTTCTTTCTTTAGACTCTCTAATTTTTCTTTTTTCTGCTTTAGTGTAATCGAAATAAGAAGTTAATGTTTTACCTACCTTACTTTCAGATTCGAACATGTCAAATACGTCAGCTACAGCTTCAGCAGCTTCGTCTGATAATTCTGGATTGTCAGGTGGAGTTATAGTATTTTCTTCATCTAAGTCAAACATACCTGTTATTGTATCCATACCTTTATCTACAACGTTAGTAAATACATCAGTACCTACTTTACGTAATAAACAAGCCATTCCTTTAAAATTGTCTGAGGTTAGGTATTCTGTCAAATCTAAAACACATCTTTTATCTTGTACTATATTCATCACTTTACCACAGTAGTCAGGTTTAGCATTTACCCAAGTAATTATTTCTACTAAATCTTGTAATTGTTGTAGGTTTGCACATCCTAATACCGCATCTATGAATTTTTTAGCTAACTCAGGGTTATTCATAGCCATTTCTAAAACATCATTTAAAGGTTCATGTTCACCTTCAAACATTTCATTTAAAGTTTCATCTTCTTCCTCAGGTAAGTACTTATCCGCTGCTCTTTCACCAAAAGCTGTAGCGGCAGCTCCTACTGCCATTTTACCCAAAGTTCCCCAATTTTCTGACAACTCTGTTTCCAAATCTAATTCTTCATCTTCGAAATCAAAATCTTCATCACTTAAATCTAATTCTTCTTCACCACCTAATTCAACATCGAATTCACCTTCTTCGGTATATTCGATATCCTCATCCTCAAATTTTTCTACAATTTCTTCTTTATCTTCTTCACTTAATTTTTCCAAATTAACTGCAGATATGACAGAATTTAAAACATATTTAATAATGTCAGCATCCATATCTGTTTCAGGTAAGTCTCTTAATTTTTGTCCTAACTTACCAGTTAACTTTTGAACTGATTTAGTAGCGTCTTCATCGTCAGTTACTTCTATATCCATAGAACCTTCTATCTCCTCTCCATCTTCATCACCCATACTCATGTCCATATCATCAAAAGAAACTTCTTCATCGGCTCCTCCTTCATCGGCCATTGTATCATCGGAAAAATCAAAACTTTCTTCCTCATCCTCAACTTCACTTTCTGGTTGTTTTAAAACATATTTTTTCCCAGCCTCTTCTTGTTCACCAATTAAATTAAACTGTTTACCATTATTAAATTTTTCGTTGATGGGTTTCATTAATAAGTTTAATTTCTTAAAAGCTTCAGAATATGAACTAAAAGAATATCTAGAATTGTTTTTCATACCGTCTAAATAAGTGTAACCGTTATTACCTTCTTTTAATACCAAGTACTTATTGTTTTCCCTAATAATCCCGTATTTGTTACCATCAGCGGCAGTAACATTATATTCTAACGATGCTGTTTTATGTGTATCAACCTTAGTAGTTACACCATAGTTAGCTATCTCCAGTATTCTTTGGATTTTTTGGTCTAATGGAAGTTTTTCACTTCCTATTGGTTTTAAGTCTGCCATTTTTTGTTATTTTAATTATTCTCTTTTTATATTTTAACTTTGTGAGTACCCCATACCTATTAAAGTAAATGGGCTTAATGGATTTATTGTACTTCCACTATAGGTAGCTTTTTGAAGGTTACTGTCTGGGTCAGAACAATTGTGACATGAACATATAAAACAAGCGTTTGTTATTGTTCCCGACACAGTCTTTATTACCATATCTAAAGTATTACCATCAGTTATACCTACAGTAGCACCATTTAATACCAAACCAGATACCGCTCCACTCGCGAAAACTGATGTGCACGTTTTACCTGTCAATTGACCAGTAGATGTTAGGTAGGGTTGGATACTTGTATTGCAGTACAATTCTTCTCCAAATGATAATCCTGCATAATTTGCCATATTAAGTTTATTTTTTTATATAAATATTAACTCTAAGAGAAAAAAAACCTTTCTAATCCAAACTTAGACTTAAATCTAACACTTTATTTTTTAAATCGAATAGTTTTTTAATGTAACCACTCCGTCTTAAAAATTTAAAAGCTAAATTTTCATAGGAATACTCACCCCCTTCTTCTAATCCTGTAGCTCTAAATTTTTTAAGTTTAGTTTTTATTTTATTTATTATTTCTAAAACTTCTTCACTAGACATATCATAAGCATTGATGTGAACATCATCTATCATTTCCATCCATCCACGGGATTTTTCTAAAACTTTACGAAAATCAATATCTACAATATCTTTCTGGGGTTGGACTAACCATTGGTTAAATAATACCGAGTATACACCACTAGAATGGTGAGCTTCATCTAAATCTTGTGTATAAACCTCAACCTCATAATCTTTAATTTTAATGTCATGTGAAGCGTTCCACAAGTTCTTTTTAGTGTTCAGTATGTTTTTAACTAACTTAACATTTTCATCAATTTCTTCATAATCTATTAATATGTGTAAATCTATGTCTGAAAATTTAGACCAGTTGTAATTGCATATACTACCAGTTATGGTAATATCTGCTATATCACATTTTTTAGTGTCTATATCACAATCTAAATTATCGAGGTCGATGAAATCTAAAAAATCACTAGCACTAAGCAAAAGTTTATCCCGAACTTCTTCCCTTAAACTATATTCGTTATCCGAGTTCAAGGTCCAAATGTCGGGATTCAAACTTTTTTTCTGTTTAAAACTATTTAAAATTTTATCAGCTAATGTCATACCTATAAATACTTCATCTTAACGTAAGTTAAGGTAGTAATTTATAATTATATTTTTTAGCTATTTTTTTATTAAAATAATTTCCTTGGCTTTTAGCTATTCTTAAACCACCAGCAACAGTATCTGGTACGTCATCATATTCATACTTACGTCCAGAATTAAATTCCACTATAAGTTTTTTAGTGCCTTTATTGTAGACCGAACCTTTTATATTAGAAGATTTGTACTGATTAATAATCCTATCTCCACTATATACTTCTGATAAAACTCCCATATTACTTTACTTCTTCATACTCAACATCCGTTGGATGTTCTTGATTATCATCGTCAACTGACGTTTCATTTGTTTGTTCATACATTTTAGTGGTAATGGATTGCCATTCTTCATTTAATTTTTCTAAATTAGAATCAATTAATTCCGTATCTTCATTTTTGTAAGATTCTTTTAAATTGTCTAAAGATTTGGTAATCCTATCTTTATCTTCATCACTTAATTTATCATCTAACTCTTTAATCTGTTTTTCAGTTTGGAATATCATGGCATCAGCTTCATTTAATTTTTCTACCTTGTTTTTCTTTTCTTGGTCTTTAACTTGGTTTTCTTCAGCTTCCATTTTCATTTTTTGTATTTCATCGTCAGATAAACTACCACCAGATTCAATCTTAATGTCTTGTGTTTTTCCAGTACCTTTATCTTTTGCACTAACACTAATAATTCCATTAGCATCAATGTCAAAAGTTACCTCAATTTGTGGAATACCTCTAGGTGATGGTGGGATATCCGTAAGTTGGAATCTACCTAAACTTCTATTGTCAGGAGCCATAGGTCTTTCACCTTGTAGTACGTGAATATCTACTGATGGTTGATTATCCACCGCGGTAGAAAAAACTTGTGATTTGGATGTAGGGATGGTACTGTTAGATTCTATTAATCTCGTCATAACACCACCCATAGTCTCAATACCTAAAGATAACGGTGTAATGTCCAACAATAATACGTCATTCACATCTCCAGATAGTACTCCCCCTTGGATTGCTGCACCCATAGCTACTACTTCGTCAGGATTTACCCCTCTAGAAGGTTTACGGTTAAAAAGTTTTTCAACAGATTTTTGGATTATAGGCATTCTTGTGGAGCCACCAACCAGAATTACTTCATCTATATCACTTAGTTTAAGTTTAGCGTCCTTTAAAGCTTTTTCACAAGGTCTAATACTTCGTTTAACTAATTCATCTACCATTGTTTCAAATTTAGAACGAGTCAATGAAGACACTAAATGTTTAGGTCCTGTAGAGTCTGCAGTTAAGTAAGGTAAATTAATTTCTGTACTACTAGAAGAAGACAATTCAACCTTAGACTTTTCAGCCGCCTCTTTAATTCTCTGTAAAGCCATGGGGTCCTTACTAATATCTACACCACTTTCTTTTTTAAATTCCTCAATTATCCAATCCATGATTACCTCATCAAAGTTATCACCACCCAAATGAGTGTCACCGTTAGTGGACAGTACCTCAAAGACACCATCACCCATTTCTAGGATAGAGACATCAAACGTTCCACCACCCAAGTCATAAACCACAACTTTTTTATCTTTATTATCATCAAGTCCGTAGGCTAATGAAGCTGCGGTTGGTTCATTTATAATCCTTAACACATTTAACCCAGCAATCTCCCCAGCTTCTTTAGTAGCATTTCGTTGGGAGTCATTAAAATAAGCTGGTACTGTAATTACAGCGTCTGTTACAGTTTCACCTAGGTATTCTTCAGCTGTTTTTTTAAGATTTTGTAATATTACCGCTGATATTTCTTGTGGGATATAGGTGGTATCATCTATTGATATGCCTACACCGTTTTTATTTATTTTTGAAACTTTGTAAGGCATCTTACTAATCTCTTTTTTAATTTCTGAGTATGAACTACCCATAAATCTTTTTACTGAGTATATAGTTTTTTCAGGATTAGTGACCGCTTGTCTTTTAGCTGGGTCACCAACTACTCTTTCTCCTTTATTTTTAAATGCTACTACAGATGGTGTGGTTCTTTGACCTTCACCATTTACAATAACTTTAGGTTCGTTGCCTTCAATTACAGCAACACAGGAATTTGTCGTTCCTAAATCTATTCCAATTACTTTTCCCATTAGTTTAATTTTTATTTATGGTTATTTATTTATTTATGGAAAACATATTAATATTTTCCAATAAATCAAGTAGTCAAATAACATACCACCTTAAAAATACTGACAAATTGTCAGTTATAGATGTCATAACTTTAAAGGTTGATTATTAAGGTTATTAGTGGTAGTATTAGGTTGAACTAAAAAATTAAAAAATATATTAATGAGATTAGAAGGAAATTTTGCAGATTTTGAGTCGTCAGATGAAAACAACTCACCAAAAAGAGATATAACACCCAGTAGTGGTAAAAGTAGTACACCAGTATTAGATAATTTTTCAAGAGATTTGATAAAATACGCTGAGGAAGGCAAGTTAGACCCAGTTGTTGGTAGGTCGGAAGAAATTAATAGAATTGCACAAATATTATCTAGGAGAAAAAAGAATAATCCTGTATTAATTGGTGAACCTGGGTGTGGTAAAACCGCTCTAGTTGAGGGTTTAGCAATGAAAATAAGTGAGGGTAGATGTCCACGTAACTTACTAGATAAAAAAATATTAGGGTTAGACTTAACTTCGATAGTAGCTGGGACAAAATATAGGGGTCAATTTGAGGAAAGAATGAAAGCAATTATTGATGAACTTACTGAAAACCCTGACATAATTATTTTTATAGATGAAATTCACACAGTAGTAGGTACTGGTAACGCCTCAGGTGCGTTAGATGCTGCTAATATATTTAAACCCGCATTAGCCAGAGGAGAAGTACAATGTATTGGAGCTACTACAATAGATGAATATAGAGAGAATATAGAAAAAGACGGTGCGTTAGAAAGGAGATTCCAAAAGGTTATGGTTGAACCCACAACCGTGGAAGAAACACTTCAAATATTAGAAAATTTAAAGGACCGTTATGAACAACACCATAAAGTTAACTTTAGTCCTGAATCTTTAAAAGCGTGTGTAACATTAGCTGAAAGATATATTACAAATAGAGAATTCCCAGATAAAGCTATTGATATTATGGATGAAGTGGGTGCGAAAGTTCAAGTAGATGTGGAGTTCCCTAAAGATATTGAGGATTTACGTAATAAGTTACAATCATTAAAGTTAGAAAAGGTAGAAGTTGTCAAATCTCAAAAATATGAGAAAGCTGCGGAATTAAGGGACCAAGAACGTAATGTTGTTGACACGCTGGAAAATAAAAAAATAGCCTGGGAAATAGAGATGGAAGAAAAACGAGTAGCTGTAACAGAAGAAGACATCTACGAAGTAGTCTCTCAAATAACTAAAATACCATTAACTAAACTAGATACTAACGAAATAAAGAATTTATTATCTTTGGAAAATTCATTAAAAAAGTTAGTGATGGGTCAGGATGAAGCAATTAAAAAAATAGCTAAATCCATTAGAAGAAATAGAGTGGGTATTAGAGAAGTTAAAAAACCTATAGGTTCCTTTATGTTCCTAGGTTCAACCGGTGTGGGAAAAACACATTTAGCTAAATCTATCGCAAAAGAAATTTTTGGTAATGAGGACTCCTTAATTAGATTAGATATGTCTGAATATAAAGAGAAGTTTAACTCAACCAGGTTAATAGGGTCACCTCCTGGTTATGTCGGGTATAATGAAGGTGGTCAATTGACTGAAGCTGTAAGAAAAAAACCTTATTCTGTAATATTATTAGATGAAATAGAAAAGGCACATGCGGACATATATGATTTATTATTACAAATATTTGATGAGGGTCATTTAACTGATAGTTTAGGTAGAAAAATAAACTTTAAGAATACTTTAATTATTATGACTTCTAATGTGGGAGCTAAACAGGTTAGTGAGTTTAATAAACCGTTAGGTTTCTCCACTAAAGATAGTGAATCCAGATTAGAGGAAGCGAGAGACCAAATAATTAAAAAAGCACTCAAGAACACATTTAGGCCAGAATTTTTAAATAGAATCGACCAAACCGTGGTATTTAAACCATTAGAAAAAAAGACCATTAGTAAAATAGTTAAATTAGAGTTAGGTAATTTAAACACTAGATTAACAGAAAAAAATTATAATGTTGTGTTTGATAATTCTATTATAAAATATATTGTTGAGGAGGGTTACGATAGTAAGTTTGGAGCGAGACCAATTAAAAGAGCTATACAAAACGAAATAGAAGATTTTATTTCCGAAAACATTCTTAAAGGTGAAATCCTAGAAGATGTCAGGTATTCTTTAAGTGTAGACAAAGATAAAAAAGTAATTATTAGTACTATTTAACTAGTAATTATTGTCCAGTTAAAGGGAGAACCGGTAAGTGAATTTCTTGCCGCTATCCCATCTATACCACCACTAACAGTGTCTGGTGCACTATTAGTACCACCAATATTTAACGTCACACCACTCCAACCCGAAGTATTATTGTTTGCAATAAATCGAAAATCTTGTAAAAATTCATTTACATCAGTACTATTTAGAGCACAATCTTGAAGTGCGATACTAGCACCCAAAGGACTATTAACGTCCATAGTACTTGCAGATAATGGTTTGAAGTCTACTTGGTTCCCACTCCAATTACACCCATCCATAGTAAATGCGTAATTACCTCCACTTGCATTGGCGAATGTTTGTGTGCTATTTGGGAAAAATACGTTTTTTAAATTAGTATTATTAGATACGTTAAAATATCCACCTAATCCCTTAAAAGTTTGCACATTCAATATGCCACCCACAGAACAATCATTTATTTTATATGAGGTAAATACTTCATAATTGTCAACCGCGGAACTATGTGTAATACCCAATAAATTGGGGTTATTATAACATTGGAAATCCCCACCTATTTTACTTAACATACTTAAATCTAGAAATCCAGTTAGGTCACAATCATATAACGTATAACCACTGAAAGCTTGGGTACTAGCACTATGAATTACTTGAGTCAAGTTAGGGTTATGGTGCATGTCAAAAATCCCACCCATTTGTGTAAATGGGAGTTGGTGTATGCCAGTTATGTCACAATCATTTAAACGATACGTATAAATTGTTTCACTAGATGCTGTGTGGGTAACACTCTTTAAATTAGTATTATCTCCCATTAGGATAGACCCACCTAATGTTGGGAACATACTTAAATCGTGATTACCTGTAATATTACAACTACTTACCCAGTATTTAAGCCAAGTCCCGTTATTAAAACCGTGTGTTATTTTTTCACATTTGGTGCTTCTAACATCAAAATAACCTTCTAATTTAAGTCCACTTAAATCTAGTTCACCGACATACGTAGTTATTCCACCTGCCAGAAAATAAGAGGTAACATTTGTAGATGTACCGGTATGGAAAGTCATTCCTGTAATGTTAGGGTTACTATTACATCTAAATTGGGTAGCGAAATTTTTAAAACTAGATAAATCTAAGTCTATTAAATTATTACCGTTAAAAAACAAATTAGTAAATCCACCCGTATCACCACTAAAAAGAATTTTAGTAAGGTTAGGGTTATTTTCAATTTTTATCTGACCACCCATATCACCCAAAGCTTGTAAATCTAAAGTCCCAATTAAATTACAGTTATCTATATTAAAAATGTTACTTTTATGTGGGGTGTATGTTATGGTTACAGCGGTCAACCCAGTGTTATTATCTAAAATAAAATTTCTAGGACCAACATTAAATAAATCACTTAACCCACTTAAATCTAAATGACCCATAATGTTATCATTACTGAAATCTATAGAATTTAATGTAGATAAAAGGTTAGTTCTAAGTGTTATGTTTTTAAGAGTTTGGGGTCCTGGATAATTATATGAAATACTATTACCCGCAGTATATCCACTACCATTGTCCAAATCCCAAGAAACTCTACCATTAATTTTAGTTACCTCTGGTGTAAAATTAACTGATGGGTCACTCATTATCTGAAATGATAATGTTGCTCCCACTTTATTATGTGACCTAAATGTACCTTTACTCATAATTAAAAATTTTAAGTGTAGTCATTACCTACAGTCCAGAAAGTTGAATTTCCGTTATAGGTGAACGATAATATATCCGTAGCTAGAGCCGTGGTGGTTAGTTTAGGTACACCACCACCCCCATTAACAACATAATGTGTTGAAGCGGAGCCGTTTACATCCCCAAAAGTTAGAGCCCTTCCACCAACAGAGTCTTGGTGTACAATCAAGGTACCATATTCCCCATTTCTAACGTTATCCAAATCTAGTTGACTGGTTCCCGCAACTAAAGTTATCTCAAAATTGGTGCTTTGACCACTTAAATCCCAAGTCCACGCACCAGCGGGTGTACCTCCAGAATAGTAACTATCAATTTCACAACATCCTGATAATGAGACACCACCAATCATTACGGTGGTTGCTGAAATTACACTTGCCTTAATAGTACCAGTTGTTTCTATTTTATCCGCGTTTACAGTACTTATTTTTTCAACTCCAGAGACATCAGACTTTACTTCAAAACCTGTTTCATCCATGGTGACCGTAAGTTCGGTGAAGGCACTAGCATCCTCTTTAAATATCGTAGATTTGTCAGGTGTCATTTTATGCTCCCAAGTTGCGGTACCCGCGGTATAACCTAAGTTTACTTCCGTATCTGCTGTAGTCCCTTTTATTCTGACACCTTGATATGGTCCTACTACAACTATAACTCCTGGACCTACAGGGTCTGTACCCACTTCAATAGGACCTGCAGGTTCATAAGGTTTTAGTACTTGACTAACTTGTTTAAATAATTGTTTTTTGTGGACATATTCCACATCACCTACAGTTAAGTCACCTATAGTAGAATTACTATTCCAAACTAGTATATGTGAAGTCCTGTCGTTGTTATTGGGTGCGGTGTTGAAATTAGATTGGTTTTTAATATTTAAAATTCCATCCACATTAACATTACCGTTAGTTCCTTGAATTCGATTTGAACCTCCAACATGTATTGGAGAACATCCAGATAGGGTGGTGACCCATAGTTGGTCCAAACAACATCCTGAAGTATTGCCCGACATAACATTAGCGTCACACCAATCAAAACCACCACTAGTACCACCAGTAATGACTAAACCATCACTGGTAATAGATAAATTTGCTGTTGGGGTGCCACCAGGTGCGTTATTTATGTTTAAGTAAGGGACATAAACCGTATCATCAGTTGCCCCTGTAAGGTTTTCACCTCCTAAAACAACACTTCTATCACCTGTCACAAAAGATTTTGTTGAATGGATAAAAGATGTATGACCAAAAGCAGTAGATTGGTTACCACCAGCGTGAGAGTTATCACCAGTAGCTTTATTAAATACGTTTTGTACGTGAGAAGTAGAACCAAATGCGTACGTACCCGTACCTTCAGAATGAGAAAAATTACCAAAAGCGTAAGTGTCTCTACCCTCAGCATGTGAAGCGTAACCCCCAGCTACTGACCCCCTACCTTCTGCATGAGAAGTCAGTCCAGATGCGACTGTTGAATCACCTTCAGCGTGTGAGTTATTACCACTTGCGGTTGTTTGTACGCCTTCAGCGTGAGATACATTTCCACTTGAAACACTAAAGTCACCTTCAGCGTGTGAGTCATCACCACTAGCTATTGTGGTATTTCCTTCAGCGTGAGAATTTTTACCACTAGCTATTGTATCACTACCTTCAGCATGTGAAGCACCTCCAGATGCTATGGTATTTTCACCTTGAGCTACCGCGAAATCACCCGTAGCGTCTACACCACTACTATTAATTGTTTTTATTGAATAATTACCACTACTACCAGATGTCCAGTAATTAGGTGTGGTGGACGATGTCCCAGTCATTGGTACATCAAACGAAACACCCGCGTTATTGGTAAACGTTAGAATATCAGGAGAAGAACTAAATGTTCCACCCGTAACAAAAGTGTTTGTGTCAGTATACCCAGTTAAAAATCCTGTCACTTGGAATGTTCCTCCACTATTATTAGTAAAAGTTCCTATACCAGTGGATGGGTCATACGTTCCACCAGTAATTGTCATATCCGTGGCTAATATGCCTAACCCCACAGTATAATCATTACCATCATTTACACTTACCGTTAGGTCATATGTTCCTTGATTAAAAGTAAGTCCTGTTGTGTAGTAATCTTGAGCCAAACCAGTACTACCAATAACTAGGGAATTTCCACTTACACCTATAGTGATACCGTTAGTACCAGATAAAGAATAAAGATTCATAGTACCTTCGTTGGCACCTACTTCTTTATCTCTAAATATCCCAATTCCACTACCTAAATTACTACAGGTAGTATTATCTATCTTAGTACTTAAAATACTAAGATTACCATCTAGTTGTGAATGCGTTAATGGGGTATTTTGGTTATTTCTTAAATAAAATGGTATCGGTAAGGGCATATCTATTGTTTTACAATAAATATTACCGATAATAAAATAAGATTATAAAAGGTTGTATGGATATGATTGTGGTGTATGGATAAACTTGTATTTTTTATTACCTAGTTGATTCACCACTTTAAAACCTAGATTAATAGCGTTCTGAACGTCCTCCACAACCACATATTCATTTGCGGTGTGGTACCTATAATAACCAGCAGCAAAATTTAAACATGGGAAATTAAATTTTTTCTTTAACATCATCGTGTCAGTATAAGGGTGATTTAACCATTTGGTAAATCCGTGTTCTAAAATTATGTCTTTTACAGAACCGAAAAACTTACTTTCTTCTTCATATAATTTAACCCCCATTAAAGTCTTACTCATTGTGTCGTTTTCTGTGGAATCGAACTGAATAGCGTAACCCACATTTGTAAAAAATTTTGGGTCGGCTTCTTTAGAACCGTTACAACCAGTTTCTTCCGCTACTGGTAAAAAAACCTTACACTGGTCTAATTTTTCTAATAGTTGTAAACAAATGAAAACACCAGATTTATCATCCCCACCAATACCAGTAGGTAGTCCTTCATCTTTGTCATAGGCTTTTAATGCTAATTTAAGGTCCCCTTGAGCATTAGGTAATTGTTCTTCCATAACTTCCATTTCGGTAATACCATGGACACTATCTAAGTGAGCTACTAAACAGGGATAGGTCGAAGAGTCTCCTTTAGTGATGTAGAGACTCCCCAACTCATCTTGATAATAATTAACCGAGTCTAGAGAACTAATATAATTAATAACGTGTTCTATTAGTCTATCCTCCTCCCAAGTGTGGGTAGGTACAGAAAGTAAGTCTTTTAATTTATTTAGTGTTTCTCTATTCATACTACAAATATACGAATAATATTTAGAACAAAAAAATAAAATTTAAGTTTTTTTAATTTGGTTTACTTGAAATTATGTCATATATTTGTTCTGTATTCGTCATAAAGACATGCTCGGGTGGTGGAATAGGTAGACACGAGGGACTTAAAATCCCTTGGCCATTGTGGCCGTGCGGGTTCGATTCCCGCTCCGAGTACACAAAATGCACCCGTAGCTCAGATGGATAGAGCAACTGCCTTCTAAGCAGTAGGTCATAGGTTCGACTCCTATCGGGTGTACTAAAAATAAATTTTGTTTTTTTAAATTTATTTTATATATTTATAATAGTTCTTTGAAAATATGGGGATGACTGGAATTGATTGACGTTAGTTTGATTGATATCAGCACGTCGAGGCTAAACTAACCTTGTAAAACTGGTTTATACTTCTAATCGGCAACGTATTAGATACAATGGCAACTATCGGTCTTATCCGTGAGGAGTCAACAGTAGCAGTAGCGTAATTAGATTACGACTAAAGCTCCATCCCAACTAAAGAATTTAAGGTTTGTGTCTTTAGTGTATGGGATGTCAACAGACAAATCGAACGCACCAATATCATCAAGGTGGTTAAATAACATTATGATTGGGGCTTCTGGGTGGTTGTTTATTCTAGAAGGGTAGGTCCGAGGATAAAAGAATAAACTAAGCGTGTAGGATAGGTACGATAAACAATGGACAAGACGAGGGTTCGACTCCCTCCATCTCCACCAATAAAAAAAGGTCCCTTTGGGACCTTTTATATTTACAATATTTTTATCTAAGGAGTTACTCAGCTGCCATATTTTGTTTAAATAAGTCAAAATATTTTTTAACCATATCACTAGCCATTCCACTAGTCGGATTATTTTTACCACTACCAGTTTTTTGGTTTGGTGTCCCTTGGCCTTCATATTCAGACTCTACATTGTTTATAACACTTTGTACTTGTTCTTTCTTTTCACCTAAAGCACCACATATGGTATTTGTTACGTTTTGTAATACGTTTTGGTAAAACTCTGTGTTATCTAATAAATTATCTAAACTATTACCGAAAGCTTGTTCCATAGTACCTGACATGCCAGTAAACGACCTTCCCGCTTTACGTACAGCGTATTCTATTAAACCTTTAGTTATTACTGGAGCAAGATAATTACAATTCATAAGTTTAGGTAAATCAGCGAAAGGAACGTTACCAAGAGTATCAGATAGTACTTCCTGTAGTTCTCCAGTGACACCAAATTTATTTAATATCCACCTATATAGTTTTTCTCTAACTATTTCCCATAGAGTACCAAAAAGTCCTTGGTTTAGGTTTAACCCAGCAACTTGTTCGCCCAGTAGTTGTGTTTTACTTTCTAAGAAAAGTGAAACTTCCTCTGGGGATACACCATTCCTATTAAGTTTTAAAATTTCATTATAGAAATTTTCACATATCACATCATCCGATTCGTTAATATTTTTTCTTTCGAATCGCCTTTTCCAGATTTCTAATTTTCTACTTTTAGACTCTGATAAAACAGGTTTGTTTAATACCTTTTTATTTTTTGCTATTTCTTCTACGAAATCAATTAGTTCTGTTTCTGTAAACTGTATTTTACTCATGGTAATTTTTTTTAATTGTTTTTATCTTCTTCTACGATTTCTTCTATCACCTTTTCCGGTAATACCGTATTCTTTTTTAACTTTTCGTGAGGACCCACCTAGTCTGCCGAAATTGTACTTGTCGTAACAGAACTGTAGGACTTTATAGGTAGACGCTTCACCTTTAGCTGGTAAAGCTCTTGATGCGGTTGCTATAACTTCCACACAAGTATCATAAGTAACTTCAGTATCTTCTAAATTACGTACATTTTTTAATACGTCTTGTGCTTCATCTTCACTAGCGTATCTTCCCGCAACTTTCTTTATTCTTTTTTCAGTTTCTTTTTTAGGGGGTGTTTGTGTTTGTGTTTGTGTATCACTTAAAGTTTCGTTACCAGGTTGTTTAATGTTCATAGCTTTAATGATTGCTAAAGCTGTTTCTGGTCCTATTACACCATTAGCTGGTACAATATTGTTTTGTGATTGGAAACTTACAACTCTACTAAATGTTTCATCGTCATAAACCCCACTCACATTAGGCATTTTTAAAAATGACTGTATTAGTACGATAGCGTCTCCCTTTTCACCCTTTTTAATACTTCCAGCACCAGACGCTACGTCTTGTATAGACATGGCTGGTCTGTACTGTTCTGATGGGGTAGGTGTTGGAGGTGTAACACTATTAGCCACTCTAACAATTTTATATTTATTACTGTCCCTATCAAAACTAACACTATAATCTTGTTCTAATAGACGACTTTCACCCAAGACACTTCTTAAATCCTTAATAGTTTCCTGAATAATTTGATAATTTCTTACTCCCATAGCTAGTGCTATAGAGGCTCCCTGTATAGCTGTTGGTTTCCTTGTGGCTACGGTAGGGTTGTCTTTTTTAAGTTGGTCTAGGTATTCATCAGCTGTACCGTTAGGTCCCTCAATATCACGTAGTGATGTACCAGCTCTATATTGTTTACCTGCCACACTTACACTTCTAGATAACGTCCCTAAATCATTAGAGGCTTGTTCTTCGTCTTCAGACGCACCAAATATTTTCATTACTTGGTTTTCATCTTCTTTATCTGTTATCTCCATTGGTTCTTCACCTACAGGTTTAAAATAAACTTTGCCATTACTTTTTATATGTTGGAATTCACCTAGAAATTTGTCTCCAGCAAAAACAATAGCTATATCTCCAGTCCTTTTAACGTAAATATCTACCATTTGGCCACCGAATAACGACTTAAATCGTGTCCTAAATTTAGGTAACCCATCTGGTTTTTTAATTGCGTCTTTAGCTAGTCCTTCTAACTCTTCATTTAAATCTTCTGGGGTAAATATTTTTTTACCATTAATGATAGCTAATGGTTTGTCCTGTACTATTTGTTGTATGTCTAATAATTCACCCTCATCTAATTCGTCAGCTAATTCTTCTATTAAAGGGACACCGTATTTGGTTTCATATAGTCCCGATAAATGGGATATGTCAGCGATAGTAGCACAAGAACGTAAAGCTCTGTTAATTTCTTCTTCGTCTGTACCAGCTCCTCTAACCGCATCACCAGCACCAACAAAATCTGCTATACCACCAACGGCCCAATCTACAACACCTTTTCCCATGTATTTTTCACCACCTTCAGTAGCGTCATGAATTACACTTGCTAATTGTGTTAAAGTACCTTTATCCATAAAAGTAACCTCGACTGAATTTTTTAAAGTACCTTCATATGTTTCTTTATAAAAAACTGGACTAAAAGCCAACGCCATTTTATTAGACACGTCATCACCTTCACCACTTCCCCAGTTTTCCATTGCTCCTGCAGCGGCAACAGCACTTTCACCTTCAGAACCCCAGTTAGCTAACATGTTAATCCCAAATCCCCAACCTAAAATGTTCCACATTCCTGCAATAGCTTCTTTTTTCATAATACTTTTAGCTGCGGATTGGCTAATAAAGTTTACCCCCTTAGGACCTAATCCTCGTTGGCCTGTGGCTACTTTAGCTATTAAGTCATCGGCAAGTGTAAGACCTTTTGTATTAACCTTACCAAAACCAAATGCACTTTTAATAAAATTTGATACTCCTCCTTTACCAGGTAACTTAGTACCAACTCTTGCACCAAACCTACCAAGCTTTGCGGCTTGTGGTATCACTTTAGACCCAACACTCCCTAATAGTCTTACCGCTGCACTCCATTCTTGTAGATTTTGTTTACCTGTAGAGTCAGTAGATTTAATTAATTGTTTAGATTCGTTAATAGTTTTATTTTTTTTATAACTTTTAGCCTCATCAAGTGAAAAATCTTTATTATAACCTAAAAGATAGTCCATTTTTTGGAGTTCTTTCTGTAATTGTGGTTTTCTTTTTATCATTTTTTTTGTTTTTATATAAATAGTGTGTTTTAATTAAGAGGACATAGCGTTTACCATTTCTTCTTGGTCCTTAAGATTCATATCTGAAAAATATTTTTCACCAGTTTCACTATTTAAAAAATTAGTAAATTTATTATTTAATTCTGAATCACTCATTCCTTGTATTGTGGCAGCTCCTACACCAGTTCCAGTTAACCACTGTATAAACTTACCGTATAATTTTGTTCTATTTAGTAAACCTCTCCTTTGCATTTTTGTAAGGATTCCACCACTTCTAAATATTCTAATACCTTTTCCTTTTGCTGACAATTCTGCTGCTTCAACAAATACTTTACTGTAAGTTTTCACATCTTTTACAAACCTACCCATTCCTGGTAGTTTACTTAACTTAGCTATTATACCACCTATAAAACTTTGGGTTTTAGGATTTTTCATAGCGTCTAAAACGGCTTTACCTTTACTTGACTTGCCCATTTCTGCTGCTACTTTAGCTGCGTTACCAGATTTAAGAGCTGAATTAATTATATTTTTATTTATTTTACCAGCTTTAATTATACCTATAAATGGTTTTGCGATAGCATCTCCTAGATATGGTACAAGAGATATTAAACTTAAAATACCGAATAACATATCACCTTGTCTAAAGTATGATATTGCATTAATGCCGTCAGCGATTCCTGTTGGGTCAACGATACCTACAACATCTAAAAAAGTGTTATACCACTTACTTTCTTTCAATATTTCTTCATCGTCTTCTTCCCATAATGGATTACCTTTACCTCTACTAATACTGTAAGAGTCTGCCCAGTGACTTACCCCACCACCAGCAGGATTCGCGGCTCCTCTTGTAAGGCCTGTGGACCAGGTAGAAGCTCCTGTCCCTCCAGCGTCGGAAGTACCAGATTCTACTCCACCACCATCAGTCCCTTCTTCTTCATTAATAATACTATTAATTATAGCAATTAATTCTGTTTCTGTCAGTCTTAATTTTTTCATTTTTTAGAGTTCATTTTAACGTCAACGGTAACAGCTACATCAACTCTCCCATCATTAGTTTTCCATTTCCAGGTCTTTTTAAGTTTATCGTCTTCTAAGTTTTCTGTGGTACTTTTATTTCTTAAACTAAAAGCTCCTTTGGTGGCTTCTAAATGTCCTACAATGTCATTAAAGGCTTTTTTTGCTACTGGATTAGCGTCTCTAGATTTAGGTTCAATCTGATTTCCCTTAGAAGAGTCTTCTTTTTTTTCTTCTAATTCGTGACCTAAAGTTAAATTTTCAATAATTCTAACTAAGTCTGATTCGGTAAGTCGTACTACTTTTTTCATTTTACAATTTTTTTATTAATCCACTCTTTAATATATTCTCGGGATAAAATATCTATTTTTTTATTTATGGTAGAAGTGAGATAGTCTTCGTCGTCAGACATTTCACACATCGCTTCTTTAATTAATTGGTCTTTAAAACCACTTTTTATAAGTTTTACAGCTTCTAGGTTAGTAACCTTTGCCCTATTCTCATAAATAGTATCTAAAAAAGTAAATATATTTTGTGACAACCTATCATCGCCATTTAGGGACTGACGCTTATTAACGATGTCTCTAATGATGTGTTCTAAATGTACACTTAATTTAAAAGAATTACCCATTACATAATTTTACTTATAAATATTTGGTGGTTAGGTAATATTTTATTATATTTGTAGTATTAACCCTAAAATATGTACCATTAAAAAATAAACTTTATGAAATTGAACAAAATATTACTTTTTTTAACTACAATTATAATAACTTTAACTGGTTGTGAGAAATATGATTTCGACCAAAACCTACCAACTATAGAAGGTACTGAATGGATATTAGTTAGTGGTAGAGTCTACACTCAGAATTTAACAACTGGGGAAAAATTATATTATGACCACTTCGATAGTGGTAAAACAACTTCTAACCTAGACGTGTTTGGTGGGTCTCCGGTAGATATAGATATTTTAGAAAGTGGTGTAAGTAGTTGGTATTTTTATGACAATACGTTCATTGTTAACAATTTAAATGAGTATAGGTATAATACCCAAGGTAGTGGAACTCGTAAACAGTATACGATATATGGAATTCAACCGTACGGTACTTCTAGGAATGTTGAAGTAATTGATTTTACAGATGATGTCATGACAATTAAAGTATATGAGTCTAACGAATCACATAATGGTGATAATTACCATTATTTTTCCACATTAACATTTGTTAGAGTGGGGTATTCTTGTACTGGGTGTGGTGTATCCCCCATTCCTGGTTACGAGTACTCGGGCACAATACCAACTATACTAGAACCAGTTCCTGGACACCTTCAATTAAATGGTACTTCATGGGTCATAACCAGATATGACAATGGAATAACTCCAGTCTACCCTAACGATACAATTAATTTTGTTAGTGGCGTATCTTATGACATAAATGGTTTAGACCCTAACACCTACTCTTTATCTAACAACACTGGTAATAACCTTTATAATTTAACACTTTATGAGTGTATTACATTTAACGGTAATTATTCAGGTCAAGTGGGTTTGTCTTTCATTGATGGAGGTGAATTAAATAACCTTACAATGAATGGTATATTTGGGACCTCTGGTTCTATCAACGTGTGGATGGAACGAATTAACTAGTCTTCAAGTTCAAAATATTTATCTAGACTACCATCGTTTAAATCGTAAGCTTCCTCTAATTTACCTTTACACGTTTCAACTAATCCCCAATCATTTTCTTGAATGGCTTCATTTAGTAATTCTATAATATCATATAATTCCATAATAACGTTATTTTTGAGAATAAGTATTTATAATGTAAGTAAAAGACATTTCCTTTACTAAAAAAAATTAATACTATTATCTTATGGGAAAAAAAGATTTAAAAAATCAACATGAGGATTTGGTGATTAACATTATCGATTTACTTGCCGACATAGACCCTTCTAAAACAAATAAATTTTTACCACTATTAATTAAACGTTTTAAAGAAGAATATGATTCTTTTAAAAAGTATTTGGGGTACGAAATTAGTGCTTTGTTGGGAGCAGAAAATTTACGTGCATTAAAGGATTTTAATGAACATCTAGATAATAACAGAACAAAAATTAAAGACATTTCTTTAATAAAAGATTTCCGAGACTTACACGAACAATTAGTTTACGCTGAATTAAAACTAAAGAAAAAAGATATAAAAAAAGAGATTTCTATTCTATATAAAGACAAGGAGTGGTTGGTATTAAAACCTTTAAGTTATGAAGCGTCTAAAATTTATGGTGCGGGAACTAAATGGTGTACTAGCAGTAGGGAAGAGGACAAACCCTTTTACAATTACTCAAATGATGGAGTTCTCCTGTACCTCATAAAATTAGGTACAAATGAAAAATATGGTGTTCACTGGTTTTTCGAAAAAGATAAGAGTGTTGAAATGAGTTGGTGGGATGTTGAAGATAGAAAGGTAGATTCACTAACACTAAGTGTTCCTTCTAAAATTACACAAATTATTTTAGACCATTATTTAACCATTAAACAACCCAATTCAGATTACTTTAAAGGTAGAGATAAGGAAAGGTCAGAAGAATTAAAGGTGAAAGATGATAATTGTAATGTAATACCTATGAATTTAAATTTCCCTACCCCACCCCCAACCCAACCAGTACCTGAAC
>WLWG01000116.1_pt1 | contig 78446 bp, 114 predicted proteins | sample 6712871 | NCBI WGS metagenome assembly WLWG01 (sample SAMN12718693, study PRJNA515312) | sponge metagenome | isolation source: marine sponge | host: Mycale hentscheli | place: New Zealand: South Island, Marlborough, Capsize Point | collected 2003-05-01 | reverse complement strand
CTATTAGTTCCTGCATAATATAAACCGTTATCTGTATCACCACTAAACGTATAAGAAGGTGCTGCAGCTGTACCAGAACTTACAAGTACTTTTTCCGCATCAAAACTACCACTAATGGTTAAACCACTAACAGTAAGATCAGGATTCTCTAAAGAAGTACATCCTGTAATTGCACCGTCGCCGCCAAGTCGTAATGTCATTGTTCTTTAAGTTAAACGATGGACCAGTTTTCACCAGTGCCGACAGTTACTGTGACACCTGTATTTAAATAAATAGGGCCACAACTTGTGGCATTTTCTCCTGAAGGCAAAGTATAACTAGTTGTTACATTTTGCTCATTTAATAGGAACACTCTATCACCGCCTGAACCAGTGGCACCACCACCAAGGATTGCCCAAGTACCGTCATAACCTTCAAATTGATTAAGGGTGGTGTTATACCGGATCATGCCGGTACTTGACGTTCCTGGTCTAGCAGCTGTTGTACCAGACGGAATTTTTAGTGCGCCGCTGCTAAATAAATGTGTATCTCCATTACCTGAAACACGTACCCATTCAGTACCATCAGCTGTAATTGAAATTACATTAGGAGCTACTGTAAAGATGCCTGTATTTTCATCATCAATAAAAGTAATTGATGGTGCAGTAGCACTACCGCTTTCAAAGTAAATACGATCAACACCAGACAGTGTTCCAGTAACAGTTAAATCACCAACAATGCCTGTTGTAAAACGACCAATAGCACCTGAGATTGTGCCACTAGTCGTTGTAATATTCCCTGTTACTGTATTGTAATTACCACTATTTGTAATATCTCCTTGAACATCCAAGTCACCATTGATGATGACATTGCCGCTAAACGTAGGATTACGAAGAAGTCCTGAGACAGGTACAGTAACACTTGCCTCGTTTGGAGAGACTCCCGTAGTAAACGTTATAAAATCAACGCGAACTTCGCCAAACTGTGGCATGATTAAAGAATCTCAGCTACTACTTTTAAATACATTCTAACTCAGTAACCCCAAATTGTTAGGACTGCACCGTAGGTACCAGAAGAGATTGTTGCTTTTCTAGTTGCACCTGCAGTGAATTCAATTGCATCTCCTGAGCTGGTATATAAACCTGTATTGCCATCATCAATAAAAGTAATTCCAGGATTTGTTTGATTTCCTGAAGGGAAGAATGCTTGATCGCGACTTGTTAAACCGCTTTCAAAATACGCTTCTCCGCTAACATTTAAATCACCACTTACAGTTAAGTTATCACCAACGATAAAAATATCATCAATATAAAGGTCATTAAATTGACCTGTTGTAAATGTTGCTGTTTCGCCTGTAACTGTTGTTCCTGAAATTGTACCTGTAACAGTCAGGTTTGTTCCAATCAGAATTCCACTAACAAAGTTACTGGTACCAGTAACTGTAATACCTTCACGGAATACACTAGAACCACTAACAACAATTCCACTATCAAAGACAGAGTTGCCACTAACTTCTAGGTCACCACTAACAGTAAGATTGTCACCAATAATAAAGTCATCATCAACAAATAAGTCTTGGAACGTACCTGTGGTGAATTGTGCTGTTGTACCAGTAACAGTTGCTCCTGAAATGGTTGATAGACCCTGGAGGGTATTACCAATAATTGTCAGGCCGGTAACAGTACCAGCAAACGCACCACTTGCTGCAGTAATTTCTTGTACAGCATCAATAAATTCACCAGAGATTCGGTATCCAGTGATCGTATTACTAACAAATAAATCACCAGTAATTGTAATTTCACCGCCACTAATAACAATGCCGCTAATAGTGCTGGTCCAAACAGGAGCTTCGCCTGCACCTTGTGAAACTAAAACTTGTCCATGAGCACCGTAGTTTTCACCTGAGATTCCTAGGGCACCATAACGACTGATACGAAAACGTTCTTGTCCACTGGTGGTAAAGCCTAAATATTTTTCTTCTGCTGGATTACCGTCTATAACACCACTGGTAACAAAAATACCTGTGTCATCTTGTCCTTCAAAACTAATTGAAGGTCTTAAGGCTGTACCAGAGGCAAAAATACCAGTCTGTGCATTGATAGTAGTGACTGAGAAAGACGTACCAGTGACATTAGTAAAGACACCGGAAGCTCCACTAAAGGTTGTAAATTCTGCACTGGTTCCAGTGGCGGTTACAAAATGGCCACTTGTTGTTGCAATAGTTGTGCCTGTGATTGTGCCACTGACATAAACATTGTCACCACTGATTGTGCCACCTGTAATAGTTGGCGCAGTAATAATAGTGTCAAAATTACCAGATTGAGCGGTAATAACTTCACCACTAACTTCACCTGTAACAGTAATACCAGAGGCAAAATATCCTGAGCCACTAACAAATAAATTTTCTAATACTGTAAAGCTACCACTAACAGTTTGGTCGCCACTAAATTGAAGGTTGGCTGCTGTTAATGTTTGAGCTTGTAATGAAGTAAATAAACCAGACGCACCTGTAACTGTTGTTCCTGATAAGTAAGTAAAGAAGCCAGAAGTACCGTAAGTAGCTCCTAAGTTTGCAGTATCACCTGTAATGGTGGTACCAGAAAAGGATGTCGCATGTGAACTAAATCCTGTAAGATTTAAAAATTGTCCGTAGTCACCAGTAATTGTGGTGCCAGATAAATTAGTTACATCAATAAAGGTGCCGGTTGTTCGCTCAAAGAAGGCTGAGTCTCCTGTAATACTTGTACCAGAGATCTCGGTTGTAAAGACAGCTGTTTGTCCCGTAACTGTTGTGTATTGGCCAACGTCACCTGTAATGGTCGCACCAGAAATAGTACCTGTTGCATTAATGTCATTAGCATTAATAGTGCCACTGTGAGTTAAAATTCCTGTAAAAGTAACATTGTTAGCACTAAGAACATCAATTTGTGCTACTTGCGCGTAAAGATCATTGATGTCAGCATCCACAATGATGCCTGAAACAACACCAAAACTTTCACCTGTAACTGAAGCCCCTGAAAGAGTATCGAAAAAACCGCTAGCAAAGTCTACTGTTTTACCAGTAAGCGTTACAAAGTTGCCTGAAGTTGTTTCTAAAAAACTTGTAATAACATTATTAACTTCAATTTGGGAACCAGTAATAGTTCCTGTGACTGAAAAACTACCACTTGTTGTTAGATCACCACCTACAATAACTGCTTGAAAATCAGAAGAGCCACTAACTGAAAGAGTATTAAGAGAGGTGTTTCCACTAACTCCTAAATTTCCAGTAATCGTAATATTGTTATAGGTGGGATCTTCACCTACATTGATATAGTATTGATCTAGATAGCTTTTAAAACCACTAAAGGTGATTTTTTTGTTTCGTAAAGCAGGGTCTACTTCAAAGACATGAACAAGGGTCAGAAGATCTGCATTAGCAATATCTACCGATTCAATTGTCGGAAATTGTGAGATCTTTCTATTGGCCACCTATTTCTATAAGTCAAGTCCTAAGTGATATTATAGGACTGATTATTTCTCTCGTATTTCAATTCGAGGAAGAAGATCAGTGGCAATAAACCAACTGGCCTGAAGACCTAAAACTAAGCCACAGGATAAAGCAAACATAACCAAAATTTCAGCTAGTGTTAAATTTCTTCTAACGTAAATAGTATTTGTTTCAGGCTGACTATATTGTTGTGCTTGAGAAGTTGGTTGAGCAACAGGCTGAGGCACTGACTGCTGAGGAATAGGTGCTGGTTGTTGTGTCACTTGTTGAATTGCTTGCTCCAGGGCTATTCGTCTCATCTCTTGAAAATCAGGTGCAGCAGGCGGTTGTTCTTGTTGAGACGCAGCTGAAAATTGTGCAGGATTTTGAAAACGAGGCCCTTCTGGAGTTTGGTAATAGTTACCTTGTTCTTGAGGAATATTACTAGAAGGGACTTGATCTTCCATTACTCTCGCGTTATTGTTCATTGAAAGTGTAGCATTAATCAAAACCTTTTGCGAGGAGCAAAAACAACATGAGTGGAATTGTAAAAGCTTTGGGTTCCGTCACTGCAGAATTGCGTGGTATACGTAATATTTTGTCGTCAATGTGGCACAGTCGCTACCAAAATAATGAAACTGATTTAGTGTCTCCAGAGGTGTTTTCTGACGAATACATCTCTACTGAGGAATGTGCACGTCGTTTAAATGTAACGGATCAAACGATACGAAACTGGATCTTGCAAGGCAAAAAGAAAAAAGATTTTGGTTGGCAACAAGGAGTTCATTACATTGTTATGCCTGTTGGTAGCCATAAAAAAATGATTCGTATCCCTTGGAACCATTTAATTCTTTCTTACAGGAAAGGAGAAGATGTTAATCTAAGGACATTTGATCCTATTGCTTCGGTTGATTTGTACTCAAGCGATTCTCGCAGAGATTTAAATCACGTACCAGATCCTTCTTATCCTAATGTAGACGACTAAAATGGCTCATCGTTTTGACGGTATTGAAATAGCTGAACTTACTTTTGATAATTATCAAGACATACTTCCAGCCAGTCTTGCTAGTCAAGTTAAAAAATTCTTACCTCCTGAAGGTTCTTTTGATGAAATTGTTTTACGTCGTTATGTACAGGCAATTCGTGACTTTGAATTAGAAGATCCAAATAGCAACATGACATTAGCTAATCGACTTCGTTTAGCGTTTCAGGATATGTCTCCAGAAACTATCTGCAGTCGTTTTCCTAATGCTGATCTGCCTTTAAAGAGACGTTTACGTTGTGTTGCTGAATATTTAATACGTTCAGGTGAGTTTGACAAAGTAAAAGATGACAACGGAAAACTAGTTAAAAAACGTGGTATCTTGGGGAAGATGGTTGTAATTTATCAGCCTCTACCTAAGATGCTTTTAATATTACAAAAACAAAAACTTTTAAAAAATGGATAGACGAGAAAAACTACTGTCTGCTGTATGCGGAAAAGATCTTGATAGTACTAGTGCTCGCTATGCGGATGCGACTGTCAAACTTATTTTAGGAGATATGGGTAAAGAATATATGAAATTTTGGGAGATTGAAGGCCCTGGTGCTATGTGTTACCAGCCAAACAACACAGAAAAATCAATGTTTTGGTTAACGCTAGAAGAATTACATTCTGCTCAAGAACAAGCTGAGCGTGATAACGATGGCAGTTTAGTTGAAACGTTTCGACGTATTTTAGAATCTGTTCAGAATATTGATCCTACTGCTGGAGCTGGATACATCATAAATGACCACGAGGGTATGCGTTACTTTTATATTGACTACAATAAAGAATCTGCGTAATGGGTTTAAAAAGGGGTAACGTACGTTCAGAAGAATTTGAATGGGTATCTAATCGTGATTTGGTTGATTCTGCCCACCTCCTTATGGGTCAAATTGATCTCGATCCAGCTAGCTCTGCATTTGCTAACGACTACGTCGGAGCAAAACATTATTACACCCCAAAGGAAGATGGTTTAAACGAAGAAAAATGGTTTGGCAATGTCTACCTTTTTCCTCCTAGCCAATCTTATTTTTGGCATAAAAAAAGTCATCGTTGGAAAACGACCAGGGGGTTGTCGCCTACCTTGACAGCAGGGCATGCTTTATGGTGGAGAACTTTGAAACGTAAATGGCTAGAAGGTGAAATAGAACAAGGTATTTATTTTTCTAATTTTATTGACATGACAATGTATTGCCAAGACATATTTGATCATCCTGTTTGTATCATGAAGGTACGTCCAACGTTAATTCGTCATTATTATGCTGACGAAAAAGTAATGTCACGTAATACAGGAGCTAGCTTAATAGTTTATTTACAACCTAGAGATAATGTTGAGAAAGCTACTCAAGAATTTGTAGATATTTATTCTGAAAAAGGACGAATACTTGTGTAAGATATTTAAAGTGAAAACTTATTATGTCTGTCTTAAGCGATAAAGAAATTGCAAAGTTTGCAGCGGAAGGAATGATTACTCCTTTCCAAACCCATTTAATTAGTAAAGAAAATGAAATTCCTATTCTTAGTTACGGACTTAGTTCCTATGGTTATGACATTCGTTTGTCACCTAATCAGTGCCTTTTATTCGGAGGTGTCCAGCATGGAATGTGTGACGCTAAAAATTTTGACCCTGAAATTTTAAAAGAGACTGAATTACACGAAGACGAACGTGGTAAATATTTTATTATTCCTCCCTTCGGATACTGCTTGGGTGTTGCCATGGAGCATTTAAAGCTTCCCAGGGACGTTACTGTTGTTGCTGTAGGTAAAAGTACTTATGCTCGTGCTGGTATTATGGCTAACATTACCCCAGCAGAAGCTGGTTGGGAAGGACATCTGACTTTAGAAATCAGTAATTGCACTCCATTGTTTAATAAAATCTATGCAAACGAAGGCATTTGCCAACTTTTGTTCTATCAAGGAGAACCTTGTGAGGTTGACTATCAAATGCGAAAAGGAAAATATCAAAAACAACCGTATGAAGTAGTCTTATCTAAGGTTTAAGCAAAACCTGTATAAGGTGTATACAATCGGTTTGTAGAAGACTGCGGTTTATTAGCGTAGTTTGTGGCTCCAGCTTTTCCAAAGGGATCTCCTTCAATAAAAGCTGGGGTTTGTCCTTGTCTGTCTGTAAATGGTTGATCGTAATTCATCTTCTGCCGAAACTTTCCGGCTGATTTCTTTGCTCTCAAAAACTTTTCAACACGATTTTGCTGCTTCTCGTTGCGAATGTCCCCAGCATACGCAGTACGTTTCTCTTCATCATCTAAACGACGGATATCTACATCGTAAGCCCTCTCAGGATTCAGGTCTGTGACGTAACCACCTGAGGTGCCTGCCATTATTTTTACTCGCAATTATTATAGTTGAATTATAATTGAACTTAATTAATGAAAATAAACGAACATGGATTTCTTATCCTCTTTTATTAACGGTAGTGACGAGTTAAAAACTCGTTTAGCTACAGTTTCAGATTTTGGCCAAGAATTAGATAATGAAAATAATGATGTTCCAGTGTATGATCAATTTAATACGGGTATTGCGGTGACACAACAATCACGTCCTCGCACAAACCTTTCTATTGACCCTGGAGAAATGGATCGATGCGGAGTAACGGGAACAATTCCGAGCGCGGAACAAGGTATCCAAATGGGGGCCATGCCACAACCACGGACGTTGATGGTGGACATGGGAGACTTCGCACCAGAGGAGATGGAGATGGACGAGGAGATGCAACGCAAACTGAAAGCTGGTTTGAACCGCTAAGTAAAGAAGAAGAAAAGATGTTGCAAGATTGCCCTGGTGGTGTGTGTCCAGTGCCTTGGGCTGTTGATACAAGCGGAGAAGACCCTTTATCTAAAACAGAACAATCTTCTTCTTGGGACACTTATATCAATAAACATGAAGAAGTACTTAAAGAAATAAACAAAGATAATGTCAACCATCCTGCTCACTACACTGATGGTGGTATTGAATGTATCGAAGCCATTGAAGCGCAGCTAACGCCAGAAGAATATAGAGGCTACCTAAAAGGTAACGTAGCAAAATATGTTTGGAGAGAACAACATAAAGGGGGTATTGAGTCATTAAAGAAAGCTCAATGGTATTTAACTAGACTAATCACTTTATAATAATTATTAGTTATTTTTAAAACAATGCCTGGTGCTTCTTCTGCTGGTCGTGATCCTAAATACGATAAAAAAACTATTAACATGTTGTCAAACATGTCAACTAGAGATCGTAATAAATTTGTTCGTGACCATAGTTCCAGTGCAGGTGGAATGAAAGCTGTTTCTAAAGAAGCAAAATCTGCTGCTAAAACAGCACGTAAGGCTGGCGATAAAGATACAGCTAAAGCAGCACGTAAACTAGGCCGCCAAGCTGATCGTACTGTTGCCCGTCGTAAAGAACGTCGCGCTACAAAGTAAATGACAGTAACAACAAACGAACACGGCCAACAAAACGTTTTTGCAAAAGAACCCATCATGGAGATCATGGAAAACACTACCCCTCATAATGAAAAAGCTGAAAAACTAAATGGTCGCTTGGCTATGTTGGGTATCATTGCTGCTCTTGGTGCTTATGCAACAACAGGACAACTCATTCCTGGTTTGTGGTAATAATTAATCTCGTTGACGCCAATCATCAGTTTTTTCTTGACTAAACCACTCGACAATATCATCTGCACTTTTAAATTCAGTGCGATGATTTGTTGGGTCTGGATCACCTAGATCCAAGGCATTCATAAAACCATCTAGACTATTTGTTTTCATATCAGGATTATTAGCAACACGTCTTGCTTTACGCATTAATTCATTGGCTGAACGATTTGTTTTAGATAATTTTTCTGCCCATATCATGTCAGCCAGTTGAACTTCTTCTTTTTGTATAATCTTGTTACAAATAAATTCTAAACGAAGCCGATATTTTGTGGATAACATACAAGTTCTTTTTCTTTTTTAATTATAGACTTTAAATTAACCAAAAAATGGCATGATTTCGTCATCATCTTCGTCTTCTTGGCTAGACATTAAAGTCATTGCTAGTTGTGCTAGTTCAATATCACTAGGAATATCAAACTCTAATTGAATATTTTCTGCTTGCATTAAGTCTTTTACTGCTTGAATTTCTAAAAGACGTTGATGGTATAGGTTTAATAACGCTATATACATCTGATCCCATGTCAATTCTTTTGCTTCAAGCTCTGCTTTACGCAAAGCAAGTTGCAAATGCAGAGGTAATTCAAAGTCTGTAGTAGATGTTGATTCACCCATGCTTTTAATTTGTGCTTTACTTATTCTAGTGTATACAGTTATTTTTGGAATTCAAAAATGGTACGTAAATCCTCTTCTGTTAAGTCAAATTCTTTTTGATGTGCACTATTGAATTTATTAGCAAACTCTGATAAAACATAAGGATTTATTTTTAATTCAAGCTCTCTAATAGCAGCTACTTCCGTTGCTGAAGCTGTATAATCTCTAAAAGCTTTTAATAAAATTTCACCTGTGGAAAGTTGGTGGTTTAAAAATAAATCAGCTTCCTGTCGTCTCCTTTCCAATAATCCTCCTATGACTTCGTTTTCTCCATTAAAAATCCATTTTCCAAATTCTTGTGCTGCTTCTACATAGTTCTCATTTTCACAGTGGTCAATAATAGAACTGTATAAAAAAGAATTCCAACCGATCGAGTGGATGAAAGAAATTAAACTTTCTTTCATATGGCCAACAAGATCTAAATTTAATTTGTCAAGTTCAGTTGCAATTACATTAATTTCATGCAATAGAAATTCCATTGCTTTTTCTTTTGTACAACAATGTCCTTGCTTGACTTGCAAGCCATCAGGATAAAATTGCGTGCCATACCCTAAGGTATAAGGATCTTTTCCTGTCTCTAAATCAGGATAAGCTTTTTCATTAAAACCTTCAAAAGTTTTAATAATAAAAATTGCGTTCTGATAGCGATACATTAAAGATCCTCATATCTCTATACTATATATTATTTTCCTTGTCCACGGTATTGTTTTCTTCCGTGATTAACTTTAGAGTGCTTACCTTGTCCTTGCCGTGTTTTTTTAGGACTAGCAACAACATAGCCACCACCTTTTTTAATTGCCATTTTTAATTATTTACTTCACCAATAGTATCACTTTATTCAGATTCAAGGGAAGATTCGCAGAGCATACTAAATAAAAACGTTTTCATTTGATGATAATCAATTTGTTGTTGTGCAGGTCTTGCTGGAGAACCTGGCCAATACTCAATTGCATCACAAGTAGCATCGTAAAGAATACGCAAACTTTTTGTATCAAACTCTGCTTGAATTATCATTAAGTTTGCATTAAAAAAGCTGTTTTATTAATTTGATCAGGCATTTGAGAATATAAATTATTTAATACACGTTGTGCTTCCGTTCTGCTTTTAGTACTCTTGCTTATATTATTGAAGATTGGCGCATATCTACCAGCTATATTTTGTACCTCAGGAGTAAAAGCAACTAATTGTTTTGGTTGTTCTGGAACGTATTTTGCTAGTTTAGTTCCTAGTATTTTTCTTACTGCACTATTTACCATTTAACTTTATGACTCCAGTATCTTGCACTCATTTTACCAGGCTTACTATCTTGTGCATTATGTCTTGCATAGTATGACTTCTTACGTGCTTTGTCTTTGGCTGTTTGAGGATTTTTTCCAGCTCCTTTTACACCCTGCTGACCAAAACGAATTATTTTTTCTTTTCCTTTTTCGCAAGCTTTTACAACATGAGACTTAGTTTTATGACTAGGTGTTTTTTTAGGCTTATTACATGCCATTTTGTCCTTGTTTAATTTTGCAGCTGTAGCTGCTTTTTTATGTTTTGCTGTCATTATTATTTAAAGAATGCAGTATATTCACTAATATAATCCCTACCAGCATCGCTATAATAATCTTCTTTTTCTTCTGGAAAAAGATTAAAGTAATCAGAACTTTCTTCTTGGTCGTTATCTTTGTCTGAACTGGTATTGAAAATATCGTCTTCGTCTCCGAACATGCTTCCTACTGTTGAAAGGGCGGTAAAAGGATCATCACTTATTGTAGATAATTCAAAACTATTATTTAAACCTTTTTCTAATAGCTCAAGATCTCCTCTATCAGCATCTGGCATAAAGTCCTTAAAGAACTCATCTTCTGTACCGCCATATCCTGAATTAGCGAACAAAGTAAATAAAGAACTCTGATCTTCTGGATCGATATTTTTTTGATCTTCATCTCTTGAGATGTAACTTACACCTAAACGTTCTTGCGTTGGTTTTAATTTTTTTTCATTTAAATACTTAATTGATTCACGTATTTCTTTTGCCGCACCTGTTCGAGTAACATCAATAATGTAGTCTTTTAATTCATCTAAAGAAGCAGCTGCATCTAATCCAAATTGTTCTAAAATTTCTTTCCATTCAGGATTATTTTCAGTTGGATCAATTCCTTCTAGTAATTCATCAGCAAAAGCTTCTGGTGTTGTGAAGTCTGAAAAAACACCTGTTTCTAGCTTTGCTTCACTTACTTTAGGTATAACTGTATTTACAATATATCCTTGAATATCAGCATAACTAGTAACATCTTTTGCTGGATCATAATTTCTGCTTGAACCAATAGCATCATAATGTAAACGAGCAAATTGTTCTTTATCATTTAAATCAAGACCATATTTATAAGCATATTGTGCCCAACTAAGCCCATTTGGATACACATCGCTAACAGTACCTTCAATAATGCTATTTGGATCTGCAAGGGCTGCTGCATATTCAGCATCTAATGTTTCTTTTTGTTTTCTATAATCAGCATCTTTAACATCAGCAATACTAGGATCAATTGCTGATGTAGGATCCATGTAAAACTCAGGATCAAAATTACGATCCCCAATTGCTTGTATTTGATTTAACTTTGCTGCTGAATAAGCACTCGCTACATTTTTCAATGCCGTCATTGCATCTTCTGTTTGAAAAACGTTTTGTTCATCTTCATCTAAGGTATCTAAATATGAAATAAATTCATCCATAGATTTAGATTGATCAAAACGTGGTTTTATAAAATCTTCAATAAATTCATTTCTAAATTCATCTTCAATTGTGTATATACGTTTTATTTCTTCATCACTATTAGAAAGCAATTCAATTGTCGCTTCTTTTGTTAATCCTGGATCTAAATCATATTTCTCTAATAAATTAGCCCAATTGCCAGGGTCTTTTATTTCTAATGCTCTTTCAAGACTTAGTCCAGTAGCTAAATTATTATCTTTTAATAATGTGTTCCATTCTTCTGGTTGTGTTTCTGGATCTAAAGATTCAATTTTTTCTTTAAAAGTATTCCACTTTTCAGTATCTAAAATAGGATCCAGATTTTCAATATCAGCACTTAATTTACCTGTTACTTCTTCTAGTGTTTCATAACGTTCTAGTAAAGTTTCATCAAACCATTTCTGCCAATTATAGACACTACTGTTATTAGAAATACCTGTAGCACCGCTTAATTGGTTTTCAAGCGATTCGGTCATCTGATCGACGTTATATCCACCCATCGACAAGTAACCACCTATACCGCTATCCCCTATAAGTGAATTAGCAATACTAGAATTTGCACCATAAATTTCATTAAATCCTGGAAGCCCTCTATATATATCTAATTCACGTTCTCTTTTTCTTTGTTGCTCTAATTCGTCAACAGAAGTCTTTAAGAGATCTAATGCAATAGCTTGAAACTTGTCTTGTTCTTCTAAATCTTTTTTACCAAAAACATTAAAAACACTTCCTTCTAAAGTGCTAATTGCATCTTTATTAACCAAAGGCGTTTGATTGCCATACTGATCTGTTTCATAAACAATATTACCTTCTTCATCTAAAACAAATGGATCATCCCAATCAATAGTTAAACCTCCACTAGGTGTTCCTTTTGTAAGCCCTAATAAATCATCACGGTAAATTGCTTTTTCTGCATCTGATAAAGAAGCATAACTTTCAGCATACGTATCTGCTAAAGCAGTTGCTTCTGCTGCATTTCCTCTATTTTCATTGTCTGCAATACCACTATTTTTAAGGTTGGTATATTTATTGTGTAGATATAAATCATAGGATTTATCATTATAAATTCCTATAACATCTAAGTCAGGTAAATACCCTGCAACACTCTCTTGTGCATTGTCCCAGGCTTTTCCTGCAGCTAGGCCATATGTAGTATTGGCATAATAGACAGCCTCAAAAGGACCTATAGGTGGTTCGGCATAATCACTTATATCTCTTCTAGGTACTTTATTATCTAAATAAAATCCACTAAACAGATTAAGATCACCTTTATTATTATTATTTTCACCATAAAAATCTTCTGCATAATACTTATATAAACTGTCTACAGCGCCCTCCATTAATGCTTTATAATTTCCACCTCCTGTATCATTAAAAGATTTTGCAATTGCATCGTAATTATCTTTTAATTTCGCACCAACAGTATTACTATCGTATGTTAATTTGCCATCTTTAATTGAGAATTTATTTCCTGGTAATGCCCTGGCTTCTTTTTTACCATAGTTTTCCCAGTGATTGACGCCATATCTTAATTTTTGGTTATCCCTTTCTTCATCAGATTTGTAATCATTTCCCTCTTCATTTAATGTTACGATTTGTTCTTTTTCGTCTAAACCTGTAAATATAGAAAAAGTATCATGACCTCTATCTTTACCTGTTCCTTCTGTACCTAAACCAATAGCATTAGGATCAGCAAAATAACCTTCTCCATTATGCCAATCTTTGGCAAGCAAAGGCATTAGGTACCATTTTTTATTATCTGGATTGCCTCCATTTGGATTCCACCAATGTGTAGCATTATTGTAATACTTTTCAAGTACTTCTTTACCTCCTTCAGTATTATTAATAAGATTATAAACTCCACTTAGATACTCTCCATGTCCTACTCCAGTAATAGGTTGTGCATATCTCGCCCAACCCGCATTTTTATGACTATTATTGTTTATAAGTTGATTTAATGTATTATTTAAATCTGGTTCGCGGTCAACATATCTAACATAAGTATTAGCCATTATGCAATTGCGTTATTGATGTAAGTATCAATAAATTCTAAAGTATTTGATTCCATCCAGTAAAGAATAGAATTAAGTTTTTCTACTGAGAAAAAAGATTGTTGTTCAAACCAAGTTTCCATTTTCTCGCTTGCTTTATTTGAATTGCATTTTGTACAAGCAGGCACTAAGTTATGACGGCTACTACAGCCTGAACGATATTTAGGAATAATGTGATCTAAAGAAGTAGCATCATCTCCACAATAAGCACATTTGTAGTCCCAATCTTTATATATTTCTTCTCGAAAACGTTTTTTGGCTAGTCGTGGTGTTAGTTCAACAAGGAGGGCGAGGGGTTCGTGCTCCGTTCTGAACATGTTTTATTAGCCGTTATCTTATTTTAAATCCACTAACCTTAACAAAAAAACACCCACCTTAAATTAAAATAAATTACCTTGACGTTTTATGTTGATAGATTAACTTGATTATGTAGCTCCTACTTTTCAATGCCACAAAAAACTTGGTTTCCTGTCAAACAAGCATTAGAAGAACTTGGAATTGATCGACAACAACTTTTTCAAATGAGGGATGATGGAACCTGTAAATTAGGCACCCATTATGCAGCATTTCCTGAAACACGGTCAAGAGATAACTACCGTTGGAATGTTCCAAAAGTTAAAAGTCTTTTAGCCAAGCAAGAAGCAGTTAAGCCAAGCACAAAGGGCGTGATTCTTTCTTTTGAGAAACGTTTAGTCGATGCTGCTTAGACGGAGTGTAATAAACTTTACGGACCTTATGGGCCAGGAGAACATCATCTAAAGGAGATACAAGACCTGTGTTTTGTATTTGTGTTAATTTTTTTACGAGGGATGTCCAACAGCTCTTTCCTTTAAAGGGCTGTTTTTCTTTTAATTGAAAGAGGAAAACCCACTGAGGATGCAATGGGCGAACAGGTCTTTTTTTACACTGAAGATTAATTGTGAGATCTTCATTCCAAGTAAAGCTTTTTAATTCTTCTGGCGTTTTTCCATAAACAGCAACCATACCAAACAACCAGGCTACTTTTTCAAATCCTGGTTTTGACGTTAAAGAAAAGAACTGATCTAAAATAGCTTGATCCCTAGGTACATTCCGGAGAGTCATGACTAACGGGGATAGTGTGTGTACTATACCGATTCAAAGAACTGGTGAGCAGGTCAAAATCGTTATTTCAAGAAACCTTTGGGAAACTTGATATAAATAGTCTATATTATTAAGATTTACTTATGATTGACCATCTGCGTTTGGTTTTTGTCCAGAGGCTGGAATGTATGCCACACCATTTTTATCGCGCATAATAAACTGCTGTAGCTCAATAAACTCTGAAGGAAAATTAAAAAGTTTTTGTAACATGGGTATCATGGTTGGTGATTGACAATTAAAGGGAGGAATATCCATGTGGCTAACACCATAATTAACAAATTCAGATAATGATTTTGTTTGTTCTAAAATTGTTTGGTCGATTAACATATTCTCCCATTCAGACATTAAACCTGCATCAATAGGAAAATCTGAAGGTTCAATTGGGAATTCATCTGCAATATATTTCATTGCATAAATATGTTTGCAATAACGATATTGATCTAATACATATGTCCAATCATCAGATATTTCTGTAATATCTAAACCACTTTGTTTGTAGTCACCATACTTTGGCATACCTTCTGCCACCTGAGTTGGTGACGGGTTATCTCCAAATCCACGGCGATACACTTTGCCAAAATCATTATATTGTCCAGGGGAATCCCGATATAATGTTTTTGGATCACGCACATCTTTTACAATTCCACTTGCTCCTACACCTGCCAATTGATATCCACTAGGTGCAATAATTGTCAATGTTCTGTTTTGAACTATTTTGTTATTAACTTCTGTCATCATTGCATTAGACAGTTGTCCTAGCTCAAAAACTTCTTCTATTCGCCCTGGTTTAATACTGGCAACGTTAGCTCTTGGGAATAAAGGTTTTCTTCTAACGCCCAAGCTAGATAAGTAAGCATAATCACGTCGTGTGAAATCTTGACAAGAACAACAATATCTTGGTCCTGTTTGAAAAAACCTGCCTGAGTGAGGAGGTATTCTTGCTGGTGTAGCTAATATTCCGTCAATTGTTCCTTGTACAGAACCTAATTTTTCTAATTTTAAAATGCCTTGGTATTGGTCAATGCCCACCAGTACAGCTTGAACAAAACCAAAACGACGATTTGTTGTTGGATCTCTACTATCAATATTAATAGCTTCTCCTGAAACCGTTAAAATTTTGTCTTCAATAATGTCACCAACGATTGGTTTAAGCGTTTGATTTGTACCAGAAAAAGTAACAAATAAAGGTGGAGGAACAGGGTTAACGGTACTAAACGTACCGTTTAATTGTATGTACCAATAATTTTCATTCTCTTGTGGAACACCTAAGTACAATCTATTTTTATTTATTTCTCCTGAAATAGATAACAAAGTTCCTGTACTGTCTTCTAAACGATCAAACCGTAAATTTCCAGGCTCAATTTTACCTGCCCAATGAATACCTAGTTCTTTATTCTTTGTTGGGAATCCTCTAAATACTCCTGACATCAAAGGTTCTCTTGCTCCTATCTGGTCAACAGCACCTGTAGTTGTAGGAATAATATATTCAAAGGGATATTCATAAGCAGTATTTGTTAGATTTGCTGCCCCTAATTCGTAGCCTCTTCTCCAACGAGACCATGTAGATTCACGATCTACAGTATATAAAGAGTTTGGTATTGATCCACCAAAAACTCCCTCTATTGGTTGTACCTTATATGTCTCTACCTTAGGTGTGCTTCCATTAAAAACAGAGCCCTTAAATTTACCAAAAGAAGTACCTGCTCCAAAAGAGTTATTCTTCTTTTTTTTCATTACTTAATAAAAACCGCCTTGCGCCACAATATGAACTCCTGGAATATAGCCCGAAGCTGTGTTGTACACACCTCGTTGTAAAACACCAACATATAAACGATCACCACGTTGCAAATAAATACCCCGGTTCTTAAGTGGTGTTTTTGGACCAAGACCTGTTGTATTGCCTTGTTGAGGAACAGGTGTTGCCAACTCAGGCATTACATCTGAGCAATCAACAAAACCTGAATTAGTTGGAACTGTTTTACTAAATACAGGAACATAATCACCATCACCAGGGATCGGAACTGTTGTTCCACGGGTATGGTACACAACAAAAGTAACAGCAGGAAGAGTTGTTGCACTTAATGAATTAAATGTAAACCCAGAAGCTGTTGGACTAGCTACACCAGAAAAATGAATTGCTGTATTAACAACATTTAATTCTGTTGTACCTGTGTAAGTGTAATAACCTTGTCCACTTTCAGACGGTGTTGTTAAAACACTATTTGATTCAACATAAATTACTTGACCTTTTTTAACACCAATAAAAGTACCTGAAGTATCTGCATTAATTGTGTAGTCTGCATGCACAGCATCAGACGTATCATCACGAAGAATAGTAATTGAATCAATAACACCACCACTGTTGTTGTCTGAACTTAAGGTGGCATCCATATCAACTAACAAACCAGGGCTTTGTCCCCCTTGTACATTGAGGTCAGTATTATTTCCAACAACTTGATTTGTTAGTCGTGTCCGGGATAGTAAAGGACGATCAACAAAAACAGGTTGTTTATTTGTATTGGTAGCTGTCATTTACTTGGTAATCTTATCTATCTATTTTATCCTACTATTAATAAAACCCACCATAACCTTGATAGCTTTGAATTAATCTTGCTGCGTCATCCTTGCCTCTTGTTGTTATTTGTTTAAGCATTTCCTGAAAAGAATTACTACTAGAATCAGAATCGGTATTAACACCTCTAAATAATTGCCCTAGTAACATTTGTTCAAATGGATCTGTTTTCTTTTTAGGTTCTTTTTTAGGTGCTTCTACTGCGTAATAATTATTAATTTGAAAATTAGGATCTTGAATACCGGCCTGATAAGTAGCAATAGCATTTGGGTCACCTCCTAATAAAGAAATGCCTTTAGATTGAACTTCTTGTGAAACAGGATCGAAATAAAAATTTCCCCTGTCCTCAAACATAATGTCTTCTGGACGTTTATTCTTTAAAAGAGACTGTCCTCTAAACGAGGTTGCCCCTCCTGTTTTTTGAAAAGCTCCTCCTACTAAGTTTGGATTTTCTGCAATAGAGACTACTCTGTCATAGTCTCTCTTTGATAATCCACGTAAATTTGGTTGTGCTAACTGTTCAGGTGTGTATTTAAAATTAGCTTCGTATTGACCAGGGGCAGAAACAACCCCCATCATATTGTTTGAATATGAAGGAGACAGTTGACGTGCAACTAAATTAGCTGCAACACCTGCAATATCTCTGCCTTGTCCACCAAGGAAAGCTTCTCCTGCAATAGTATTTAAATAAGCAGCTCGTTGTGCTGGTGTAAACCCTAAGCGTTGACTTACTGTATTACTCATTTTTTCTCTTCCTCTCCTTTCATTTTTAAGAAACGCTGCATAAATTCTTGTGCTTTTAATTCTTCAGTTAATCTTGCAGCTCTTTGTTCACCCTCTAGTCTATTTCCTTCAATGATTTCAGTACGAGCATCAATATTATTCATTGATTGAGGCATTTGTACCCCACCTTCTTTGATGAAAGCTTCACGGCTTTGTGGATACATATCAGGAAATGTATTAGCCATCAAAGGATTAAAGGTACGATCTGACGCCATAGGAGCCCGAAAGCTACTATATAGTTGAGGATTATGTGCTTTATGAATAGCTAATCCTTGATCTCGTACTTGGTTCATTTCTGCTTGTGTTGTAGCAGCACGACGCCCTTGCTCATATTGAGTAAGTTGTTGTTCTAAAGGGGTTGGTTCAATTACTTGCTCAGGAGAAGGTGGTAAAGATTCTGAAGGAGGTAAAGAAGTTTGGGTATAAATAGAAGATTGATCAAAATTAGGATCCCAACGAATACCGCCACCTTCTGCTTTAGGCACAACTACAAAACCTCCTTTACCTGTACGAGGTTGTGGTACTGGGCCTACAAAATCTTGTCCGGGAACAAATTCCACACCTTTATTTGCAGGTTTAAAAGTTCCTGGTGTCTTGTTTCCATATACAGTATCACTTCCTTTTACTTGTTCTGGAAACAGTTCATCAAATGCTACGCCTGCACCTACTGAAGCTGGTGTATATAATCCTAGAGAAGCTACAGCACCCACAGGGCCTGTAGTAGGTACTCCAAGTAGCATTCCTCCGCCTACAGCTAAACCACCTGCTGTCATTTCAGTTACCGTCTTGGCAAGTTGACGATAAGGATCTCTTCCTTGTTGTGCTGCGTTATACACCTCATATCCGCCAAGAGCTGTGTTGGACAGAGGACCAAGAAGTCTTCCTGCCCCTTGTCTTAATACTGTTTTACCACCTTGTTGTATAACAGTTTTAGGTGCAGAACGACTAACAATGGCTGCTGGATTAACTCCACCCTTTTGAAGTCTAGTTCCCCCTCTGGGGATAGACCCTACGATCGGATTACTCCCTCCTGTAGGTGTAATGAAGGGAACAGGGCGTCCTCCTGTAGGAATAACAGGTGGTTTGGTTAATTTTGAGGGGGGTAACCCAGGTCCTTGAAATGTTGCGTTTAGATCAGGAGTATATGGACCACTAGGGGCGCGTATTCCTCTAGGGTTTAAAAAATCATATTGTCTAGGGTTTCCAGGGAGATTTGGTGCTCTTAATGCACCGCTTCTTGCTTGCCCAGCTCCTCTTAAAGATGTGGGACTATCTAATTGTGAAGCCATCTGAAATTTTCTTTGCAAAGAATTACGTGCCGCTTCTTTTGCTCGTCCTGAAGGCATGTTTGCAATATCATTAACCTCACCAATTAAATTTGTTGGTGCATTTTGAATACCTAAACCACCATAACTTGATGGCATATTTCTTTGTAAAACTTCTTGTACTCCTCTTGAAACTGTACGGTAACTTTCAGGATTGGCTACTGTATCAATAAATGTACTTTTAGGGGCTTGTTGCCCATATCTTAAAAGCTGTTCAAAAGGATTCATGATTATCTAGTCGTGGTGTGAAGATAAAGGTTGGCACCGATTGCTGTATCAGCTGGTCCTGGTAGTGCTTGGATAAATTCAGCTCCTGATCGCTCATAGCGATAGCGAGCTTGCATGGGATCCTTATAGTTAGGAACGTAAAGGATCTGTGCGAGACGATTTGTCTCGTACATATAGACTTCGTCCCAAAGCTTTAAAGCTTCTTTAATACTACTTGAACGAATTGTTCGATCAACATCACCAATGATGCCTTCAACTCGTGTACTAGGAACTTGGAAAGTGTCCTCAAACGAAGCAAGTTGAGTTTTCTTTTCAGCTGCATCACAACGACCAATCTGAAGAATAATCTTGTCATGAAACACTGCATCTGGAACAGAGTTCAAAGACTCTTCCAAGCGTGCATAGTCACCTGCTGGAACACTAACAACGTAGTATCCCAAATGATATCGAACACGACTTTTATTAAAATCAGATAGTTGCACTGTATGCCGTCGTATTTTGTTATTATAATCTGCATTAATAAAAAAAGCCCCGAAGGGCTTTTATTAAACTCTAACTAAGTCAGCCGCAAAAACAGACTCCCAATCAACACGCTTGATTTGTTTTAACTGTTCCAGACTGTGAAATCGTTCACCCGATAAAGAAAGCTGTAGATCTTTAATTTCTCGTGCAGTCTTTAAACCAATCCCTTTAATGTGATCAGCAATCATTTGGGCGGTTGCCCCATTAATGTTTAAACGTGTTTCGGGAGGGAACTTACGAATTTCTTCTTTAGAAGCTGCATCCTTAACTTGAAGCGTTTGAACCTTTTTGGTTGCTTTTTCGTCGGGAACAACTTCTGTTTTGTAAGCAGTAAATACGCGACCGTCCTGATCTTCGATCATGAACCATTCGCCATCATCCCACTCACTAACAACTTTAACTCGCGCTCCTGTTTTTACGTGCTGATAAAGCATAAGGACCAGATTGAATCTCTGGTCCTATCTTACATTAATTATCAGCTAACGATGCGATTAGGAAGATACTGCTCCATATCGGAGTAAGCTACTGCCACGTCAGGGCGGATATAGCAAACTTCAACAAGAATGTAACCAGTACGTCCTGCTGCTACGTCATCTGCATGTAAACCAAAACCACCGTTTAATGCTGTTGCATTAGTAGTTGCTTTTGAATAAACATCAAAAGTAGTATCAGTAGTTAGTTCTTCATACAGCCATTCCTTAGCCAAAATACCTGTGATGTTTTGGAAAGGATTAGAACCATAGCCAGCAGAGCCTGCAGCGATGTTATTAGAAGCTGCAGTAAGGTTTGCACCTTCGACAACGCCAGATGTGCTGACGGGGCCTGCAGGACCAAATGCAACAACTTGAGTAGCACCTGAAGTTACCAGGCCGCTTTCTGCAACACGTCCATCTCCCCAGCCTTGGGCCACGGAAATGTTTGTGCGATAGACATAAGCAGGACGAGTAGTATCAGCTGAAACTACCATTCCTGTGATGTCAGTACGAGTGTCATCATTCCTGTAGGGTGAAGGAATAATAACGCTAGCCGTAGACGTGTAACCTGTTGCTGTTACGGGCACATAACCACGTAACTGATAGAACTGCCAACCGGGATTGGCGAGAACTGAGGTAGGTCCACCATTGGAAGCATCGTTAGAGCCACTGTCGTTGGTATCAATATTCTTGTACCAACCATTAAGAGGTTCGTTGAAGTTACCTGGGTAGATCTTTTTAGCAGACAAATAAGACATTTATCACTCCAAAATAATGTTGATTTTTATTTTTATCAGACAGAACCGTCGTCTTGGACGAAGCTGAAAGCATTAGTGATGAAATCTTTGTTCAAGATTTCAAAACCAGCATACAGTTGCCAAATCAGGATGATGAAACGACTGAAGTCATCATTGTTGTTAATGAGAACTTGAGCGTTAGGGCCACCAATACCAACACCAACAGACTGAGGACCGAAGAAGAAACCTTGTGCTACTTCTTTAGAAGCATAGTTAGCACCTGCATCGAAAGAAGCAGTTACGTTCTTGTTGGGGAAGTTGGTTGACTCGAAGAATTTGACACCTTCAAATTGAACGCCAGTTGGCATTACAGGTTCGCCTGCAAGGAAATAACCTTGTCCGGCCTGAGGACCCATGTAGAAACTGGAGTTGTTAGGCATCATGGGGTTAGCCATGTACATGCCTTGTCCAGGATTACCTGCGTAACGTGCAATTTCACGGAAGTCGGGGTCACGACGTAAGTGAAGCATGAAGGTAGGATCGCAAATACAGCGATACAGACCATCGGTGAACGTAGGTACGTTGCGCTTACGTAAATCCTTAACTGTTTCTAACAGGTCAGTGCGAACAGAGAACTGTTGGATTTGGTCAGCATACTCAGCAGCTGTGTAAGAAACACGGCCAGTTGCGTCTTTTTGCTTACCACCTGCAAAGTAGTAACCACCTTGTGATGTAGAGGCAGCACCATTAGCTTCTGCTTTTGCAAGTTCGTCAATGAAGACGCGGTCACGCCAACGACGATAGTCATCAAGCAGCGTTAAGCTACCAATTGACTGGTGGAACATGTTCAGGTTGCCTGTATCAAGCAGCAAACGCTGAGCAGTAATAAGGGTTTCACGCGCAATCTTGAAAGTAGAAGGCTGCGTAGGATCACCTGGGTCCGCAGGACCGGTGTATTCCTTAAGCACCACAAGGACTTTTTCCTTAGTGATGTTACGGCTATTAGCTGTGCCAATAGTCTGATCAGAAATACGCTCACGGCTATCTTTAGTACCAGGAGTTCCCCAGAACTTATAGCGGTCAAGCTGTACGGTTTGGCCGGGTTGTGAGGTGAAGTCATGTACGACTACGGGCTCAACTGCCATCTCACAGACATAGGCGGGATGCGGACGGTAAAGTTCCGCGCCTAAAATCTTAGGAAAATCATTATCAAGAAACACTTGCTTCTATCCTCCAGATATTTGGAAAAAGTAATTAATCGGGTGAAAGATTCGGGCAGTCTATTGCCCTATCTAAAGAAAATTTTAGCAGTCTGTAATTTATTAGACTGCTTTATGCATAACCTTGCATATTAAGACGAGAATTCATCGTGTTAGATGAACCTGGCATTTCAGGATCAATTGGAAGACCAGCCATGTTGCCAATGTTGGCTACACCACCGCCAATTTGACCGCCTAATGCACCGGCACCGCCCATTAAACCTGTTCCTACTGCAGCACCAGCATAAGGAGCTGCTTTTGTAGCCATGACTGCAAGACGTGCGTAGTCTTCTACATCTTTTGGTGTATTAAGAACACCAGCTTGTGACATAGTTTCTCCGACATCTTTGTAGCGTTGTTTAGTTGCTCCAGGAGAATAATACTTGGCTAAACCAGGAATTTTACGGGCTGCTGCTGCACCCAAGGCAGCAGCACCTAAAGCTTCTAAACCCATTCGGGCAGGTGATTCATAGCGTGCTTCGCCAGAACCAATATTACCTAACGTGGCTAAACCGGCGGCACCAAGGCCACCGGCTGCCATCAAAGCTCCAGGACGTTCTAAAAGATCTTTTGCATATTTACCTGCAAGCTTGATCATTAGATCACTCCATAACAAACAGTTTGTTTGCCATAACACGAGGATCAGCTTGGTTCATGATGCGCCATGCTTGACTTGGATCTACATCCATCTGTTGCTTAAAGCTGCCCCAGAAATCTTGAGGAGCTTGTGGTGCTTCTGCCATTGGTGGAGCAGGAAGACCAGCAACATTCATACCAGGTTGTTGTACCTGGGCAGTGGGATAACCACGAGTTTCAAGATCAGCTTCAGTCTCATACACAGGGCATGGACCTTCAGGACCGAAGTACTTCAAGGTGTAATCAGACAACACATCGGGATTCGTTAAAATCTCGTTATATGCCAAGTTTTCTTGGTGCTCTTGAACAGCAAAGTTTGCATATCCAGTAAGAGTTTGTGTTGCTTCTTTGCCCCAAGAAACAGCACTATCGAGCATCCCTTCTAGGTTTAGGGCGTACTGATTTAGAATTGCCGGAGCTTCTGTTCCGTAGTTCGACACCACCATCCGGCTTTCCGGACTCCACTGCAGCAGATCCGCCACGTCCTCTAATGAGTTGATCGAGGAGGTTTGGGAAGAGTTGTTGTAAGAGGTCTGGTTTGTTGGCCATGTCTGCGGAGCCGATGGTGCCGAGGTCGATGCCGGGGCTTGCGGTACTCCGTAATTGGCTGGACTGTATTGAGTCGTCGGTGATGGTTGACCCTGGAATGGGGATTGCACCGGACTTCCCAACAGGTTGACTACCCTGTTGAATGCCGATTCCCATGGATTCCCCTGGGGTGCCACCGATTCCTGGGATTGGGGGGCGGATACTGACGGGGCGGCTTGGTAACTGGTAAGTCCCTGAGGTGCGGCCTGGGGCACCGCCTGGGGGTAGTACGTTCCCACTTGGGTCGGAGCCACTTGTGTTGGAGCTGCCGGTGCTGCCGGTGCTGCCGCCACGTAATTGCTCGGAGCCACCGCTGGTTGTTGGGGGCTCATCTGTGGGATCGATTGGACGGTAGCGTCCTGCATAGCTCATCTCCTTTTGTAATGCTTCTAAGGTTCGATACAGATAGGGAGTAAGGTCCAAACGAGGATCTGCCGCCATGGGTAAATCTGGAGCTTGAGGGTGGGGAGTCTGCATCATTCCCCCCACTAAACGAGAAAACTGGGAATAAGCTCCCTGTAATTCGTTGACCATCCTGAACGGGAAGCCTGAAAGCATCTCCGCTCTTTCCTCTTCAGTTTTTGAAGGGAAAAGATATTTCAGTGCTTCTATGCTATCAACTCCTAACTCTTGTAAGTTTCTAACAACAATAGAGTTATTTAAAATGTCTTGAGTTGAGTCCTCATATACAGGTCCCAACCAACGCCAAAGCATTGTGATGTCACCATCAGGAATCAAACCTTTAACACCTGGCGGAATCATTTGTGCTTTAACACAAGCCATCATCAGTTCTTTCATCCTTGCATCAAAGGCAGCAAGAGCTTCGTTATACATAGCCAGCTCTTCTGGTGTTGCATTCTCAGAAGGAGGTATTGGCTTTTCAAACTTGGCAGCTGCAGCCAATGTATTTTTAAATAGCTGTTCTTCCTGATAAATAATTAACTCAAGACAACGGCATAAGCCGTGTGTATAAATAGCATTTGCTTTTTTCTTTGATGTGGCTGATACTCGTCCGAATAATGATTTGTACTCAGTTGCTGTAACACCAGCTGAAATAGACAGTTCATCTACACCACCTAAGGCTGTTCTTATTTCTTCTCTAACTTGACGAACAAAAGCATTTTGATCTCCTGAAATAGCATCAGGAACAATGTAACCAACACGATCATTTGGTTCAAGGTTTGCAATAACCCGTGGAACTCTGATCTGTCCATCAACACCACGGCTAACAGGATCTTGTTTAAATGTAGAACGACTTAAATTAGCAGGACTAGTGAAACCTGAGTTAGCTGCAATAGAAGGGCGTTGTGCTGCACCATCTCCGCCTGACTCCATTAAGTCAGTTTTAGGACGTGATGACAGTAAGGTTGGATTACCAAAGAACTGTAAGTTCTTACGCATGTTATGCACAAGATTATCGTGAATAACAATGTGATTAGCTAGGGCATCAAATTCACCACTGCCCTCCATAGAAAAGCCCTTGGGGTTATTAAAGATTTCAACACAAGGAATAAAACGTAGAGTGTTAGGAAACTTTTCAGTTCTTCCTGGCATTTGAATATTGACATTATCAAAAGACATCTCACCATCAGAATGAGTTTCTTCAATAGTGCTGTCTTTAATAGATAAACGAATATAACGTTTTTGGCCTGGTGTTTGATTAGGATCACCAGTTAAGTTATACGTACCAATGTCTTGAAAACCTGAGTTTGGTTTTTTAACTTTATAACTATAGATAATTACAACCTCTTCCAGTTCACCATCAACGTTGTAATAAGAACGGTACTCATGACTACGAAAATAATACAGACGATAATTATTTTCAGTAGGACGAATATAAAAAATTCCTTTTCCGTCACATAAGAAATAATCCCAAATTGAATCTAAGCGTGTATCTAATTTGTTATATTTAACAACTTTATCAATAAAGTCTTTTCGTTGTGCACCAAAGTTATCTTGTGACGGGAAAAATTCAACTCCTTGGCGTACACCAAAAAGTTTCATCTGAGCAATATGAGAAGCGACGATACCGGTATCAACATTAGCGCCACCATCACGCTCAATATACGCATCAATGATTTCCTTAAGACGAGACGTAGCGTCAGCCATTTAACTATTTACTACTCTTTTGTTTATACATCCTAGCAGCTTTGCCTGCTTTTTTAGCTTTGTCTGTATTCGCAACAAACTGTTTTCCTTTACGAGAACCTTCTCGTTTCTTGCGATCAGTATCTTCACGTTCTTCTTTTGAAAGCTTGGCCCATGCCTTTTTGGGCAGGTAGCGTTTAGTCGTGCCATCTTTTTGAATTGCTTTGTCTGCCATTACCATGTTCCGTCTTTGATTGCTTGTTCAATTGTTACTCCTTGAGGAAGTAGCTGACTTCTCCATAAACCATCTTGAGCAATAAAATAGTCTCTTGGATCTTTTGTAGGACTCCATTGTGCTGCAAAATTAACTAATTCTTGTTTATTTAAATAACGCCCTGCTAAATTCATTATTTTTTGTCCATATACTTCCCTGCAATCTTGTCAAGCTTCTTAGCTTGGCTGGCATGCATCTTGGCACTACCTTTTAGCTGCTTTGAGATTTTTTGTAAGTCTTTTTTAGCCTGTTTCATGATGATCAAGGTTTAGTAATTTTTAAAATTTCATTGACAACCTGAGGAGAGTAACCGCTATTTTTTAATTCAGCTACTGTAAAAGGATATTGAAAATCTAATAAAGCTTTTTGAAGTTCAGCATTATTAGTTTGTCGCGCAAGAGAATGCATTAAACTTTGATTTGGAAAAACTTCAGGTATGTACTCATTGTATCTGCCTGCTATTTTCATGATTTTTTCTCCTTTTGTTTCTTAGCTGCAGTAGCAGCTTTCTTACCTTTTTCATATTGATCTTTAGTTTGCCAATCTTCTTTACCCCATTTCTTTAACGATTTTTGTTTCTTACCTTCGCCACCTTTGTACCCGCCACCAGCTTTCTTGTACTCGGAAGCTACGAGTTGTGCTTTACGCGCTGACCATTGTCCTGCTTTACCACCTTTGGTTCCTTTCATGATACGGTCTTTAATCCGTTCACGAACTCCTGGCTTTGTGTATTTGGAATCGTCTTGTGCCATTACCGTAAACCTCCTTGACGCATTGCTTCTTCAATAGCTGCGTTTCTTTCTTGTGCACGAGTACCAATAAAATCAAGGGCTGAGCCCATACTTCTTGGTGTGCCATCAGGATTATATCCATACAGTCCAGTACCTCCAAGAGGTTGTGCTTCTAACCCTTGTGGCATGAAAGGACTTAATAAAGCATTTCCATATTCGCGAATATAAGGTAATTGGTCTGTAATGAAATCACCTAAGAATTGTGTTGGGTTCATTAGCTTACATATTTATTTAAAAACCCAGCAGCCATTGGTGGATACTGATCTGCTTGACCTGCTTGTGGTCCCATATAAAAACCTGCATTATTAGCTAAAGGTAATGGAAAAATTTCTCGTCCCATATTACGTTTATCTAATGGAACACCTTGTTCTGTTTGCCGAAGAAATTCTCTTGTTCTACGTGCGCCAGGAAACCGCGGATCATTCATTAAATCAAACCTATCCATAGGATTTTCAGCTAGCTGAGGATTCTGAAATGCCCCATCATAAATACCTCCACTCATACGGATAGGAGGTCTGACACGGCCACCTAATCGAGGGTCTGTGCCGACATAATTATAATTATTATCAAAGTCTGTAATGCTATGAAGCGGGCCTTGATAAGAATTATTTACTGCTCTTAAACTATTCATTTTTAAATACCTTTAGTTGATACATTGGAGAAACCTGCGCCTTTACTTCCTGGTCCTAAGAAGGAGGCCGGTGCCACATTCCTGGACGGACGTGGAGAACTTACGTTACCTTCTGAGACATACATAAATTCTTCATCAAACTTTTTCTTCCCTTTAGGTGGGATTTGATTTAAATATTTATAAGCCAATTCCATATTTTTAATATTTTTATTTATTCTACTTGTTCATAACCTGATTCATTATTTAAACGTTGAATAATAATGCCATCTCCTTTAATATTCCAAGACAGTAACGTTTCTGGTTCCCAGCCTAAGGTTTCAATAACCTCTTCTGGGATAGTGATAAACAAATCACCATCTTCATGTTCTTCAATCTCAATAAAGTAACTCATCTGGATAAAATCTTTTCCACAAGTTTATCAAGCTTTATGTTGATTAGGTTAAACTCTTCGTTCATCTTTTCCATTTCTCGAATATAGTCTTGCTTTAAGACATACTCTAAAGGCATTCGATCAATACGATCTTCTAGTGTTCGCATTCGATTAAATATTTTTCCTGAAAACCAGCCAACGCCTGTTATAGCTGCAATGCCCAAAGCAATAAGTTGTTCCATTAATAGTCAAGTTGCAATTTGCCTTTACGTGTTAAACCGTTTACAAGCCAAACTAAAGAATCAACACAGTCATCATGACTACTAACGCCGAAGTTAGTTAGCTCTTCAAACATTGTAGTGAAATTACGATAACGGTTAAAGACTATTTTACGATCTTCAAACATTCCCATGATTCCTCTGAAGCGGGCTAGCTTATCTGCGCGGAAACCTTTTACAGGATGCCATATTAAATTATAAAGCCCCTCATTATTTAAACAAACCCGTTTAAAGTCTGCCTCCAGAGAAGCCTGATACTGTACAGCTTCTGACCAGATATCACACGTAGAGTAGGTTGGAAAAAATACACCATCTTCTTGTTGTCCAATCACCGACCAATCCGTTAAAAGCTCTTTTAATGCATCTAATTTTTCTAGGTTACCCATAACTCGTAACCTTCTGTAATCAATAATATGGATTTTATCGCCAATGCGTCCGCCTAATACCATTACAGTGTAATCATTTTTTTCTTTGGTTCCAGCAGAAAGGTCTACTCCGATACCAAGGGCATCAAACTCAGTTGCAATCTCTGCTTTTACTAAGAGTTCAGGCGCAAGTGATAGTTCATTTTGCCTGATAATTTGATTCATGTACTGGAAAGAAAAAGCGACAGGCGCTTGTCTTTTCTTTTCCTTGAGGTAGTCTAGAGACCACATCTCAGGCCAATATGATTCTTCTTCCCCAGTTACATCATTGTTTAAAATTGCTGACAAAACAATCTGCATCCAATTATTTTGTTGACAGAACGTGGTCGAGTGAATGTCATCATGACGGAAGCGAGTACCTAAACAGATCGCCCTACCGCCCTCAAACATTGTCGGTGCAATCACTGCGTTCCAATTATCTTGCATCATCTTGCGAATATCAGGATTCCCAATATCTGAAGCTGATTTTATCGGGTCATCAATAATGACCAGTTGAGAACGTTTTGAAGTCACTGAACCTTTGAGGCCAGCGGCACACAATGTAAATTGCTCTTCACCTGTTACATCAATACCAGCAAATTTATGATCAATCGACCAGTATTCATTACTGGTTACATTCTTCAATAGTTTTACAGTTGGAAAAACTTCTTGATATTTCTTTGATTCAATAATACGTTTAATCGTGGCTGATTTAGAACGTGCAATATCAACCGTATAGCTTAAGTAAAGGATCTGTAAGGGCTTCTTAGCTTGCGTATGAATACCTATGGCCCAAGCAGTAAATAAACCTAATACAGTCGATTTAGCAGATCCCCGTGGTCCTAATAAATCAATGTTTGGTCCAGCAATTTTTAGTAAACAAGAACTATCATTGTTCGTTACTAACTGCCGATTCCATTCTTTATGGTGTTCTGCTGGAGGTTTATCTGCTACGTATTCACAAAAGTAACCAAAGTCATCGCGTGCTTTTTCAAATAGTTGTTCTTTATCACTCTTGCGTATCTTATGCTTTTTAGCCGCAGCTTGAGCATTACGTCTGTACGCAAGATGAAGATGAGAAGGCACTATTTAAAACACTACTGTTTAAATACTACCTTACTTTTTTGTGTCTTCTTTTTTATCTTTATAAGACTTAGCAGCTTTAGCTGCCTTTAGTCCTTTTTCAGCAGACTCTTCTGCTTTCTTGCCTTCTTTAGATTCGTTCTTTTTTTTAAAGTGCTCTAAAAGCTGGGGAGGCATTTTGTTTTTAGACATCGTCTTCTTCTTCTTGAGATGTAGGGGGTTGTTGGTTCAAAAGGTTTTGAAACGGTTGTGGTCCAGGGCCTTCTGTTTGTTCAGGAGAATTATTCATTAAATCCTGAAAGGCTTCTTCATCAGCCCGTTTAGGAGGCTCTGGTGGTAATGAAGAACTGTACTTTCTATTCTTAGCAATTTTGTTAAGTATAGTTGATACAGATTGTTTATTAAAAGCAGGATTATCTTGTTCCATAGTGTTAATCCTCAAATTGCATTCTAGCCCACACACTCATTGAAGCTTCTTGTAACGGACCTTCAATTGGATCATCTTTAAAAATAGAGGCTACTTCTCGTAAAGCACGGTCAGCACCGGCCATCAGTAAGCCTTTACGATCCCGAGAAGACACAAAAGAATCAACCTGAGAAATTGTTCCACGGAGTTCTTTCTGCATTGACGCAATCCTTGCTACACCAACGTCTCTTTTGATAACACCATTTTCAATATCTATTCTTAACTTACGAATGTCTTGTTGCATTTCATCTATCTCTAGCAATAAAATTTTTAAATGATCTGGTTTTGAAAAAGAATCTTTTAACCAAAGATCAACAGCTGAAATACTACTGTCATAGCCTAAAAATTTAGCGTATAAATAAACCTGGATAGCAGAAAAAGATTCTTCCGCAAAAGAACAAAAAGACTCCTTGGTTGCACTATCTAAGTTGTCTATCCAATAACTAAAGACCTGAATATTAAGTTCAGAATCGGTAAGCTGCTTGGGCTTGCTTGTAATCTCTTTCTTCGTCTTTTTCGGAGAAACGCTGCTGTTGTTCATTGGTGGTCCGTTTTTCTTGTGCGCCTTTTCCTATTGTTTGACGCTCTTGATCACCAGCATCTTCCATTTTCTTCTTACTAAAATCGTAGGCTACTCCAGCGGCTTGACGGTATTTGTCAAGATCAAACCAATCATCATTAGCGTAGGTATCATCTACCATTGAAATAACCTTTTGATTTTAATTAGAAGTTGCCCATCATTGAAGCAAGACCTTGGCTGTAGATGTCACGGCGGCCTTCTACAGATTTTTGGCGTTGCTGACGCTTTTTAGATCCTTCTAGTTTATCTAGTAACTGTTGAAAAGTTTCTAGATCTACCGCTGCATCTTGTTTGTTGCCGCCTGATTCGCCAGGATCATTTGCTGCCATGGTAAAAGTTCTGATTTACTTTTAAAATTATAATACAACCCAATATTATTATTACCAGAAGCCAGACATTAATGAACCAAAGATTTGTGCATCTTTTTGTCTTGAGGCAACATCACGGGCTGTATCTCCTTTAATGCGATCTGATTCAAGACCATATTCTCCTTGCAGTTTAATTCCTTCTACTCCGTATTCTCCTTGAATTTTAGCGACATCTGCAGCACCTGCATTAACTATATTTTGTAAATCAAGACTATAACCGCCTTGAATAGTTGCTACATTCTCAGCTTTAAGCCTGTCTTGATCTGCCATATATTTTCGCCATCTTTCTTCTGATGCACTAGTTATACCAGCAATTTCAACTTGAGCGTCTGAACCATACATTGAAGCCGCTTTGTTGGCGTCCGCAACATATTTATTAGCATCATTTTGCAGTGCGGCAATTGCTTCACTACTGGCAAGACTAGTATTTAATAGATTTTGTTCAAATCCATACTGATAAGCCATGAGATCTTTAGTATTATCAATACTAAAATCAGTACTTGTTGCACCAGGGACAGAAGAAGAATACGATGCTCCTCCTTGGCCTAATTGTTTTTGAGTAGAACCACCTGTTTTGTAACCTTTTTTCTCTGCTTTTTGGGTAAACTTATTTAAATCATCAAAAGAATAACCTGACTTACTAGCCTTTTTAATATCACTACCACTGATTTGATTGTCTCCGCCGTATTCTTTTAAGAATTTTTGAAAATTAGCCATAATAAATACTTCGAATTAGTTAAGCGTTATAGAGTGCATCTTGGAATGTATTTACTCTATCAGTCCTACGCATTTGACCTGCAGAAGGTTTAAAGAACATAGAACCTTTGTCATCAAAAACAGCTGAACCATAGCGTGTTGCAAGTTCTTGTTCAGAAGGTCGTCCGTTTACACCTATAGAAGAAAGCGGTCTATTTCTTAACCCTTTAGGTTGTTGTGCCATATAAGCAGCTGCAAAGTTACCAAAATCTTGTCGTGACCCTGTTTTACCAATACTTTGAGCAAATTTAAAAATATCATTTGTTTCATCTTTACTTATTCCTTCATCACCATAAAGAATACTTCCATAACCTCTTGCGATATCTCTTGCTTCTGGCCTAGTAATTGTATCTTTTAATAAATCACTATAAGCTTTACTATTTAATAAATCAGGATCTTGCATATTGACACCTGATGCACCTAGCTGATTAAAAGCTTGGTTCTTGTCTAGTCTTCCACTATCAACGCCACTTAATAAATTGTATGCAAAACTATCTTTGTCTGGATCATCATTAAACCCGATATCACTTGGACTAAAAAAATTATTTTTCAGATAATCCATTGCAAACTGATTAGGTGGCGGTAATTGGAACATCATCCCTCCTCCTCCTCCGCCTCCGTATCCACCACTACCACCCCCACTGCTACCGCTACTACCCCCACCTAAAATACTGCTAGCTGCCCCTGCAGCAACCGGGGCAAGAAAAGGTCCTACACCAGGAATCATCGAGGTCGCTGCTCCCGCCAGACCAGGAATAATCTTTTCAAAGAACCCCATTGTTTATTATCTATTTATTTATTAATTATCGCAGACCCAAGTCAAGCAAACAACAACCGATAACGCCCAGCAAGAGCATTTGCTGCTGGTACGCCTGACGCTGCAATACCCATTGCTCCCCTTCTTGTTTGTATATTACGGAAGGGTGCACTATTTTGCATTGCTAGTTGCTGACTGGCATCTCCAATACGCATTGCTGCTCCTTTATCTAAACCGCGTAGACCAAATCCAAATTGTTGTTCTTGTGCTTGTTGATTAGCCATTGCAGTAATGGCAGCTGCTTGTGCTGAACTTTGCCCATAATTTTGCGCTGCTTGATTGGCTAAATTGCCCCCTATTAAAGATGCACCGATAGGAGCAAGCCCCTTTAATAAACCACCTGCTGTTATGTCTCCAAAGAAACCACTATTACTGTTGTTTTGAGTTGTCCCCCCACCTTGGCCAAAACCATAATCAATGCCAAAATTATTTTCAAACGGGTCTATTTCAGGTTGATAAAAATCTCCGTCCCCCATAAAGCTGGGAAGATTTGCACCTGCGTCTGTATAGAAATTAAAACCAGACATAATTACCTCAAGCGTTTATTGCCATGTATTGTGGGTCTTTAATTGCACCCTGCAGTCTTAGTCTACTATAAGCGTCTTGTACACCTTTCACCATCTCAGGTGCAAAAGCATATTTAGAAAATGCAGCCTGAGTAATTTGACTTGGAAGTCCTTTATATAAGTAACCATACATAGCTGATTCTTTACCAAACTCCTGAGCATTCTTCATGCGTTCATTTTCAATTCTGATTGCTTCATCTCCCATCGCTCGCATATAAGCCGGATCACGTTCTTCTCTTCGTCTTTCATCAGCTCGTTCTGCTTGTTCTCGCATAATTAACATTGCTTTTGTTGACGAATCTAATTGATTAAATTCATCTGCAGTTAAACCACCTATTTTGAAACCATCGAGTTTTTTAGTTTTCTTTTCAGGTTTACCCATTGCATCTACATCAAGAAAAGGATTAAGTTTTCCTGCTAATTCAAAATTAGCACCCGCTCCGTATCCCATTCCTGTTAAATCTACCGGCTGAAAATTTGGATTTAATAAACTAGCGAATCTTTGTGTAGACATTGTTAACCTCAACCAAAGCTAATGTTAGGAGCTTGCATTACACTGCCAGAGTACGGATTAGATGTTAATGCAGTACGTAAAGTAGCACCTGATTCTGCTTGTGCTCCTGTTGCTAATTTACCCGCAGTAGCAACAGTACCTAACATGGCGTAGTTGCCTGCTTGTGTATTCATCAACGCTTGCTGACGAATCATCTCAGCATTCTTCATTTTTTGAATTAAAGGATTCATCTTTTGCATTTGCTCTCGTTCTGCATCCATAGCGAACTGCATTAAATCCATCGTGCTTGAAGTAGTAACACCTAAAGTACGTTCAAGCTGATTAAGATTCTGACCAAAAATCTGCTCTCTTGCAGCAAGTTGACTACCTAGTTCCTCTTCTTTTCCTTTAGTTGGTTGGTTGGTAATTTTACGCTTAGCATATTCAGCTCCTTGTGCTCCTGCTGGGGCTCCAATTAAACCACCAAGAATAGGTAATACCCCTTTGGCTACTTTTCCATAGCCGCCAGGGAGCATGCTGGCAATTCCGTAACCAAGTCCTGCTCCACCTACTCCACCCGCGACAGCTCCAGCTGCACCTACGGGACGTTCTGCTTGTAATTCACTGACAGCAGTGCCAACTGTTGGGAGCATCCCCGCCATCATTCCATAACGGCCTGGATTATTAACAATGCTTTGTTGCATAACTTGAGCCCGTTTACCCATTGCTTCTGCAGCGTTTTGAGCACTATATCTAGCTTGGCTAAAACGAGCTGCTATAGGATCATAAGCAACTAGTCCTGCTTCATTTCCAATCTGCATTGTTTTATAAGGCTTTAACTATTATCTAAATTCTATCTCAACTAAACTAACTAGCGTGCACCTGTTATTCCATATTCTTGTGTTGTAGGTAAGTCTGCTTGTCCGTCAGAAGCTAATAAACGATTTGCTAATTTACCTGCTAAAGCACCTGTTAATGCTCCTGTCGCTCCAATCGCAGCAACTGTACGCGCTTTGGGGAGTTTTATTTTCTTTATAGTTTGTTTACCTCTTGTTTCCGTTTGTGTTTCTTGACCATAACGTAAAGCTGCACCTGCTGCTCCTGCTCCACCTGCTAACGCACCTGCTGCTTGTAAGCCAACAGGAAAACCAACAATACGTACTTCAGGTTCACCTTGTAAATTTTCCATCGTTCCCTTAACAACACCTACACCAAGAGGCCCTTTGTCGTTATACAAGAAGTTCATGTAATTTGCATAACGTTGTTTTGTTAAATCTGGAATATCTTGCTTAGCTGTTTCATACTTTAAAGGACGACCTTGACGACCAAGTACATAACGATCAATTAGTTCTGGAGCAATTTGCCCTGTTTGTCTACGATCTTCTGCTCCTTGTTCTGAATAAGATTGTGCAAATCCTTTCGGGCGTCCTAGCTCACCAATATTAGTAGCATCAAAAGTACCCAAAGAAGCACTGACAGGAATACCAACAGAAGCTAACTGTATCGCTGCTCGTTTAGGAGCCGAGTATTCATAAATTTGGCTACCGATAGCCTGTTCAGCAAGCTTATCAGCAATAGCCATTGGATGATTAAATCTCCAATACAAATGCCGTGTTGCATCGTCTGCTACATCTGTAAACAATCTTGCGCCAATAGCACCTGCTAATTGTACAGGGGTTTCTCCACTAACTCCTTTTTGTTTTAAGTCGCGATAAAACTGCCTTGCTTCTTTTGTAACTGGAAGTACAGTGTGGCTACGATCTGAACGGCCCATTAAATCAACAGCCGTTTTCCATCCTGATTGTAAGTTCTGTCGAATCGCCATAATTAAAGCCCCACAATACGTGCCATATCGCGCTCCATGGCCGCCATATTTACTTGAGGTCCTTGGTCATTCATATACTGTTGTAACGTTGCTCTAGGGTTATTTACACCCATCTGCTGGAACATTGTTCCCGGCATATATTGTCCTGCTAACAAATCCTGATTGATCAACATCCTTTGAATATTTTGTTGATCAATTTGATCCATTTGTCCTGTTGTTTCTTGTCTCACCATAGGAGCACTAGCTTGTTCTCTCATTCTTGGATCAAGTGCGGCTACAGGAACTCCTGACAAAAAAGAACCAGTAATATTTGCTGGTAACTCAAGCCTAGAAGGCTTACCTCTTATTCCACGGGCAGCGCCTTGTAATCCACCAGAAAGAACTGCGTCTGATGCTCCATAAGCTAAAGCAGTTAAAGGATCTGCTCCTGTTGCAAGATTTACACCTGTATTAAGCGCACCACTAACTAGGGCTTCATTACGAATACCTTTCATTAAACCTTTATTTTTTAAAAGTTCACCAGCTAATTTAAAAATCTTTGCTGCCATCTACTTATGACTATTAGTCTTAATTCTAAGCCCCTTTACTTTCAGCTTCTGCAATCTCTCCTTTAGACGAAGATAACAACTGTGCAATATTCATATTACCTTGAATTTCGTTTTCTGCTTTTTTCTGTGCAAGCTTAAGAAGATTACCTTTGGGATCAGGATTAGCATCTCTAGGCATTGGATTAGTAATCCTTTCAGCTGGTGAGATGGTCGGACTTAAAGCATACCGTTCTCTCCAAATTTCACCTATTACTTGGAACTCTGGTGAATTTCTAAAATCTAACTTTGTATTTGCTCGGCCCATTTCAAAACTATATAAACTCATTGCTGGATCTTCTTTATTTGTACGTCCTGTATCAAAACGTCCTAATCCAGTAAACAGTTCAAATTCTTGTGGATTACCTCCTACAAAATCTAGTCTTGGATTAAGAATTGGCTTTTTACTTAGCAGTTTATTTTGTAAGTCTTCTGCTCCAAACCGATTTGTTTTGAACGGAGGCTTTGATGAATCAGCTCTAAAAGATTCTTCGTAATTAATTTTACGTGGTCCTTTCTTTCCTTTAGAAAAAAACTTTCCAACATCATCTACATAATCAGCAGGATTAGATAAACGTCTATCTCTTGGCATGATTACTTCTTAGTCTTTTTTCTTTGATTTAATTTTACAAGGGTTTCACGTAACTGTGCTTGTTTACGTGTCTTCTCATCATAATCATCAGGATTCTTTTCTACATTAGCTTGTAGCTGTGCAGTAGTAATACCTTTCTTCTTTGCCTTAGCCGTAAAAGTACCAGGGCGTTTAATGGCTGATTGAATCCACTTCTTATCTTTCTTGGTTTTCTTTTTCTTTTCTGCCATGATTAAACTCCAAAGCCCATGGAACGAAGTACTTGTTGGGGATCGCGTCCTTCAATATTAGCTCGTCTTACAGCTTCAGAAGCTTGCATGCTACGTTTCGAAATTTCACGACGGTCAAGTTCATTTAAAGCATTCTGTGCTGCCTTTGGATTTTTCTTTACTGCATTAGAAGCAAAGTTTTGTAATTGAGTTGTAGACATATCAGTTAAATCTCCACCTTTCTTTTGTGGATAAGGAAGGTCTGTTGGTTTACGTTGAGCAGTAGAAGTATACTCACCTTGCGTTTCTCCAAATTTAGTCTTAGGCCCAGCAGCAAAAGAACGTTCCTCACCATAAATACCTATACCACCTGGATCAGAACTCTCTGGTACATACATCGGTTTAGTCGGTTGTCCTTCCCCTTGATATAACTGAACTACACGTTGACCTTTAGGTGCAAACTCAGGCACCATTTTTTCAGTAACAACATCTCTTACTAATCTCTCGGGCAAAGAAGAAGGTATATTCATTTCTAACTCGCTTAGCTCTTCACCCATTGAATATGTATTAGTACCACCTGGATCACGATATACACGATCATCTTCAATAGGCCGTCCTGAAGAATCAAAACGTTGTCTAAATTGATCAGGTTGGTTCTGAACTCTGGAGCGTCCTCTGATTGAACTTCCTGAAGCCGCTTGTGTTAAGTTCGAAAAAGGGTCTTCACCAATATTTGCAACGGAGCGTGAAAAGAAAGTAGGACTTTCAGAAGTTTCAACACTTTTCATTGTTTGTCGCATCGGCCCTGAAGGTAGAGTTACATTATCAAGGCTTTTTCCAGTAACACCCATATCACCAATTTTACTAGCTTCTCCTGTCTTAAAATTTTCTGCTAAGGCACGTTCAAAACGTGTAGTACCTGGCTGTAATCCTTGTGCTTCAAGTTCACCACGTAAAGACATCATTTGGTTACGAGCTGCATCTGCGGTTTCTTGTGCTGTGATGGGACCAAAAGTAGCCGCTGTTTCAGCAGCAATAACAGTCTTACCTTCTTTTACAGAGTCCACATCTCGTTGAACAATAGATTCAAACCGTGCATCAGCCTGATCAGAAGAAGATTGCACAGCATCTAAAGATTGAGCAGCTGCACGAGGTTCTCCCACAAGATCATAACTTTCAACAAGGGTTGGAGTTTCTTGCGCTAATTCGGATAATATATTTTTTGCTTGTCTTTCCTCTTCTTTTTCTAGACGACGAACAACAGCTGATTGACGACTTGATTCTGTGCCCATCATTTGACTAGCTTCCGCAGCTACCTCTGGGCCAGCAAGCATTTGTCCTGCTTCACCTACACTAACTTCAGATAAAAGTTGATTGACTTGATCATCTAAAAAAGTTTTAGACTGTGGAACATCTGGAGAACGACCACGATTATATATTTCTCCTGTTTCAAGATTGGTTAACTTACGTTCTGCAGGATTTAAATCTGCATAGCCATATTTCTGTGCATGATCTTCGGCACGTCTTGCTTCAGGTGCATAAGCTCTAGTCAACTCTTGTTCACCAGGAACATCTGGAAACTTTCTTTTTACCCGCTCAAAAACTCCTGCTTTAGTTTGAGAAGGTAACGCAGAAATAACAGCACCTCCCTCACCTGTCGGTGAAGGTCCCGGAGGCGGAGAACTTGGGGGCGGAATATCAGTAAAGCCAATTCCACTCTGTCCACCACGGGCACCGCCTGTCTTTTTAGGCATCTTCTTACCTTTACGTAAAGCCATTGCGCCTCCACCCAAGGCAGCAAGTCCTAATCCAATGCCAAAACCTAAAGCAGTTGTTTCTGAATCTTGTTGAGACTGTGCTTGAAGTTGATTTTGACGAAATGCACGGACCTCAGGAACCATTAAAGCCCTTTCTTCAGGTGATTCTGGGTATGGTGCTCCAATTGCACGGCTATATGCAGCAAAATCAGCGGGAGAAAGTGCCATTTACTTAATATCAACTAATTATTGACTAATAAACTTATTTTAAGCTGTAAAATTTAGAAAATTCAACTTGAGATAGACTATATCTATAAAAAGACTAATAAGATGTTATCTGAACCTTTAAGCGCCAAAGAAAATATGGAACGTGGCGTTGCATTGCAGGCAATTGCTAATTCAGCAAAAGAAATAGAGAAAAAAGGTGGTTCAGATTTAGATGTTCAAACTTTTATCCAGGGTTCCAAGCGGGAACTTGCTCGTGAGTTAGGTGATAAAGGAAAGATGGGAGAAGCAGCTAAAGCAGCTAACGCTTATAAGCAATTAGCCAACCAATAACAAATAAAGTTTGGGCTAAATATTTGGGGTAAACGTCAGGTTTGACGACGTTTTAGGCTACAAAATTTTTTATGGGAATCTATATTTTAGATTAATTTTATTTATTTTAATAATAAAAGTTTGGGCTAGTAGTTACCAGGAGAAATACTTTATTGCGACTTTTTGTGCACCTCTTTTTTTGTTCCAACCGTCCACTTTTTACCCTAATTGGGTTAAAAATCGTCTGACTCTTCTCACACACGTTGTCCGACTGCGAATGCGTATAGAAAAAAAAGAAGGGCGGGACTTTGTATATATGGAAAGAATGAATAGGGCGGGACAGCAGGAGGACAGTGTGATTTTCACAGACAATATCACAATTGTCATGTGGAAAACTCAGTAATTATTCCACAACTTGTGGAAAATGTACTTTCTATCTGTAGTTTGCTACCTTTTCTCTCTTATTTCGCGCTCTCTAGCGCCGAAGTTCAAGAAGGATTGTAGCGAACAACAACCGTCAAGCTGGACGTTAAACGTAGCAACGTTTCAACTCAACTCAATTCAATTCAATGCAACTTTTTACTGTTACTTGCGACTGTGAAACTATCTCAGTCTGGACTGATTACCTCAATGCTGAAACAGCTGCTGCTGACCACCGAGCAATGGATCCTGAGAATGGTTACCACGTTGAGACAGTTACTGAACAAGAGCTGCCTGATTTTTGGTTTAACAATCCAGGGATGAATGTCAGTGGTGTCTTTTGACCTACTGAATAACAGCCAAGACCTGAGCATGTCTCTAAACTACTCAACATTCCAACTCAACTCAACACTATGTCTTACGCATTAGAGACCAAGCAAGCTGTTTACTTCTTCAACATTGAAGGAGACCAAGCACTTGTATCCAAGCTGATCCGTAAAGGACAGAAGGGACAAGACCAACAAGCACGTTGCAGTGTAGCAATGGCTCGCCATTGGTATCAACAACTGCTTACCAAGTGATCCGTACACGCGGGACCAGGGGTGCAATCCCCCTGGCACTTATTGCCCTCAGTGGAGATGGGCACCACACACTTCAGTTCAACTCATGCTTAACACACTTCGTCTTCTTATTCCTGTTGTGCAGGCACAAGTAGAGAACGATCTCTATAACATCTCTGCCAACTGGACAACAGAAGATGGGCTAAGCAAGAAGCACACCCTCAAGGTGGGCTATAGCTACAACGATGAGGAGCTAGCACTTCTCAAAGGACAACGCCAAGAAGATGGCAGCTTTGTTTATGTCTCTCCCAAAGGACGTGTTCATCACTGTCCTGCTGACAAAGCTATGGCTTATGTCAAAGCACAGGTAGAGAAACAGGCTGCTTATCAAGCTTGGCAAGGTGTTCAACAAGTACAAGTTGCTACTGTTGACTCCTGAATTTACAAGGGCTGCAAAGCCCTTTTTTTCTTTATTCTTATTTGTATCCATGGCTAAGTACTACCTTGCTGTAATTCTAGGTATAGGTTTTGGAAGTCTTGTATGCGTGGCCGGTCAGAAACATCTGAACGAGCTTGCGATAAAGACTTGTAAAGCTCAACCTGATTATCATCGCCTAGTCACGTTAACCTCGTGGGTAGGTGATGCTAAACATTGCATGCACATTCGCTATCTAAACCATGAAACAATTCAAGCAACAAAACAATGATCTTGTATCTTATGGAGCAAGTGCTGGCCTTATTGGTATGGCTGCTTTAGTCGGTCTACCAATTGGCGGTGCTTGTGCCTATCTTATCTACACTCTCTATCGAGATAAGAGAAAGAGCAATTGATTTCTGCACTAAGGGGCTTCGGCCCTTTCCTGCAGGACTCTATATCCTGCACTCACTTTATTTTAAATCAAATGGAACGTAACCTTCTTGTCTATCAACCAGATTGTCCTGTCGATGCTGACAAACGTATCTATCGTGTCGCATGGTATGGCTATCAATCAACACAGCTACACTTCCAGAAGTGGGGCATTGTTGCTACTCCTACGTTTGATGGCAACTATGAATGGCTTGACATTAGTACTCGCACATTAATGGAGATGCCTACCAGAGTTAAGGACATGTGGTTAGAAATGCAAGACTATTACAACTATGGTGTATCTGAACAAATCGAATACATCGAAAGTTGTTACAACATTGCATAACAATTTGCTGGGCAGCACATCAGTGTGTAAGTCCCAGTTATTTTTTACTTTATCTTAATTAAAACTATCTCATTTTTTAAATGTCAATGACTACTAAACAAGTCCAAGCTGAAGCTATTCAAGCTGCTAAGAACAAAGGTTGGGCGTTTTACACCGAAGGTGATGATTACACAGCATGTGTAATTACACATCATCCTGACACTGATACTAATTGGTGTCGTGTCATGACCATTGTAGATGGAATTTCACAAACAGTATCTGAACAATGTTTACCTACTGTTTTTGAATCTGATTACATTACTAAACAACTTGACACATTCAAATTAACAACACAAATCTACTGAAATGGCATTACACACTGTACGTCTTGCTAAGAACAAGTACGTCACTCTCGACTCTTACTATCGTCCCCGTCTCCCCTCTCCCCTCATTGTAACTATTGTTGCTTGTACTTTATTAATTGGTGCAAGCATCTATGCAGTTCACTATGAAACACAGCTATGTCCCCAAGGGCGAGCTGATTACTATTCTCCTGGTTGTTAACAATGACTACTTCAATTCTTCAAGAACGCATCAACAACCTTATTGATTCTGCTATCAGTAAGTACTATCAAAAAGGTGTTAAAGATCCTGAAAGATCTCTTACAATTCGTCAACACCAGGGTAGAAAGTACATCAAACTTGAACTAACAATCTCATGGAAGAACATGTTAGGTGGTCCTACTACTGAAACTTGGTGCTTCATAGATGAACATGGAAATGTTTACAAACCTGCCTCGTATCGCTCACCAGTACGTCAAGTACGGTACAACTTATTAAACGATAGCTCTTATGCAGCTGCGTTACATAAAGCTGACTGGACAGGTGGTTTCCTCTATGCTGATTTCTGTAGTCCACCTCAGTAATTAATGGGCAGTATGTCTAATTCTTTACGTCCTGTTTACGGTACACAAAGACTACGTAAGTCCCAGTCTTTAAATCTATTTCAATTCAACATCATGTCTACTATGTCTGAATTCGACCGCCTTCTAAAAGAGATCAAGCAAGATGATCTTGACATTCTTGCAGACATTGCGTATCAACAGGAACAAGCCATGCGTGAAGCAATGGATGAACCACTCACTAACACAACACAAACCAATGACCAAACCAAACCTATCCACAAAAACTGAATACGACATTATTGATCACATCATTGCAATCATCTTTGCATTGACAACCTGTCTCATCCGCAACATCAAAGGATTATTATGGCCCTCTCACCAGAAACCTACGCCATTGCTCAAGCCCTCACAGGCTACGAAAAGTTCAGTGAAGAAGACTACCTCGAGCAATACCAAGCGGAGGTCACGTACAACCGCAGCAAAGCCTGTAACAAACCACCAAGAAACGGCAGTATCAGCAAAGACAACAAAGATAAGCTCTGGTGTTACTGGATCCCAGAGCACGATGACAAAGACATCGAAGGCTGGTATGAAGTCCCATGTAACGAAGACATTGAAGACTACTGTCTTAACTCAGTAGCTTTTACACCTGGCGACCAGGAAGTAGAACCTGATCATCCTGATTCATGGCCGAGTTTACTTGGTCTTATTTAATTTATTTCCTGGGCAGCTATGATGCGTAAGCCCCAGGCTTTTCTCTTTCAAACTCACATTACTCATGGACACAATCGAAGACATCTATGGGCCTTACTACGAAGAGAAGGCTCGTAACATCCCAAGACAATCAAGTCTTAGTCCAGCAGCGAAAGCATTATGGGAACGCATGGAAGATCTTGCATGGTCTTACACGTATGCTAATGGCTCATCAGCTGAACTTGATGAAGCTATAACATTACTTTCTGAACACCCAGGATGTAACTGGAAACGTGATACTCTCCAGTATTACATCCGGCAAACGTACTGGAAGTAACCCCCTCATTCATTAGTAAATCTTATCTATTATGCCTGAACCTACGTTCACAAACCATCCAGATAACTTTAAACATTACCAAATTGAAGTTGGTCTTGTTGAAGCTGAGATGATTTCTCACATTGCAAAGTTATTGCATGTATGTGATGAAGAAGTTATCAACAGGGCTATCTCCATGTGGTTGCAGAATGATTGGTTGCGTATGCAATCTTTATATTCAAATGCAAGACACACAATCAATGCAGCTGACAAACTTTACGGTAAACGTAATGACAACGATTAATGCATTGTATTGCAAACCTCTCTACATTCTATTAACAGATGGTACGCAACTAGTAATTAGATGCGGTAAAAATCATCTTGATATAGAACATCACAAAGAAGATTTAATGTCTTCTTTCCGTACACCTCTACTCAAATCAAATCATGACCAGAAAGAAATCACTAATCAACTTTGACAAGACAGTGGCTGGCATTAACATCACAGAACGTGGTGTTAAATCCTATTCCAAGACAATCAAGGTTGGTCCCTTCCAGTTCACAGCAAACCTTAGTGAGCACGGTCTACGTGGTTCAGTTGGATTACCTGGCACTGGTGTCAGCTTCCGTAATATAGTATCGACTGAACTACCAGATATCAGTACACCTGATCTACCTGAGTTCAAAGACAAACCTGACATGTGGTCTGACACCGAATGACAATGAATCATTACTCAGCACTTCCAGCTGATGCCAAAGTATTTATTGGTCCAAAAGGAGGTGCTTATTACTTACGTAAAGGCGTACGTGTTTACCTTACAAACAAAGAACAACTAAAAAGAACTAAATATAATGCCCCCAAACGTGGCGCATACCTACGCTACTTGCAAAACATTAAAGAAGTATAAAGACCCCCTGCACCCCCAGGGGTCCACCAAGAATATTTATATACCTTTAAGTATCTACTTATTACTAGGCCTTGTATCTACTACATGTAAGTCCTAGACTCCTGTTGTTCATTCAATTTCAACTCATGTCTATCCTTCACACTGATCCATCCATTCCAGAAACTCTTGATCGTATGGAAAGTTATGGTGGTGGCTTTGTCGCTGCTCTTGTCGTAGCTTATCGCAGAGCTGACACCGTCAACAAACAGAAGATCTTAACTACATGGTCTGAACTCTTTGTAGAGTACGGGCCTAATAGTATCTTTGCTTCTCACACTACTGACATTATGTCTATGGGTTATTCCATGGTCAAACACCTTACCATTCGTAAGTAATTATGTCTGAAGTACTTGCTATTTACAACATCGAACTTGATCAAACTGACTACAATGGAACAACTCATTGGCTCGTTTTTGCCTGCATTGATAACATGGTCCAAACACTTGCTCCTTGTTACAATCCGCCAGAGCTTTCACATCCTGGAGAATATGGTCCAGGTAATTGTAGTGCAATGCTTTCGCTGATAGAAGGTGAACTTCCACCTGATGATCCTCAAGAGTTACGTAAGTACATTCAAGATTGGGATCTTGATTGGACATTAGACGAGTAACTTATGACTGGCAGTTGAATATCTATTCAACGTAAGTCCAGTCTGGGAGTGTGGTGGAATTGGTAGACACATCAGACTTAAAATCTGTGGACCATTGCGGTCGTGCGAGTTCAAGTCTCGCCACTCCTACCTAACATTTAATCTGAATTATGTTTACTCCACATGATGTTTCATTAGTTTGGAGAACAGATGAAGCAGAGCGTATGATCGTACGTACTGCTCGTGTGTCTGCTCCTAAAAATGCAGACAACATGGACACTGGCCCCAAGCTTTTACGTTATCTCATTAAACATCGTCATTGGTCACCATTTGAAATGGCTAACATGTGTTTAGAGATACATACTTCACGTTCTATCTCACCTCAAATCCTTCGTCACAGATCATTTTCATTCCAAGAATTTTCACAACGCTATGAAAACACTAATGCAATTGGTCATCCAATTGTCCCTGACCTTAGGGCACAAGACTATAAAAATAGACAAAACTCTACTGATGATTTAAAAGAACGTATTGGTTCAAACAAACTTTTAGATTTTAATCGTCGCATTAGTATCTTATTTGAAGATGCTGAACATCTTTATCAAGAGATGGTAAGCGATGGTGTTGCTAAAGAATGTGCTCGTGCTGTATTACCTAATGCTCCTACCAAAATGTTTATGAATGGTACTCTTCGTTCTTGGATCCATTACATTGATCTTCGCACAGCGAACGGCACACAAAAAGAACATAAACAAATTGCTGAGCAATGTAAAACAATTTTTACAGAACAATTTCCTATTATTGCGGAGGCAATGTGGCACCATTAAATACAGATATGGCGCGAGCCGGAGCACACAAACGTTGGTCAAAGCCAAAAGAAGAACATTTTAAAGTAACTTACATCACAGTGTATTGTTCTAAGTGTTCTGCGTTACTCAAACGTAAACCTAAAAACATTAAACATTTAGATAGAGTTACATGTAAAGCATGTTTAAGAAACAATGCTCATGAAAAACTTAAATTAATTAATACTGGATCAAATAATGTACAAGCAAAGCTTACTGAAATGCAAGTAAAAGATATTCGTTATCTTAACCAAGAACAAAGATATAATTATCATTGGTTATCTAGACGTTATAAAGTTTCTCGAGATGCAATCTATGAAATCTGTGCCTTCCGAACATGGAAACATCTCCCTAGAAGATGCCCTGTACCTGATCCACCAAGGTCAAAGTAATGTAGCTATTACTGCTAAAAAAGTAGGCGTCTCATTAGAAGAAATGAAACGCCTCTTTGATCTTTATGTTAGTCAACATTCTATTGACCCAAGGGCCTGGGAAACAGATGTTGAATTAAGTTGGCCCTGGTCTTAAAAGACTGGGGTTGCTTTCATGTTCTTTTGATCACGCATCAATTCTTTTTTTGTACGTAATTCTTCTTCATGTTTTTTCAACAAGTGAGACAACAGTCCAGATTGAGACTCATACTTGAGTCCACGATAAGTGAGTTGCTTCATGGTTCTCCGCTAAAACCTAGACCCCGTTCCGTGTCTAGTAGATTGCGCCAGCAATGCTGGTGAACGTCCTTTTATTATAGACTAAACTAGTTTGCTGGGCAGCATAATTTTGTGCGTAAGACCCAGCTCATTTCATTTCAACTCTATTTTATTTCAACAATGGCACTTCTCAAATTTTCCACAAGCAACGCTAAGCTTAGCAAACGTTTAATCTTTTCATTGCCAGCCGGGTATACTTGTCCTAATGCTGGTGTATGTAAAACATTTTCAGATCGAGTGACAGGTAAGATTCAAGACTTACCCCAAACAAATAACACTCAAGCTCAAGCTTATAGATGTTTTGCTGCAAGTAGTGAAGCACGTAGTCCTCAATGTCGTAAAGCACGTTGGCATAACTGGGATTTACTTAAAGAAACAATGATTCTTGTTGAAGATCCTATTCATAAAATTGCTGCTATTCAAGAATTAATTACAGCATCTATCAATGCTAAAGATCCTAAACACAAGATTGAGCTAGTTCGTATACATGAGTCAGGTGACTACTGGTCAGAACTTTATTTCTTAGCTTGGCTGCGTGTAGCGCGTATGGATCCCACTCGTAAATACTATGGCTATACCAAACAGTTACAAGTTTGGCTTAATAACATAGACGAAATACCAGAAAACTTTTACCTTACTGCTAGCTATGGTGGTAATCTAGATCCAATGATTCAAAATAATGCACACAAATTTAAACGTATTAGCTGTGTTGTTTACTCAGAGCTAGAAGCTAGTCGTCAGGGTTTATCTATTGACCACGACGACAGTCATTGTTTCGGTGATAAACCGTTTGCACTTTTAATCCATGGTACACAACCTAAAGGATCTGCTGCATCTATTGCTTTAAGTAACAGGAGACGTGAGGGAACCTGGACAGGATATTCTAAATAACTACTTGCAATTTTGTGCAGAATGCGTATTATTTATGTGTTCTGCATTTACTTTATGTCTTATTTAATTAGTACTTATTTAAACGGTGTGCCACATGCTATTAAACCTAACGTTGAAAAAAATTGTTTTGAGTTAATTCCTATTACAAAAGACTCTCAATTAACAAAAGCATTTTGTTCTCCTAACAAAACAGGTGCTATGAATATACTTAATTGGATCAATGAAAATGACAACAAACTTGCCAACTCAAACCTCTCTGTTCAACCTGAAGCCAAGTTCTTTAAATGAAAAGTGGTACGTATTTGATATAGAGACTAACGGACTTTATGATGATGTTACTGAAATCTTCTGCATCGTTATCTACGATGTCACACGAAAACAAACTTTTAGTTATGGGCCTGAGTCTATTAATGTTGCTATTGATTGTCTCAATGCTGCCGATGTTCTTATTGGTCATAACATAATTTTTTATGACATACCTGTTTTACAAAAACTAATTCCTACTTTTAAATTAGAAACACAACATGTCATCGACACCCTCATCTGCACACGACTCATCTGGCCAAAAGAAAAGTTATTCGAATCAGATACAAATTCATACATACGTGTGCCAGGTGGACTCAAAGGGTCAGCTTCTCTCAAAGCATGGGGCTATAGGTTATCCGACTACAAAATTGACTTCAAAGATTTCAACTCTTTTTCTGAAGAGATGTTGTCCTACTGTATACAAGATGTCAACGTCACCACTAAATTATTCGAACTCATCCAAAAACAAACCGTTGCTGACTCATGTCTTCACTTGGAACATGTCTTTGCTTCCTGTATTGAAAAGCAAATTAGATCAGGTTTTCCTTTTGATCTTGATGCAGCTCTTAATTTTGTGGATGAACTTGAACATCTCAAAGGAGAACTAGAAACAAAATTAGTTAATCTTTTTCCTCCAATAGAACATGAAGAATGGTTCATACCTAAAGTAAATAACTCAGCTCGTGGTTATGTAAAAGATGTACCTTTCTGTAAGAAACGAATAGAAACTTTTAATCCTGGTTCACGTCAACAAATTGTTGAACGTTTAAAGAAAAAGTATGGCTGGATTCCGGAAACAAGAACAGAGAAAGGTAATCCTGTTTTAAATGATGATGTCTTAGAGAAACTACCGTATCCAGAAGCTAAACCTTTAGCTGAATACATGTTACTTAAAAAACGGTTAGGTCAAATCAAAGATGGTAACAATGCATGGATTAAATTAGTTACTCCTGATGGTTACATTCATGGTGATGTAATTACTAATGGATGTATTACGGGCAGATGTAGCCATCGAAATCCAAACACAGCTCAAATTCCGGCTGCTTATAGTCCTTACGGAAAAGAATGTCGTTCTTTATTCCATGCACCTAATGATTGGATTCTTATTGGTTCTGATGCTAAAGCTTTGGAACTACGTTGCTTGGCCGGTTACTTAGCTTTTTGGGATGGTGGCGAATATGGCACTATGGTCACGGATGATTCAGTAGATATACATACATATAACCAAGAAAAGTTTGGTGTTGAAACAAGAGATATCAGCAAACGACTTCTTTATGCAGTACTTTATGGCGCTGGATTTCTTAAAGCAGGAAGCATTGTTGATCCTAATGAAAAGAATCCTGAACGCTTAAAGCAATTAGGTAAGACAGCAATCAGTTCGTTTATGAATGGAGTACCTGCTTTGCAAGAACTAAAAAATAAACTTGCAGAAAATTTAATTGGTCGTGGTTATTTACTTGGCTTAGATAAAAGACCTTTGTATTGTCGCTCTGATTTTAAAGCACTGAATGTTTTACTGCAATCTTGTGGAGCTATCTTAATGAAACAAGTTGTTGTTAACATTCATAAAAATCTTAATAATGCTGGCTTGGTTTACGGACAAGATTGGCATCAACATGGAATGATCCATGATGAAATTCAATTGAGCTGTAGACCAGGAATCGAAAATGAAATTATTCGTCTTGCTTTAAATGCTTTTCCTGCAGCAGGAGAAACTTTTAATTTTCAATGTAAGATTGAAGGCGATGCCAAGACTGGATATACTTGGTACGATACTCATTGATTACTAGGCATCCGTGTCCTTGCGGTGTAAGTCCTAGTCTTTCTGATCCAAACTTAAAATCATGAATCAAGTTTTTGTTTGCGCCCAAGTTGCAGAAGAGCCCAAAGAAATCTATTTAGATTCTTCTCGGACTGCATTAAAAGTTAAAGTTCAATTGCCACCGATCAGTAGCAATAAAGCACCTACTGAACTTTACTATCACATCTATCAAGACCAGGGGCGGTGGCGCTCATTGATTACACAAGGCACGTGTCTTTTTATCTACGGTGCAAAACTACACCATGATTTAGAAGCTCGTGAACATTCTATTCATGGTGGTAATCCAGCTATTGTTGATGATTCTTTTCCTATCTACAACACAGTTATTCTTACTGGCCGGATTGCAAAAGATCCTGATCCAACCAATCCAATGACATTCAAAACAACAGATAGTGGTTTAATGATTGCCAATATGAGTATGACAGTAAGTAAAGGTAAAGCTAGTGCCGACTTATTTAACTTTACATCAATGAATAAAGTCAATGATTCATTTAAACCTGCAGAACTTTTAGTTAATTTATGCAAAAAAGGTACAGGTATTACTATCCAAGGTCAGTTAATTACTGACACTTGGTTTGATAATAAATTAAAACAACAACGTTTTAATACTAAGATTCAAATGAAAGGAATGACTCTTGCTCCTAAGACAGAGTCGTCTTCTGGAACAATTAAACCAGCAACAACAATTGCAACAGACTCTACACCTAAATCTTTATGGGGTGGACGTACTGCTGAAGTTGACCAAGAAGAACAAGCTTCTCAAGAACATGTTGCTGCAGTAACAGAAACCAGACAACCTATGGCTATAGCAGAACCATGGGGGAACAATACGAATGGTTTACCTTCACTGCCTAACAGTGAGTCAAGCCAACCGTTTTAAGCTACACTAACCACACCTGGGCACTCTTTAGAGGTAAGACCCAGGTATTCACATTAGTCCGACGGACTTCATGACACCAACAAAAACAACAAACAAATCTGCAACGATGAGTTTGTTTCCAGAAACATCATCCATTGTTGTTCAAAAAGCTCCAGTACAACGTTCACTTGATTCTTTTTTACATCTCACACAACCCGAATTTGTAGGTGCTGCTCCATCACCTGGGCAAATTATTGCTCTTAATAAACCAAACGATCGCAATCATTCACGTGATACCGGCGGTTTGTTTATTAAACAAGAAGATCTAATTAAGTGTGCTTGGAAAGCATCTGCTTCTGATCTTGAACCTGCTTCATTTATCCAACCTTATTGCCAAAGATTTGGTGGTAATGAAGAACCTAATGCAGGTATTCTTTTTACTAAACCACGGTTTCAAATTCTTTTTGAAACTGCTGGTCTACTTGAAAAGAATGTTGTAGATGAAAAAACAGGATCTAACAAATCTGTTATCATTGGTTCTTTTAACCCAGCAGATAATGTAACTGATCCTGGCAAAGTTAATATGTTGTGGGATCTATACAATGAAAACAAGAAAGATCACACCATACGTACTTGGTACTATGTGTATTTTATGAGTGGTTATGGTCAACGTTGCCATGACTTACCTTTGATTCTTAGTATTAAAGGCGCTGTTGGTGCATCGTTCCGCGATCAACTAAAGGCATTTAGAGATGATGTAGGTTCTGCTTTAGCAGCTGCTACTGAAACTCCTAAGCGTCCTGCTAATTACGATGCTTATGCTCAGTACATTTTCCAACCTTATCTTGAATTAAAAGATGTAGGTCAAGGTAACAACCAATCAACTGCAGTTACAGCTTTTGATTATGAGCATCCTCTCTATGACCAGGGACAAGAAGCTGCTTTAGTTTCTTTGAACTCTCATATTATTCCTGATAATCTTAAGACAATTACTTCTGAAGAACGTCAAGATGAATATGCTATTGGCATGATGAGTCGTTACACAGATGGTAATGGCTTTATTAATATTGCAGATGGTGTGCAAATCACACCGATGGGAATCATGCCTCCCATGCTTAAAGAATCTTCTAACAATTTGTTAGAAAGTTCTATCTCAGATAAAATGCTTAGTTCTTCTAGAGATTCCTTAGGAGCTGATTCGAAGTTCTGATTCCATTCGGTTTAGTGAATCTTTTACTAAACCTTTAATTACACACTGGCGGGTCGCTGCAAGCTTGACAAGCAACGTAGCGATCTGCTTTAATTCATAAACTGAATCGCAACTCTCTATGTAACGTTCCATTTTTACTTTCCAAAATTCTTCTTCTGGACTTGTTTCAAAAGTTAAAGACATTTAATTCATTTAATTTCATCTCATTCTAATCATGACTACAACAATTGAACAACTCAATGCTGGTCAATCTATTATCTATTCTCGTTCAAACATTAAAAGAACCTTTGATGATTTTGATGATACAGATATTTCTGCCATCTGTTTTGTAAATGACAATTTAGTTGTTGTTTACAACGATGGCTTTGAAAAAGAATATGACAAGCAAAAGGTAAAAGAAACATTTAAAAACTTTCGCTCTCGTTGTCCCGATTTCTTTTCTTACCTTGGTCCTGATTTAAAAGGTCCCAGCTTTTGGCGTAACAATTGTTATGTCTTATATAAAGGTTGGAACTATCAATTCCAAAACTCTTACCGTCTACCACAATCCATTATGCAACAACGCTGGTGGGATAAGTTAGACCACATACAAGATGAAGAAACAATGAAAGCATTTCTAGATAACCCAGATTTTTCTTTTGGTTATCTAGTGGCTCCTGATGGTGTTTTATATCCTGATCCTCCTTTGACGCTTGGTGATTCAGATGAAATTGCAACTGAACCTGATTCATCACCACAGTGCAGTTGTGGTTCTTTCTTACAACAAAAAATAAATCTAAAAGAAATTCAAGCAGAAATTCCAGGTTACCAACCAACTTGTAAACACTTGACTTGGATTGAACGTTGGAGAGAGCTGTTATCTAAACGAGCTGCTTTGTTTGATGCTACTGAAGGGGGAATGAATCCAAATGCAACAGCTTGGTCCTATGCTCCGCCTAAAGAAGGTGAAGTCTTAGGTCAGTTCCAAGTTCTATATACAACCTCTGGTCAGATGGCTCCTATTAATAAGTGGAAAATATATCGCAAAGAAACAAAGTACAGCCAACATGATGCCTGGTCTTTGTTTGAAGCTATGATTGAAAACAAATTCATTCCTTTTCCAGCTCCTGCGCTGTCTCAGCTAGCCCCTTTCTTTAAACAAAAAACCTAGGCCGCATTGCGTAAGTCCTAGCGTTTATTTCTTTTACTACTTCATTTCATGTTTGGTTTTATTTTTGGTCTTGCTTCAAACTTTTTACGTGATGCAGCTACTGCAATAGTAGGAGCGGCTTGTGCTTTTGCTGTTAACTATGTTACTTCCTTCTTCTCATGACACAGATCACTTCAACCAAGTTGGACAAGCTTAATACCTTTGAGCTTTATCAACACTATGCTGCCTTACAAAATAGTCTTGATTTCTTTACTGCTGACTCCAAAGAGTTGGTACTCTCTGAGCTTGAGTCTTGTTCCAGGTTCCGCTCTCGAAAGATTGATGGTCTTTATTATCAAATACAAAAAAATGAAACAGCTATAGAGCACGGAAAAAAAGTTAAAAAAGAAATTGATGTTTCATTAAAGCATCATCAAGCCAACCTTAATTCAATGCGTTCCATATTAATGGAGCTTAAGCGCAGAGGTTTTGCACAAGATAATAAAATCACAGGTAAAGATTATGAATTTACCATTTCACCTATTAAAGATAAATTAGAAATTTCAAGCAAGGTAGAAGATTGGTCAGATGACGAGCGTTCTAAATACGCTATGGTTAGAAAGACCACCACCTCCATTCAATGTACAAACATCAACGGAGATGTTTTGCACACTGAAGAAAAAGGTAAATCTGAAACCATACCTAATCCTGATGCCCTTTTCAACTCCTACCAAAAAGGTGAGCTACTCCCCAAAGGAGTCACCATCACATCTAACTATGCCATTAGAACACGCCTCCTCTTGGATCAAACATCATCCAAATCTGCAGCCAAGCTTTTATCAAAATCTTGAAGTTCCTAAAAACATTAAAGATGCAGAGCTACGTATGCAATGTGCAAAGCAAGCTGTTGTTGATATTGATCTTCAACTAGTTATTGTTAACCACGAGATTGACTTAGAAAATGTTCAAGACACTCCTTATAACGAAAATAAAGTAGATGATTTTAATGAGCATAAATTAAAGCTGTTAAAAGCTAAACGTTACCACAACAATGCGGCTAATGCTTATTGGTACTATATGCAAGTTGCAGTAGGATAGTTGAAAGAAGCAAAGACAACAAATGAACTCTAAGAATTATGACGAACATATTTACTATATCCTTGAGCACTTCACCAAAGGAGGCACTCCATTACCTGCGTTGATTGGTAACAAACTTGAATGGCAGGTCACTACCTTAGTAGCTGGCCTGCTTGCCAATGAAAATGTTTCTAGTGCTATTGAACCTGAAGGTATTGTTGATGCTGCTATTAATTACGTCAATGTTATTCAAGAACGTTTAGGCCATTATCAAAACGCCAAAGTAAACACACTAGAAAGTTTGCTTGATAAAAACTAATAATTTACTAGTATACTTTTAACAGTTTCATTTTTTGTAGTGACCAAGCCGCTTGCTCGTATTGAGTTTACAGTTAGTGTTGAGATTGAATATGATCCATTCGTAGGACGTACACCTGAACAATTTGCTGAAATTGTTCATGATGATTTAATTGATTCTTTATGGGAAATGCGAGCTGGAGCTGTGCAAGGTTTGTTTACTGATGTAAAATCTGTAGATGTTCCTAATCTTTAAATGAACACGGACTATTTGAAAGACTGGGATCTTTTAGAGCAGCAGCAAAGAACAGAATTTATGGCACACATGTACAAATGTTCTGGCCGTACTAACGGTTTATATACCGGTTTATGGAAAGACTTTTGTATGAATGAAGCTGGTCCTGTATGCAAGCAAATGTTTTTTGATCGCATAGAAGCTATTCAAAACTTTGTTGCTTTAGAAGAAGCAAAGAAAAAAGAGATGTTTATTCCGACTCTTCATGACTAAATAAAGGTGGTTTTTCCATAGGGTCTTTAGCTGTTTCACCAATGGCTTTAGCTCTTTTATAAAACATATTATCTGTTTTACCCACCAACTCTAGGTGGGTTTTAATTTTTACCCAGTTTTCTATTTCGTATTTATCCATGACAAAAAATCAATTTGTTTTATATTAAAGGTTTGTAATTTTTAATATTGTTTTAATAGCTTCATATTTATCTTGTTGTTTCTTGCCAGCCTAAAGAAGCTAAGACATCTGCTCCTGCGTTATTAGTGGAAGCCACTAAGATTAATTCATAAGGTGTTGATGTAAAACTATTACGTTCTAGTTGATACTCAAATAAATTTTCACGTTGTAATTGTGACATCTGAGATCCTTGGTTAGACCCTACTGCATAGCCAGCTGTTAAAACTTCACCATCTCCTAAACTATATCCTGTTGCAGTGATATTGTACTCAACCAATGAAGATGTAGATGTACCAGCACTAACCCAGCTTCCTCCTGTAGTTGATCCACCTTGGATAATCTCCCAACAGTAGTTGGCATTATTAGTAATGCCTAAAACATTTAAAGAATCAAGAATTACAACACCATCTAAACGATTTGATTTTAATCGAATCGATATTACTGGATACTTAGTAGAGGTAACAGTTAAATCTCTTGGTGAAGCAATAGGTAACTTAGCTTCAGTGGATTGACCATGGAGTTGATAGCCCCCTTCTGACAATACTGTTGAACAAATTTGTTTTAATGTACTACTACTAACAGTTGTATCTGTATTAATAATTTCTGCTCTGATGGGTAGTGTTGCAGTTGTAATGTAAGTTCCTTGAATTACATTGGCATGGTGGAAAGAATGGCAATGGATATAATCACCATCAATAATAAATCCACAACGAACTGTTCCGGAACCAAGCCATTCAAAATCAAACCAAAGAATCTGTACCTTTGTTAGGTCTAATGTAATACCCGACTGACCTGTTCCATCAAGTTTGTCTACATTCCAATTACTTTGACTAACTTCTGTATTAACAACAGATCCTGTAACTGCACTACGTTTTACAAATGCAGGTTCATTTGTATTATTTAGTTCTAAATAAAAACCATTGGATGCTCCGTAATACCCAATGCGTTGTTTTAAATTTGTTTTAGTTTCATTAAAGGTAAATGAAAGAATTGATAGTAACGATTTTCCAGGTTGATAGTTAAAGACTCGTTTTGTTTCTCTTAAAACTTGAGCGCCAGACACTGTGGTCACCGTCATATCAATCAAGCCTTGATCAATATTATGTGATGAAGATCCACCAGTTGTTGTAGATTCAACCCAATGACCGTTATCTGAATAACGATGAGATGAATCAAATAAAGTAAATGGCTCAGATATTCTTAAACGACCAAAAGCATCATGGGCTACACCTGCTGGTGCAATTAAAATTGGAGATAAATCATCTCCTGCTGAGGTAATTTCAAGAGGACGACCACTGATCGTTTCTACTTTAGTGACGTTATACAGGGATCTTCCATGATCAAAACGCAGTGGCATCTTTATTAAATTAATTTATATTGTTATTCTAAAATAAATAGTACAAAGAGTAACACAATCTCATGTATAGCGGCATTCCGTTGGAACAACCTGATCAACCATTGGAACAACACGAAGAACCTGTGTCCAGTAATCCGCAGCCCTTGAGTAAAAAAGAACCTATTGGAAAACTTGCTAATGAATTGATTACTCTTAGTAGTCATGCTGCTCACTTGATGCTTCAATCGCATTTGTTGCACCTTAATTTTGAAGGGGCTAATTTTTTTGGTGTGCATAAATTCACCAAGAAACAATACGCAAAGCACCAAGAACAATTGGATCGACTCGGAGAACTTGTACGCTCTCTTGATTTTATGATGCCAATGTGTTGTAAAGGTTTGATGGCAGCGTATAAAAAATTTGATCATATTGATACTTACAACAGTAGTTCAATGCTTTATACCTATTATAAAAACCTTGAACAATTCGGTATGGATTGTAAAAAGGTAGCCAAGCTTGCAGCTAAACAAGAAGCTTATGACATTGAAAATTATTGTGGTGAATTAATTGAAGACTGCTTTACTGCTTCTTGGATGATTAAAGCTACGCTGCGACGTTCCTAAGATAGGTTGCTGCACGTTCTAGTTGTTCTGGATTGTCATTCATATGGCCTAAAGCGATGTTGCATTTGTGGCACAAGAGGCCACGAATAGTTTTTGTTTGGTGACAATGATCAACATACAAAGGTTTGTCTGGCTGTGTCCGCCACTTGTCGGGCTCTGTCTGGTGTTTGTCCGCCACTTGTCTGGCTTTGTCTGGTCTTTGTCCGCAGATTTTGCAACTATGTTTTTGTTCTAATAACATTTGATCATATTGTTCCTCTGTAATTCCATATCGATGCTTAAGGTTATGCTTACGACTAGCCACTAATAGTATTTATCTTTTATAAATAATAACAAAAAAGCGGGTGTTTAGCCCGCTATATATTTCTTTTAAACCGTACCGTTCGGAGACATTTTGTGTGTGTGTGTTTAAATGGCTCTCGACTATTGAGCCGGTACAACTGTAGCCCAAATTACATCATCGTAACGGTTGTTACTTTCTCGATTGTCAAAAATCTGTACATTCTTTCTATCTTCTTCTGGTAATGCATTTGTTAGTAGTTCTAAATGCGTAATAGCTTGGATGTCTTCAATAATTAAAATGCCTCCAGGTTTTAACATTGGGTAATAATGCTCAACCGCAAATAGCTGAGAAGATAAACTATGTGGTCCATCATCAATAATAATGTCAAATCCTTCTGCACATTCATCTGTAAACAGTTTTACACTGCCTCCGTTATATGCATCTCCTTGGTAAAAGTCATAGCGTTCAGGATCTAGTTGGTCCCAAATTAAATCCGGTACGATGTCTTGAATGTCAGAAAGAAAAAGCCTAAAGCCTGGTAAATATTCATGCCATAACAGAGATGATCCACCATGTTGAACACCAATCTCTAGTAAAGTTCCTACTTTATTTAGATAAGGTTTTAATAATTCTGCGTAGATTCCTGTGTAATTATGAATAGTATTTTTATCTGTGCCGCCAGGGGATTCAAAACCATTAACGTTTAAATCTTCTAATAAGCTAATAATAAAAGGGTCAGGCTCTTGCCATTGATTTTGTTTCTTCATTACTTGTTCGTTTAAATACCTATTACTATACAACTTTTTTGCATACGGTTGTGTGTAATGCATCGCAATATCTGTGCGATTTAAATTACTTTCCCATAAGTTAGTTACGATTGGATCTCCGGTTCCAATCCAAAACTCACGCCAATAACGATTAGGTTCATCAAAGTATTCATCTGATAAAGAAGCAATATATTCAGTTGTTGCCCACCAAAATCCCCCTGAAAAATGAGGGTGCCAACCCATTGAAGTACTCTCTTGCCAGTTCACACCAACAATATCTGATGGTGGTTGTAGTTCACTTTCACCTAACGTCAAATGATTGATACAGTTTTCCCACTGATGAATACAGAAAAATTCCATCAAATGACGCCAGTCATCTGTAAACTGTGTTCGGCGTGATACACCTTTAGTGTGCATGTAAAGCACAACTGCATCATCATTATCTTTACACCAGTTATGTAAAGCCCTTAACGTATCTGTTTCCTCCTGTTTATTCTGATTCTCGCACGCAATAGCTTTACTTGGAAGAGACAATAAGTCAAGGCTGCCGTTAAACCCAATGTAAAAATAATCAAGTTGTTCATACAGTTTACTTGCTAATAAAGCTCCTACTTGTTCGAGATACATATCTTCCCAGTTATCTCCTGGGAAGACGTGATAAAAAACTGCATACTTCATTTGTGATCTCTTACTTCATCAATGTAAATGTCTGGCATCATTGTAATAATTTTTCCTTTGTAACCATCATGTCTTAATTTAGTTGTAATAAAACCAGCAAAATTGTGTGCCAAAATCACAACATTATCTGGTTCATCATCCAACATAAATTGACGACTATGGATTTTCATTCCAGTGCCAGGTACAAACTTGCCTTGTTTTTCTGGTGTGTCATCTACAATGTATCCACCCTTTTCATTAGTAATCTGAAGAGCATTAAGATAAATACAACCTTTAGCCGCTGCCCCAAAGAAGACTGTCTTTCCTTCTAACTTATTTAGAAAGACTGTATCGTTAATAATTTTTCTATATGTATGGCTATAAAAGTTACGGTAGTCATACTTTTCTTCTTCTTTAATAAATTCATCTGCTGCTTGAGTGTCCCCATAAAATTCTTTATTTGTAATCCATAGCCGCATTGACCCGCCATGAATGCTTACTTCTTCTGCATGATAGATATTAAGACCGTATTTAGATAATAATTTTTTTAAAGGTTTGATCATCCAATAGTAATAATGTTCGTGATAGAACTGATCAAACTGTAAGGTTTGAATAGTTCGCAAGGTATATGGAAACTCAAGGATCCAGGTACCATCAAGTTTTTCTGCTATGCCTTCGACAAATCGTTCAGCATCTGGTGTGTGCTGAAACACATTGGTTGAAGTAATAATGTCTGCTTTAGGAACATCAGTGTCCTTATTAAAATAATCGTTAATGTAAGTAATTCCTTTTGTTTCGTTTTCTTCTTTAAAAGATGTACTAGCATCGACGTTGTACATCTTTAATGTTTCTTTCGTTTGTGATTGAAAAGAATCAAGAAGTGTACCGTCATTTCCTCCTACATCAATGATTACTTCATGGCGTAGGTGTTTAATATCATGCCAAAGTTCACGGCAATGATATGTGTAAGGCATGCTTACACCTGAATGATACAAATAATCTTTGTATAATTCATCACTAGGTACCTTAGTATCTAGTTTAATTAGTAAGTCTTGATCCATTGTGGCGCATAGCTGATATCTTTTAGCATTTAAAGCAGCTTCTTTTGATAGACATAAGTTATTTACTAAAGGTTGCAAACTTAAATTTAAAAGAATCATCTCACCAGCGGAGTTCTTCTCGACGTGAGGGATTGAACGTCCAGTAGTTGATGGGTAATCCTTGGTTGAAGGGAGTTTCATACTTTTCTTGACTAGGCTTTCCGCCCCATTTATTTATATAATACATATAATTCTGTTGAAATGTATATTGATTTTTTTGTTTAAAGCGAATCGAACTATTTAAAGTACTAGATCTATCGTGGATACTGTGTAATGGAAGATGCACAACATCTGCATTGGCTAACTGAATTCTTCGTTTGTAGTCGTTGTCTTCAAAATAACCAGGGAAGAAATTCTCATCAAGCAACCCTACTTTCTCAATAAGAGCTGGCGTAAAAATAAACCCACACATATCATCAATACCCTCTCCTAGAAAAACCCCCTCCTTAAAATCCTTATTGAGTAGGTTTTTATATTGGTTTTTGGCCACCCACCAGTCAAACCCAGTGACTATCCAGTGGTCACAATCAGTATTGTCACGTATGATTTGATTCACTGCCCCAGGGTACCCTGCGTTTTGGTTGTTTGAAACGATTACAATCTCATCGATATTTTTTGGATGGTTATGACAAATTTCATCAATTGCATTGTCTACACTAGGATCTTTCCCTTCTGAATTATCCAGGATGTAATAACGTTTTAATGGAACGTCGATTGTTTTGATATGTCTAAGCAGTTTTTCGCCTTGTACCATGACTGGTACTGCTATTAGATCTAAACACTTCATCGTTTTTAAGCTACAATAAATTTAATATACACAACTTACCGTGGTTGATACGGATAAATCTTTAACTGTTTACGATTTATTTAACGAAGACCCAGAAACTTTTCTTGAATTAAATTCTAAACCCGCTAGGGTTGTTATTAATGGTAAGCGCCATTACGAAACACCTTTCAATACTGGACCGGCTGCTTCTGTTACTACCATTATTAGTGAGACTGCTTCTGAAGCAAATAAAAAGAAACTAGAAATGTGGTCTAAAAATAATCCTGGTGTTAAAGAAGCTGCAGCAGAACGTGGTACGGCGATACATAGCTGTATGGAGATGTTCCTGAAGAAAGAAGTCTTTGACGTTCCTCCCCAGTATCAAGAATTTTGGACCGGCATGCCTGATATTCTTGAACAATTTGAAGAAGTTCTTTGGGCAGAAACACCCTTGCGTGATGATCACTTCTTTTCTTTGTCCGAAGATGGTATCGGACGTGTTTGGGGACGGGACGCAGAAGAGAGGCCATGGGTCGGTAGTCCAGATATTATTGGAGTAGCTAATGGAAAGCTAACTCTTGCCGATTTAAAGACTAGCGCGAAACCTTACTGTCGCTGGTGGCCTAAAGATTTAGAAAAGGGTTGCTTAGAGTGGCGTAACAGATTGGGAGGTTACATGAAGTTTAAAAAAACTTGTTTACAACTAGGTGCTTATGCTTTAGGTATTGAACAGACCCTTAATATGAAAGTTCAACAAGCAGCTATTATTGTTTCAACACCAGAAGACACACAGTTATTTAAAATTTCTCGTCGGCATCTTGATATATGCCAAGAAAAATGGTTAAAAGTAGTAGAAGAATACTACAAACAAATTAATAACTGTGTTGTTTATGATGTAGATAATGTTTAAAAACCAAACATAGTCATTAAATTATCTGATATCTTTCCACCTTTTTCAGAATATTCTTTTAAATAATTTTTAATGTATTTTTTATCTTGGTTTTTGTAATCTAAGGCAGACTTGTAATCTTTCATTGTAAATTTATTACCAAAAAGATTAGCTACATTACTTTGTCTTAACTGATCTTGTAAATAACCACCAAACTTTTGAGCATCATCATTTGAATCATAAGTTCTAATTCCTGCTTCTTTTAAACCATCTTTTGTATCAAATTTTTTTCCGCCTTGATCTAAATACCATTTATACATGGTATCAACTGATGCAGGATCATCTTCTTTAGTTGTTTTTTTATCGTACTCACCTGATTTGTATTTATTCCAATTGCTTAAAATTGTTTTTTGATCGCTTTTATCATCTACATTTGTAAGCCCTGAACGGCTAGCCCATTCTTGTATCTCATTATCAGACATTCCTGCATCACGCAATTTTTTAATTTCTTTTAAATCACCGTCTGTATTTAAATAATTTTCAAACTTCTTGCCATCAAAGGAAGCTTTACCTTGCATTTCAGGTAAATCACCACCTGTTGTTTTTGTTTTAGTTCCAAAAAAGTCAGATGGTAAGTCAGTTTTTTCTCCTTCTAAACTTGGTAATTTAAGTTTTTTTATTTTTTCTTTTGCTTCTTTTGTTTTTTTTGTTTTTTCTTTTTCTTTTTCTTGTTTAGGTTTGGTGTATAACGCTTCGTTAAATTTATCGATAGAAGCTTTAAAATCAGCTTGTCGATCTGTAAAAAATTTAGGTGGTTCTCCTGTATAAGAGCTATACTCACTAGGGTCTTTCATTACTGACTCACGAACAGGAACTCCTTCTCCGTAAACTGGTTGGTCTTTGGCTGCAATTCCTGCTAAAGCAGTTGCTACTGCACTTGGATTTGTTGAGCCTGTATTGAAAGAAGCAATTTGATCTCGTGTGTCTTGTAAACTTTTTTCCATACGCTCATAATCAATCCTTCCATGGGTTCCGTAATCAGAAGGGTTGTAAGGAGGATTAGGATTGTAAGCCATAACAAATACTCTTTATTATTATTTTAAGACAAATTACTTTGATTAAAAGTTGGATTTAAGCCCATTAAGATAAGAAGACACAAAACCGAATCGGCTCAATGGACCATAAGATCCAGACGGGCCAGTGGATTCCGCATATCCATGAAGCTATGACACTAGCTGCTGATGGAGATTGCTTTCTGCTGCCTTCTTTTGCTCATTTACATGCTTATGAAATAGCTAAAGATACAACAAAATGCTCAAAAAGTTTTAAAGTAAAGATCGAACAATGAGTTTAATGTCAAATCAAAATTTAAATGCTCTGAAGCCAGGGGAACTTAACCTTTCATTAATACCTCTGGATTGGCCCCTTACTCCTCTGGGTGAAAATAAAAATCCATATAAAACAGGTTGGCAAAATAAACCATTTACTGTAAATGATATTGCTCACGAAATTGAAGAAGGCTTTTGTAAAGCTATTGGTTTGTTAAGTGGTCCTGTTTATAACCAGCCTTACGGTTTTGTTTGGATTGATATTGATGGACCTTCCGTCTATAAAAAAATTGAGGAGCTATCAGGGAGTTCTGTAGAAGAAGCTCTTCCTCCTACTCTCACTATTTGTTCTGGTCGGGAAGGTAGAGAACGCAAGCTCTACAAAGTTCCCAAAAAAATGTGGAATCATTTCATCCGCAATAAATATTGCTGGCATGCAGAGGGGAATCGCGAAAAACTTGAAGTACTTTGGAAAAGACATCAAGGCGTTTTAATGGGGGCACACCCAAATACTGATGGATATTACACAAAACAAAATGAAGACTTTACATTTGTTGACAACATTAGCGAAATTCCGGCTTGGCTTATTATTGAACTCAATATAAAAAATAAAAAACAAGGTCTGCCACAAGAAGAAACAACAAGAATCTTTGGTCCTAATTTTGCGATCAACTCATTTATTTCAGTTGAACGTACGATGCAAGAAGCTGTTGAAGCCATGTGGGCTATGCCCCCAGAGGCAACTGACGACTATGATATTTGGATTACAATTGGTCAATCACTTCATTCAGTAGATGATACATTATTAGATGCTTGGGATGAGTGGTCTAAACAATCAGAAAAATATAAAGAAGGAGAATGTCATCGGCGTTGGTTATCTTTTTCTAAAAAAGGTGGGCGTGGTATTGGTTCTTTATTTCATCTAGCAAAAGAAAATGGCTGGCAACCAGATCAAGGATATAAAGGATTAGGTGTTGATGATAATTTACTTGAATTTGCTGTTCAACAACTAGAACAGTTTGAAAAAAATGCACAACAAAATCAAACTGCACCAATGATTTCATCTTTACCACGTACATTTTCTAGTCCTATAAAAGAAACTAAAGAAGATAAAAAAGCAAAACGTAATAAACCCGATGACTTTATTGTCAATGTGCTCCTTGATATGTATCAAGGTAATTTTTTATTTTCACAGGGACATGATGAATTCTTTTCGTACGGAAGTAAATCTCCTGGGCTTTGGTCTCCTTTAAATGAACTAGAAGCTAAAGCAGATATTTATAACAAGCTTGACATTATTAAAGAAGAGCATCTGCCCAGGGGCTTCGGTCCTAAATTAATTAGTGACATGTACGCCATGTTAAAGATGCAGCTTTCATTCGATGAATGGAATGAAAATAAAAACTTGTTGCTTTTTAAAAATGGTGTGTTAGATGCAAACTCTTTAAGCTTGATGCCTTTCCAAAGAGAGTTTTACTTAATCCAACTTTTGCCTTACGATTACAATCCAACTGCTGACTGTGAAGAAATTATTAAGTGGTTGAAGTTTACACAAAATGGTGATTGGGGGCGTGTCCAGGTTTTGCGGGCTTGGCTTCGTGCTGTTTTGATGGGTGCTTCCAATATTCAAAAGTTTGTTGAGATTGTTGGCCCCGGTAAATCAGGTAAATCAACCTACGCCAACCTTTGTAATGCATTGGTTGGTGATGAGAATACAACGATCTCAACACTAGAACACCTTGAGAAGAACAGATTTGAAACCGCTAATTTATTTAAAAAGAAATTACTTTTGTTTAATGATGTTGAACGTTATGGCGGTAGTGTCTCAATCCTCAAAGCTTTAACTGGTCGTGACCTTTTACGTAACGAGCACAAGTATCAGGTAGGAAAACAAAAGCCATTTAAATTTGATGGACTTTGTATGATTACTGCCAATGAACCAATCCAAACAACTGATCCTACGTCTGGTTTGGCTCGTCGTCGTTTAACAATTCCATTTAATAATCCTTTTAGAGGTTCTTCTAAAGAGCAAAAAACTCTAATTGATATGGATGATAACGGTAATGCGTTTGGTGAATTTGCTCCATTGCTTCCTGGCTTGGTTAACTGGCTTCTGGATATGACAGAAGATCAGATGCGTGAGTTCTTAATGGAAACAAACAAGCATGTAAAATTCTTTGCTGATTACACAATTGATCAGCAACTGAAATCCAATCCTGTGAAAGACTGGATGCACCACTGTTTAATTTTTGAACTCAATACATCTGCTCAGATTGGTTTTAAAAAGTTTGCTCCGCAAGGTAGCTCTACTCATTACGCAAAAATTAATGAGTGGCTATACGCTAGTTACTGTGAGTTTTGTTTGAATTCAAACAACAACATTATGTCTCGCTCACGGTTTGAATCCTTGTTAATGGACATCTTTAACCACCAGCTACATCTAAATATTTACGCCAAACGGAATACAAAGGGACTACGTATTTTCAATATTGCTATTAGAACTGGGCAAGAACGATATGAAAACTATCCCTCTCTTATTGATTTAGGAGAAAATCCTGAACGGTATAAAGATTTTTATGGGCAAATTGATGTTGGGTACAAACAACACCTACCAAATAATCCAGAATAATTGTTATAGTTAGCTCAGTTTTATTGAGCTAATGTCTAAAAAACCTAAGATCTTATGGTCTGGTGACATTGTTGCACGTACAGGATTTGCACGAGTAACTGAAAATTTAATCACTAGGCTAAAAGATCGATATGAAATTGTTGTTCTAGGTAACAATTGGTGGGGTGATGCAAATGAATTTCAATCTGAATTCAAAATGTATCCTTCATCCAATCGGTTCCAGACAGAACCCTTTGGTGTGCAGCGTATTAGGGAAGTAGCTGAGAAAGAACAACCTGATTTGATCTTTGTTAATAACGATGCTTGGATTGTAAATCAGCTGTATAGCAAGATTAAGGACTATCACGAAGCTGGTAAGTTTAAATTTATTGCTTACATGCCCATGGACAGCTACGGCTGGACTGGGTGTTTGACTGATTATGCAAATTCCTGGGATCAAATTGTTGTTTATACAGAATTTGGTGCACATGAATTCCACTCTTCTGGTGTAACTCAACCTGTAACTGTGATTCCTCATGGTGTTACAGACGGTCAGTTTTATCCCATGGATCAAGCTGAGTGTCGTAAGAAATTAAATCTTGCAGAAGACGGCTTTATTGTTTTTAATGGCAACCGTAACCAGGCTCGTAAACGTATTGATATTACGATCGATGCTTTTGCTGAGTTTGCTGTAGGTAGGCCGGATACAAAGCTGTATCTACATATGGGGAAAAAAGACCAAGGCTGGGATGTGATGAATCTCTTTGGTCGTGAGATGAGAAAACGTAACCTCGATCCCAACGGTCGCATCATCATGACGACTGATACTCCTAATCCTCCTTCTGTTGATGTGGGCTTGCTTAACATCATCTATAACGCTTGTGACGTAGGCGTCAACACGTGTAAAGGAGAAGGGCATGGATTGGTTAACCATGAGCACGCATCCTGTGGTGTGGCCCAGGTAGTGCCCAATCACACGTCTTGTAAAGAGATCTTCGAGGGTGCTGCACCTTTGATTGATAATTGTTTTATTGACGTGGATATGAATTACAACAGGGACATGCCTGTACCTAGTACAGAGCACCTGACTGAAATTTTGAGTGAGCTGTATGACGATAGGACCTACTTGAAACAAGTTGGATCAGACTGCTTCCAGCGGGCTACCGATCCTAAGTATCAATGGGACACAATTGCAGAACAATTTAATGAAGTCTTTGAAGAATCTTTAAAGGATCCTATTGAAATTGATAAGCCTGTGATCAGAAAACCTAAGAGACGTAAACAAAAGGTGTAACAACTTAAACTTTTTGGGGCCTTTTGGGCCTCAATTTTTTTCTAGGGCGGAGTTTGCTTGTCTCATTTCAATCTCAGCCCTGCTGTAATCCATTGTGGGGGAGTGGGTCCCAGGTATCAGGGCGGATCTCGACCCCCCTAAACCTCTTAGTCTTAGAACAACGGCCCTTTTGGTAGACATTAATGGCAGACAGTTTTGGGCGTCTCACTAGACTTAATATTGGATTTTTTGCCGAAAGTGTCTACCAAAACTGTCTACCAAAAAGGCCGTTATTACTATAATAAGAGTAAATAGGGGGTGAGAATGATGAGACTCACGTGAGATCCACTGCGCTGCAGTTGATTTACATCGAAAACAAAGTCCGCCCTGAGACACCAAAGTCCGCCCTAACCATGGCAAACACCCTCACCAATCGTAAAAAAAGAGCGAAAGACATCTTGGACGGGTTAAATTTCAGGTACCTTCCTGATGAAAAAGATGAAACTTTGGAGGCTTTGGGTTATTACAGAGGATTTTCTTGTCCCTTTGGTCACCAGATTCGAGATAAAAAAAATCACTGGTGTTATCACTGTGTGCGCCGTATTCAGGGAAACATCTGTGGTTTAGATATTAATTATTTGCATAACATTTATCAACAAGATGCGAGAGAAGTACTAAGCCTCATAGAGGTTGGCAAGCCAAATGAATGTTGGCCAATTCGTTTGGAAGATGACAGTTATAGAGAATACAAAACACCAAAAAGAATTAACTTTCCTTCTTATCGCACTGGTCAAATGGACCGTCGTACTGACAAAGTTGGTATCCATAAAGCAATTTATACTTTTACCTGGGGGGATGTAGGTAGCATGCGTGTGAGTCGGCGCTGTCGTAATAAATGGTGTGGTAATCCATTACATATGTGCTCCAGCTGGAATCGAGCTGATGTACTAAAAGATTTTCACTACTTGGATCTTGAATTAAATCCAAAGAAACTATTACTCATGGCCAAACGTCACCGGCATAACCTTCCGATCGAAGATCTCATTGCATTGTCTTACCGTCCTACAATTGCTAGCCCACAATCTGTAGACATTTCCCAGAAGTACAATGGAGAATAAAGCCTACACAGGTGGATGGCAAATACAAACATACCTCAAAGAGAACGTTCACAAAACAATCCTTTAAATTTAGGTACTTTTAGTACTACGTCTTTGCGTATGCTTAAAGGTTCCCTTGGTGCTAAAAGTGAAATTATTAAAGGAGGTTATGGCCGTGAAACATATAACCACTGGTTCCAGGTTACCTTGGCTTCAGAAGCCTGGATTATTTTATTTAAAGCCTCGTCTGCTTTAACAACAGGTAATTCAATGTTGTCTTCTAGGAAGTCACCACTTACAACTCGTTACTCTGTTAGTGTTTATGATCAAAATAAAAATCCTATTCAAGGAAGAAATATTTTTCAAGCAGATTCAACTTTAGTTCCTGCTAGTCGAGACGGCTTTCATACAACATTTGATAATAGTTACATCGGCCAGGTGATGGCTGCTCAAAGTGATTTGTATAATACGTACGATACAAATCGTGCTGATGAAGGAGATGATCGTTATTTTCCTTTAGGTGCTGGTAATTATTTAATTTGTGTTTCTGCTGAGCGTAATGAAGAGTTTCAATATGGTGTTGGTCTTGTTGTTGAATTTCAAACACCAGTTGATGAATTGTTTTTCTTATGTGAAGACACTTCAAGCATTACATATTTAATTACTGAAAATGATTTAAATGAAGCTGTTGTTCAAACAGTTCCAAATACAGTGACTAGTGGAATTACTTTATCCACCTTAAATGGTTTCACGGAAAATCTCTGTACTGTTGTAGATCCCAATGGTGTTGTTCAAGTTAATTATACAAATGCCGATGGTAATCCTTTGTCTTGGTTGATTGGTCCTGATCCAGGAGATATTGCCATTGGTCGTGTTTTATTAGACGCTACAGAGAACTGGATCGATACTACACATGAGCATTCCCTAACAGAATGGAAGGAAGCATGGAGTCGTGACCACTCTATGGACGATAAATTTCCTACTATTTTTGCTACTTACACAAACGTTGCGTAGAATTACAATACAATAATTTCTTTTTATTATGTCCACAGATCCTTTGGTCAAAGAACATCAAGATTTAATTGGTGAATACTGGAAAGGACAAACAAAAAAGAAAAAAGAAAACCCTGCTAATTTCTTTAAAACGTACTGCGAAAAAGAACCTTGGCAAGTAGAATGCAAAGAATACGATGTTTAATGGGTGTCTTCTTTAATTACGAATGCTCCACCAGTTAAAGTTTGGGTTCGTAAAGAGTACCTAAGAGATCTAAGAGACGGACAAGGGGAATACGTTTTGGGTTATTGGACTTCTATTAAGTCTTTACCTGGGCGTGTATTTTATTTTGAAACGTTTCTTCCAGAATATGGTGCTTTATATGACAAGTTACCTATCTCTGCCTTCTTATTATGGGATTCTGATTCACCAGAAAAACCTGTAACGCCTTCTCCTGATTTACCTTTAGAAGAACTTCAGTTCTGGAATTGCTTTAGTTATGACATTACCACGTTGGAAAAAAATCTTACCTACACAATGGGTTGGGAAATCAGAACCAAAACCAACGGATCTCTTTCCGGTGAATATTTATTTACTGTTGACAGTTTTAACGGGGACCGCTCTCACACTGATTTATCTTTCGCCGAAACCCCAGACGAACACAAGTCTTTCAACATCATTGGTTTGCAAAACGGTCAGATTGCAGCCTACCCAAATAACAGATGTCGTATTGTTGACCCTAGCTTGTCACCAGAAGAACTTAAAACACCAGACTTTCTTGTCTCCACACGATACTTTAATGTTGAATATCCAAACGCAAAGTGGGGACGTTTAGGAGAATCAGAAGAATATTTCTGGGAAACAAAAACAGAACAAAAAAATAAAAATAATAGTCAGCTACCTGTTAATGAATGCTGGAGTTTTTTAAATGACAAAGAATTTGACAGGTAGAATATAAAAGTAAATAGGAGTTATTATGCACGATCTTCTTTCCAATCCTATTACTTGGATTATCGTTGCTGCAGCATCTGAAATTATTGGTATGTCGAAGTATAAAGACAATAGTATTGTCCAAATAATTCTTCGTGCATTATTACAACTAAAGCCTGCTGTAAAAAAGTAAAAGGGATCACTCCTTCTGACGCTGTATTTCTTGCACAGTGGTCATTACGGAGTGACCGTCAAAGAATTAAAGACGCTTTGATACGTAGAAAGAATCTAGCGTTAATCGATCGACGCATCACAGATGAACTTAATACTTATAAAAAAGAAACGGGTTGGGAAGCAGTAAATGTAATTAAGGCAACTGGTTCTGTTGAAGATCCCTACAATATTTTTAATCACAAGGATGAGTAACACCTAACTCAATTCTTTTTGATTTAGCAATTTGTTCGACTGCCAACCAGCTTACTTTAGTTGCTGTTGTATTTTCATCTGAGAAATACTCAAGGGTATCCTCTAGTAATTCATACAATTGTTGAAACGTTTCAGGATTCATTTTAGAAATTAAGAGTCAATTGCTTGGAACCAAAAACAAAAACCATCGTTTTCTTCTAACCAAGTACGTAAAGCATAAGCTTCTTCTTTGCTCATTGTCTCACATTTTCTTTCTTTGTTTACTTCCCAGCAAACATTAATTCTTTTTTTATATTCTTTTGTCATTTATACAAAGAACTAACAACCAAAGCAATTGAAACAATTGCCCATTGGCCAAGGAATAAAACAATAGCTCTGTTAAATACCGAAGACGTTCTTGGTGATTTCATATTTTTTAAGGCGGTCGTCATACCCGTTCCAACCTCCATTAATTTTATAACAGCAATCATCAAAACCTTTTGTAAGACAAATATTTAAAAGGTTATTGTCTTTAATCCAAGTTAAAGCAGAGCGAAAAGGATAGTGATCTGTGACATATTCCCAGCCACGCTCAAGGATTAAGGGGTCTTGCAATTCTTCTGCTGCACGTGAGTAATTGTACTTACCTGTGAGCATTAGTACACCGGCTCCTTTGTACTTTTTTCCATCACCAGGAGATGTGTTTCCAAGGTCAGCCCTCATTTCATACGCCGAGCCATCAGCAATTTCAGACATCCATTTAAAGTTTCCAGTTTCATGCATGAGATTTGCAATTAACATGCACATTGCTTCTTTATTTTTTTCAAAGCCTGACATCATTAGCAATTTATTAAAGTCACCACAAAAAGTATCGTCAAACGCACTAGCAGGATAACCAGTTAACTGCTGACAAATTTGAGGCGTGATAACTTTTGTACTGGGATTAGCTGGCCCAGCACGATAAATTTCTGCAAATTCATCAAGGATCTCATCAGAGATCTTGGATTCTAAATAGTTCCAAGCTGCAATCTGATGAGATAATTCCTTGTAGTATTTAGCTGCTTTATTCAGGTTGATCGTCACTGGAGGTCTCTTCTGTGGTGGATTCTTCTTCTGGATCAAAATCAAGTGTTTCCAAAAGCTCACCAATAAGCCTTGCAGAAAAATTAACAAGGTTACCATCTGCTGTAGAACGAGCAGCACCAAAAGAATTAATAGCTGATACGAGTTCAGACTTTTTGCAGGTCATAACTAAAAGATTTAACTTAATAAATATATCAGTTATTTTTTAAACTTGCAATGTAATCACCGAACAAAGTATCTATCTAACTCGTTATTTATTTCACCCATCTTGATCCATCTTGATCCAACTGGATTCCCTTTAACTACTGGTAGCTTACCGATTAAACCAACGGTATCCCATTCTTTACGCTTAGAGCGAGGAATATATACTTGAGTTGAATCGTAAGAACTAGATACAATTTGTTTTGGTTTGTTTACAATAACATTTTGATCAATAGCCCATTGAGGAATTCCTGTATCTACCCCTGCTGCCATTTTTGCTTTAATATCTTCTAGATGAGACAAAGGAAATCCTTCGCAAGTGTCCCATGTATCTGGGTCGTCTATTTTCGGTTGATTAATAGGCAGTCCATCTTTGTACTCTTTTTTCCAAATTAACCACAATTCGTCTTCTTTGACTGGTGCGCCAAATTCATCTTTCTCATATAGGCCGTGCCAAGCTAATTCAGCAGCATCACCAATAAATGCTGGGTGAGCTGAAATTACACCAATGATATTTTCAATATTGTCTTCAGCTGTTGCAACACGAATTTTGCCATCTTGAACTAAGACGACAGGCAAGCCTCTTCTGTCTTCATCTGCAGGATTTCCATCTTCCCATTCAAAGTATTCTGCATAGTCAGCGGGGCTATTATTCCAAGCGCCATCTGTATAGGCTTGGCCATCCGATTGAATTCTTACTTTATCAGAAGATTGGTTAACACGAGCCCTAAATACATAGTCGGTATTAGCCGTAGTCCTACCAGAAATAGCAGTATAAGAGTTACTGTTGGTTGTATAAGAAAGAATACCATTACCACCGCCCCAGCCTACAGGTGCATAAATCTGGTTTGGAGTTGGTTCATCTGATTCAACACGTCCAGAGCGAATAGCGCCTTTTACATCAAATCGTCCCATTGCAGAACAGGCCAGATACTGATCTTGGTCATAATCATAAACATCATCAGTATCTGATTTGACCATGTAGATTGATTTTCTATCATCTGCGTCATCAAAAGAAGCTCTAAAGTGAACATATGCACGTGCAGCAGTTGAATATAATCTATCTGCTGCAAAAGGAATTCCGTTATATCCAGTAATTCCATATCCTGTTCCAGCTCTTCCATAGTAGCTAGTAGCTGTACCGGTTGTACTGTTTTGTGTACGGCCTGCGTAATAGTAGCCTAGACCCCAAACACTTCCGTTGACATCAATTTTAGACATTACAGCTTGATTTCCTGCCCGGTCTTTTACTGATGCCATAAAGTGATATGTAGCTTCACTAGTAGCTTCATTTAACTTACCTCTATAATCAGCGGCAATTTGAGTTACGGAAGTCCATGTACCAGGGTTGTTTGTTGCATCGGAATTATATGTATTAATAGAATTAGAGGTTCCAGTGTTGTAATCGGTTAAGTTATATCCTGCATAAATCTGGTCTTGTACGTATAAACGTCGAGCACTACTGTCAAAGCGGAAAGCAGGCAAGCTACCACTATTTTCATCTGTAATGATAAAATCGTCATCAGCAAGTAACTTGAGGTAGAAATGGCTGCCGTCATGTACCATTTGTGCATCATCACCTGATCCAAAACGTAAGACATCATTATCAGCAAGATCAATTGCTTCTCTTACGTTTAGAACAGTATTAACAGTTAAAGTACCTGCTGAACTTAAGATCATGTGATCTGTAGGAGTTGTGGCACCATCAGCCGTAGTGCCCCATGTAATACGCGATCCTTTGTTGCCAGTACTATAAGATTCATCGGCAAGAACACGCATATAAGCAAGCTCATCCCATCCTCCATCGTTATTCCACCAGTTAATACGACCTACTTCTTGTCCATTTGAAATGCTTGTATCATCAGTTAACAAGCTAAGACGTGGTCGTGCAGTTCCTCCTCCTTCTATTTGAAGATTATTGCCATCACCTGTCACATTAGTACTTGCATCTCCGCCAAAAAAGTTAGCATATGTATCACTATTGGATGATATAAATAATTCTGTTGTTTCAGATCCGGTCGCAGATGCACATCTAAGGGCTAGAGCACAAGAAGCACTTCCATTATTGCCACCTGTTAAATAAGCAGCTGTGCCATCAGCACTAAGACCAAGAGCAGCAAAAGAGCCATTCGTGGTAGTAGCCCCGAATATTTTGACAATGTTTGAAGTGTTACCACCTAACCCTTTTATAAGCAAAGTTTCAGTATTACCCGCTGGAAGAGGGGGATTGTTTATACGAATACGCCCTAAACTATCAATAAGTAGGCGCTCCGTAGGGCTCGACGCACCATCTGCAGCAGTGGAGAACACTAGGCGAGTTGGACGGTCATCATTTGCGTGCGCTCCGTCCGCTTCAGCTACAATTTTAGCGCAGAGATTTGCCTCACTACTTGTATCATCTGCAAAAAAGTTTAGTTCACCTAGCTCATTGTTAACAATAAGACTGGCATCAGACCTGTTGAAATTTATTGATGTGTTGCTAGTAGAACTGAGTTGAAAAAGAGCCTTTGAATCAACATTGAACGGACTAGACGTCCCCACCAACAGCCTGCCCGAGCTGTCGATTCGCATGCGCTCGTCAGTCTTATCCTTGAAAGTAAGGTGATCAGTAGTTGTACCGCTTCCGTCAAACTCACCCTCCAATGCAATTTGCCAATAATCGCCTAATACCCCAGAGGTAGCAGATTCCGCAAGTTGAATAGCAGCAAAACCATCTATGGTACCTGTGCTGCTATCTTGAATACGAAGAACTGGGTCTTCCCCAAAGATGTGTGTAATTGTTTGAGGTGTAGTAGTACCTATCCCTACGTTACCAGTAACGCCTAACGTTCCAGGAACATTAACCCCCGAGCTGTCAATATTTAAACGATTATTACCACCAGTAACTAAGTTAAGTGTATTAGTACCAGAAGAATATAAACCAGTATCCGTATCTCCTTCAAAAGTAAGTGAAGGCTGTGATGCAGAACCTAACTCAAGAGTTAATTTTGGTACGGGCGAATCAGTAGTAAGAAGGGTGCCACCAGCAGTGGGCAAGATGAATGTTTGATCTGCTGCTACAGCAGGTGCTTGGAGTTCAGAATAACCAGAGGTTGCACCACGTAGTCTTAAGGTACCCGACATTTTACTACTTTACTTTTTATTTATTCATTATAAAGCCTTTTTGTTTAGGCGATACCAGCATCAATGAGGCGCTGTTCTAGGGTTTCGATTTTTACCATTGCTTCTTGCAATGCTTTGATTGCCATCCACATCATCTTTTGTTCTTTCACTCCTTTTCTTGTAGTCGTTGGGTTTGTTTTAAACGTAGATAATACCTGTGGGGTGACCGTTTCAATTTGCTGAGCAATGACACCATAAGATTTATCTTCAGTATCTTCTTGACCATTAAAATGGAACTGCCTTAATGTCCACTGCTTCAGATCACTCCAAGTGCTATCCATATCAACAATATTCTTTTTTTCACGTTCGTCAGAAATATTAGAATTATTGTTGGAGTGATTATAAATACCTCCATCTGCAGCTATATAAAATCTATAACCATTATTTGTAGCATTTAGGTTGTAAACATGGTTGACACCAATATTTGATGCTGCGTTAATAACAACATCTACACTTGCCGCGCTACCCTCTATTAATTGAACGCCAGTACCAACAGCAGTGCTGACGCTAGTTTTTCCAATTAATACATTCCCCGAGCTGTCGATTCTGAGTCGCTCCTGACTTTGCGCCGCATCGGTAATAGTAAAGGTATTGCTAAAAGCACCCAATTCATATTTAGCAGTTGCATTTCCAGAACGCTCAAGAGTTAGTTGTGGATTACCATATGCCCAATTAAGATGCAGAAGGCTTCCTGGACTTGACTCGCCAATCCCAACCTTGCCCGAGCTGTCGATTCGCATCCGCTGGACTGAATTGGTACTAAATCGCATCGCTTGATTATTGTGCTCGTAAGCAATTACGCCGTCATACTCCCCTGTACCTGAAGTTGCATCACTAAACGCAATCGTTCCATATTCATTAGCCGCCGATCGCAGTGTTAATCCAGCACGTGAAGAGTTTTCAATAGTTAGATCACTAGCATCACCAACACCTTCAGTTGTCGTACCTATCAACAACCTGCCCGAGCTGTCGATCCTCATCCGCTCTGTGTCGCTCGTACCAAACAACAATGCGTGGCTACTTGCAGTTTTTAGAATTGCGCCATCACTAATCGTTCTAAAAACTCCAATGTGAGAACTACCATCTGTGATTTTTAAACCGTATCCTGTAGGTCCATTTAGATGCAATAGATCGCTAGGAGACGTTATTCCAATTCCAACATTGCCCGAGCCGTCGATACGCATCCGCTCGATGCCATTTTCTTCAAATATATGCTGTCCATTGTCACAGCAATTGTACTTTAGAATGTCACCATCAGCTCTAATATGATTGCGATCATTGGTTCCAGTAGTGCCATTAGTTCCAAGCTCTATTCGTACATCAGTTCCTCCGTTTAATAACAGCCTGCCCGAGCTGTCGATTCGCATCTGCTCGCTTGGGGTTGGACCCGTGGAAAAACGAATGTTTCCATGACCTGTTGTCGTGCCTTGAACTTTTATGTCTAAAAATTCAGCTCCTGAATTGGTATATTCAATATCAGCTTTTGGTGTTGCACCGGACACGCCAAAACGAATTCCTCCGGTTCCAGCTCCGATGTGTACTTTTGCAAGAGGCGACGACGTGCCAATCCCAACATTGCCAGTACTATCTACACGTACACGTTCTGTTGCTGCAGTTGTAATTGCTACGGTATCTGTTGCAGGCGAATAAAGACCAGTATTATTATCATCAATAAACGTAATACCTGGAGCACTTACGGTTCCAGATGCAAATTCCGCAGTACCACTAACAGTTAAATTAGTCCCACCGGATATTGTAATGCCGCTTGCAAATACACTGGTACCATCAGCTAGTAGAACAATGTTTGGTTCCGTTGCATCAGTGTGCTGCAGGTTAACGACTCTGATGGTACTCATTTCTACGCAGTCTAATATCTTCTATTTTAACTCCTAAAAACTATACTTTTATTACCAAGGTACACCAGCAGCTTCTGTTGGATTTTCTTGCTCATCAAGGTTGTCGGAAAGTCCAGATTCCAGGGATTCTACACTTTCTTCTCCAAGAGAATCTTGTACCCAACCAATACAAATTGCTTCAGTTAAATCTTCGTAAGGCACAAAACCAGGGTCAGAAGGATCTGCTTGATAACCTTGAGAACCATAAGCACCAGCGGTATAGGCTTCACCACTGGGATCTGGATTAGGACGTGAAGCTGCTAAGGACCAATGAACAGTGTAAACAACACCATCAGAAAGTTCACGATCAAGTGTGTTAACACTCCAGGTGTAAGTATCAGTCATTGTTATTAAGTAGTTTCTATTATTTTAACAGTATTATTTATTTTAACAATTGGCAATGATTAGATATTTATATCCCGCGTTGCCACGGGGCGGGTTGCCCTTAGCAAGCCATCAGAACACAAGGTACGCAATAGCTGTTGTCTGCATAAGTTTCTGAAACTGTAGTGCTAGTGACTTTTGCAATCGTCTTGGAACGCACGATGTCATCATCTTGAGGCTTAGCCGTTCCATCACCAGCAGACATCAATAGATCTCCGCGAGCAACAGTTGTTCCTTGTGCAATACGAATAACAAAGTCACCCGTCATCGCGCAGTAGAAGTCATTGGTGTAAGTGTCATCGTCATCGTCCCAAGCTTGAAACACACCAGCAACGTTGCGATCACCTTCAACACTGCTTACCTGCATACGGTTCAGTTGTTCGTTATCTTCTTCGCCCCATTCACACATCTCATCGAGGTTGCTCAATACAGAACCACGAAGAATTTCAGTGCGTTCTGCACCGCCAGGAAGTTGGGACCAGCGAGCAAGGTGAGCACCGTTGTAAGAAACCGTAGATCCGGAGACGCCAATGCTGCCTTCCACGGTTCCGGCTTGTGCAAATACAACAAGATCCCCATCATTTGAGAGTCGATTTAGCAGCATTACTGTATCTGCGGTTCTAGTCGCCTGGATAACGCCCTCGTCCTTTATCGTGACACCAGTGACAGAAGTTTGATTCCAAATAATATTTGTATCTCCAGTACCGATATTTACGTAACCGTCCGACTTAAGCCTCATCCGCTCCGTAGGGCTCGACGCACCATCGGCAGTTGTGGAGAAAGTTAAGCGGCCTGGCATATCGTTGGTGCCGGGGGTGCCATCTACATATCCATTGATGGCAGCTCCCCTTATGAAGTTGGTACCATCAGCACCAAGAAAATTGATAGTTCCGAGTCGATCATCGTCTGCAACAACAACCATTGAGCCGTCGCTCTCACCCCGGCTTTTCTGCATATCTACGATTGGACCCGTGTCTGCAGTGGCAGTGCCATAACTGGTGATTACAGCAGAGGGGTAATTGACTCCTGTTCCTACTAATGCAATTTTGTTTCCTGATAAACGATTGGCATTTTTAGCTGCAGTAGACGTGCCCACCAACAGCCTGCCCGAGCTGTCGATTCGCATCCGCTCGGATGAAGTTAGCGTGCCAGTTCTTGTGGAAAAAACAATGTGTTCACCTGTGACTGATATCGGTTCATAATCTGTATAACCGCTATTTGTTGCAAATAAAGCACCACCGTTTCCCGCAGTTGATCCAAATAAATGTAACTTGTCTGCGCCAGATGATATGGTCAAATCTTGGTTAGGCGACGTAGTTCCAATCCCAACATTTCCCGAGCTGTCGATTCTGAGGCGCTCGTTAGACGGTCCAGAGGTATAGAACCGCATACTGTTGTCAGAGTGTTGGTAATGAAGTAAACCAGCACGGGCGTCTCCGGCATCTGCAAACGCAATTTGCCCTTGCGTGCTTGACCCAATAGTTAAGCCAACGTTGGCTGTGGTTGTTGTTCCAATTTGCAGATTATCTGCATTGGCGTTAGCAAAAACACTGCTATTACCAACCAACAACCTGCCCGAACTGTCGATTCGCATCACCTGGGCACCACCACCACCACCCGTGACAAATGTAATATTTCCATTAGTGGATGAAATCCCAAGATCACCGTCAGTGCCACCAACAACAAGAAGAGAAGCGTTGCCGATAAAACCGCAACTGCTTGCACCATCAGCCATAAGCCAATTTGCTGCTTTGTGTATTTTTACTGTGCTCGAGCTGTCGATTAATATTGCATTAGTACCAGCTGTAGACAGACCAATGCTATTAGTTCCTGCATAATATAAACCGTTATCTGTATCACCACTAAACGTATAAGAAGGTGCTGCAGCTGTACCAGAACTTACAAGTACTTTTTCCGCATCAAAACTACCACTAATGGTTAAACCAC
>WLWG01000114.1_pt1 | contig 79255 bp, 66 predicted proteins | sample 6712871 | NCBI WGS metagenome assembly WLWG01 (sample SAMN12718693, study PRJNA515312) | sponge metagenome | isolation source: marine sponge | host: Mycale hentscheli | place: New Zealand: South Island, Marlborough, Capsize Point | collected 2003-05-01 | reverse complement strand
TCCATAAAACAGTTTCTCCTGTTGCTAATTCAAAAATTTCAGGTTTTATATCTAAAGTGTTTAATCCGTGTGTAACTGTAAATGTTGTCTTTCCTCCTGCAAAAACCCTTGTTATTGAAACTAAAGCGCTGTCAAGGTCTTCAAAATAAGAACCTGGTATGTCATTTAAAAAAGCTAATATGCCATCTGCATCTTGTAGTGATATTGTTCTATCTGCAGTAGCTGCGGATGGTCTTAAAACTGTATCAAAAGAATTTAAAGGAAATTGTAATGATATTTGATTTACATATGCAGTATTAGGAGTTTTTACTGTTAGCCCTACGCCTCCTAAAGCAACAGAGTTGTCTACACCAGAATTAATAACAGTATCAGATCCTCCTCCAGAAGATCCTGAATTTATACTAACAGCTACTGTTAATCCAGAGATTGTGTTAAAACTACGATTGTCGGAATTATTTTGAATTATAGTTACTGTTCCTGAAATTGTATCGGTAGGTAATGTAAGTGTTGCTTCATTTGTAATAGTTATTCTGCCGGGCAAAATAGTAGAATATGCCACCGGGCTAGTAGGGTCAACTGTACCAATTGTAGCACCATCATTAGTAACAAGCACACCATATCTAACAATATCAAAAATTAAAGCAGTAGTTGTAGCATTACCATAAACAACTGAAGTTGGACCTGTAAATGAACCCCCACTGGTATCGTTTCCTAAAAACCAAAAATCGTCAACACCCGTTGCCCGTAAATCTAAAAATGAATTTCCACTTGCTGCTGCTATTTTATCATCATTAGAAGTTATAATGCTTCTACCTCCTGTAATGTTACCTAACACTAAAGTAGCAGCAAGATCTTCTCCACCACCACCGCCTCCAGCTAAAAAGCTAAGATCTAAATCAAAAATAGTACTATCTGTCAAAACAATACGTATAGTATTTACAAAAGCAGGGTCAGTAAGTGCGTCTGGATGGCGAGCAAAAGATGCAACACGTATATCTTCAGTAAATTCTGAAGGGAATGGCACTACATAAGTATTGCCATCATTAAGGGTAAGTGTAAGCTCCCAGATAGTTCTATTGAGAGCTATAGAAGCATCGTTTAAAAATATATCATCGATGCAACACTCTCCGGGGTTTAAATCCTGAAAAGTAGTAGGATTATCAAATAACGGAGTATGTCTTTTAAACAGATTGCTCATATCAATTTATTTTCTTCAAGTCGCCATACTGCAATTGAATATGCATAGGCTTTTGATTTTCTGGAATCTCAAAAAGAAATAGTGGACAACCTTCAACACCTTCTTCGTCTGTTGAGGTCTCGAGCAATACTTTGGTCTCGTATTCTTTATAGTGTTTCTCTGCCAAGGCAAGAGCCATAGCAAATTCTTTGTCATCATCTGCGCTATTACTTACTATAGCGTATTTATCTCTCCAGTAGCTAATCTTTTCTCTAAAAGCATCTAAAGTTCTTTCTGCCTCAGTGTAGCAAGCGCTTTTATAGAACTCTAAGAACTTCATGCAAGGAGTTTCAGTATAAACATTCTTATAATAAAACCTGCTGTTTGTTCCTGGCTTTTTAGTCTTTTTAAATAGTTCATACTTCTCACAAACTACTTCTCTGCGCTCGTTTATAGGATACGGATTAAAAGCATTCTTGTTTCCTAAACTGTCAACCTTGTGATATACAAAAAATATATACATGCAAATATCTGAAAACAATTTCTTTCCTGCATCACTTTTTCTGCACCATAACTTAAGCTCTTTGTACTGAGGAATAGTCCTTCCTACTGGCGTTACGCATACACTTCCTTTATAAAGATAGAACATATTCTTCTTTTAATGTAATAATTATTTTGCCTTTTCCAAATTCTGTCCATATTTTTTTCATTTCTCCGCATCTCCAGACATGAGAATCGTCTTTTCCTGAAGCATCCAATATGGGCTTTATAAGGTTATCAAAATCTGGCTTCATCTGATGTGGATTGCCGATCCTTGAAAGCTTTTCTTGTCTTACTTTCTTGCTGCCTACTTCAGGATTAGGGATTGGCATCATAAATGTCAATCCCTCAATTTCTCCTGGCAAGTTTCCTATCTTATTTACTTTCATAAGAAAGGCTAAATCCTTTTTATATTTAACATACCTTTTTAATCTTGGCCCTTTAGTAGGATGGTACATAGAATTCTTCCCATTGCTACGCACAGCTCCCTGAGGAGTAATATCAATTTCTATAGTTACCATCATCAAAGTTATTATCGTCAGAAATATGTTTTCCTCCACCACAAAGACTTAGTTCTTTTTCGTCTGCCCATGCTTCAAGGTAGTTGCTATACATTTGAGCGGCAGTAATTAAAGTCCTTTTGTCTTCAAACTCCATGACCGAATTCCAGCCGGTAAAGGGCATTTTGCTTAGTATTGTATCTCTCCAAGAGATAAGAAATTTTATTTTTTTCTTATCTATATTGGGAAATTTTAGTTTTGCAAAAACATCTATTCCAACGGGAATTGGTGTATCCATGATATCCATAATTATATATTTAAAAACTGTTCTAATAAATCATCACCTTCTTCTTCTTCTTCTTCATACTCTATATATTGCACTTCTATTTCTTCTAATTTGCCAAGATACTTCCATTTACTATAAGGAGTAATTTCTTTAGATGTAAAACTTAAGGTTGAAACAGGAAATTTAACATCTCCATTAGTGGATAAAGCCATCATCTTATTGCCTTGAAGCTTAATATGCATTTCAGTCCACCCAAACCAGGCCTTAACTGAGATTTTGTCTCCTTCAGATAAGCTATTGCTTAACATATTATTGTGATTTTATAGACATTCTAGAGCCATTAAAGGCAATAGAGGGATTTACCCAATAGTATTGTGTCATAAGGGTCCGGGCAACAAATTTATCTGAACATAGTAAGCCGAGAGCCCTGTAAATAGATACCTTAGAATATCCAGTTACTTTTCTGCAGTCATGGATATTAAACCTTGCTCTTCCTGTATTTATCTCCATATTAGATATCAAATAGAAAAACATTTTTATCTCTGACTCAGATATATCGAAAAACAGATCTATATTAGAAGTAAACATCTTTACAAACTCAGACTTATCCATAGCTTTAGAGATTACCAGAGAAACGTTATCACTCATAAGCTCTCCTGTAAAGGTGTTGTAAGCTTCTCCCATTCTTTTAGAAACTACTTGTTTATTCCGCTTTTTAATTTTAGCAGAAAAGGGAGACACTTCATGTTTTTCAAAATCACTTAATTTCACTTTCTTTCTCATCTTTAATAACCTTTGCTGTACCATCAGGGAATAGTACAAGTTTAACCTGAGTATCAGTATCTTTGCTATTACTTACATTGTATATCACTCCATCGACATCTACGTTTCCGTTCATAACAAAAGCACTTACTGTTCTATTGTATTCTGGAGAGGGTATAGAGCCAAGAAAAACCTCTTCAGTCTTTTTGTATTTTTTCATATAAATAAATTAAAGTGCCGAGGAAAGCTTAAGCCTATAAAAAGCTAACCCCGGCGACCAGATAAGAAATTGGGCCCGAGAAAAAAGTCTTTGGAAAGATTAGCACAAAAGAGCTTGTGAAAAATATCTTTAAACTCGGGCTTACTGTAAGTAGACAGATGAGGAGTAAAATAAATTACCTACCAAGAATAGTTTAATCTCCTCAAAAGCCTACTTGTTTTTTGATTCTATGACAAATTGTATAAAATCTCCTATTTCAATAATAATGTAAAACAATCTTTCTGCCAGTTCTTCAGTAAACTTATGATCTATCTTAAGCTGATTTTTAACAAGCTGCTGAATTTCTGTTTTCTCGTCAAAATCTAAGTCCTGCCATTCTGCGCCAATTTCTTTGTATTTAGAAACGATTGGAAATAGCTGAAACAGATTGTCAAGAAACTTAAATGCTACCCATCCGGTAACCTTTTTGCCTTTCTTTTTTTCTACTAATTCGTAAATCTCTTCAATAAGATCTGTATGCCACACGATTACTTCCTTTAAGGTTTCAATGCCTTTCATGATAATTAATTTATGTTAATAAATGTTTTGTATTGTTTTTAAATAAGGAAGGGGGCAGTTTAATCTAGCCATAAAAGAAACATTCTAACCCATTATTAATTAATTAAATTAAAATTAAATAAAGAATCTCCCCTCCCTTATATTTTAAAGACAGGCTGACATTAAAGAATTATCAAACCCTGGTAGATTATTAAATTAAATAAACGGTCTAACCTGCCTTATATCTTTCGTAGTATTCTGCATACAACAAAACAGAAAACTTAAATACATATACGATGACAATAGCTTCTATCACTATAAATATCTTTTAGCTCTTTCTATCTCTTCTGTAATTTCTTTTAAATAGATTAAGTTGTCTGGGTCCGGAAGCACCAAGCCCCCCTGAGCAGAGTGATCCTTAAACCTATCGATAGCAATAATCATTTCTTCTTTAGAAATGTCTGAAGTACTTCTGATGTCTCTGTAAACTTCTCCGCTTTTTTCATTTACTCTATCAATAATAAACAATTGTGGATTAACAATCATCTTAAAAATATTTCTTTTTACATAGGATAAGTTATACCCAAACTCCAAGCCATAATAACTCAATATCAAATGCAGATAATTGTTCTGCCTGAGGCTCCGGGCAGTAAGCTCCTTTAACTCTACAAACCTTCCTTTCTCTTTCAAAGATTGGACCCTCCTTTCAAATTGCGACCTTCGCATAGGTTTAGATAAATCATACTTAGCCATAAAGTAAATTCATTTTTTATTGATTTCATTTATCTTTTTTTGTATCTCAACAACAACGTCCATTACTTCCTTTAAAGTTTCTAAAGTTACGCTAACAATGTGCATAAAAAATACAACAATAATTATGGCTAAACAGATATATAATGCTGCAACTAAGCTTGTCATACTAACATCCCGTTTTCGTAGCCATCAAAATCATTCTTGACCATCAACACATCTCCCCGGTCTATCAATATAAACTCAACGCCAGTCTCTTCGTCCTTCAGGTATCTACCAGCAAACTGATTGTAATAAACAAAGTCACCGTACTCAAACTCTTCTTCTACCTCTGGACCCGCTACCATAACAACCCCGCTATGTGGATACTCCGCTTCATTGTTACTCAAAGCATCTACAGGAACAATGATCCCACCCTTCGTAACTTTCCTCGGCATAATACGATAAACAATTATCCTCGTTGTCACAGTAGACATCTTACGAACATCCATCTCTAAAGGCATTGGCAATCTCGCCTTACTGTCAACTCCATTACTAACTTTCTTATCTTTTACCATTTTACAATTTTTAAAATCAGAGGAGGGTAATCATAAAAGTAATACCCAATAATTCATTTAATCCCAAACCCTCCTCCAAAATATTTGAACTAATTAAATAACTATTACAAAGATAATAAAATATATTAGAAAGTTAAGTAAAGCACCTGTTTAATTAACTAAAAGTATAAACACCATTAACTTTAAGTATAAGCAGGGTTAACCGAAGATGTAGGCTACATAAGGGTTTGAGGAATATCCCTTCTTCCTTCTTCTATATACACATTACTGCTCACTATAAATTACTAATACAAATTAAAATTTACAAATAATAATACCCCCCCCCATACACACCTTTAACATTTGCCCCCCAGGCACCCCGGGCATAGCGAGCGACAGAGAGAGAAGGTGATATTGTTGAACCCCCCGTTAGAATTAACGAATCAAATTATTTAATTAAAAAGGGAATCCGAACCCATCAAAATACGGAATATTTATCATGAGTAAGATCAAATTAATGTCAGTAAGCAAAATGGATTCTTCAGTAGGCCTCAAGTATGCCTATGACCAGTTTTCAGAAGTAGGACTTACCATTCAAGGGAAATCTAAAGCTACCGGCTCTGGAAATCCTACATTGGCCCTTGTATCAGAAGAAGGTAAACGTTATAGAGTAGGCATCGGTGTCTTATACAATGCCATGCTAGAAGCTGACTGCAAAGCAATGTACGTAGAAGAAACAAACATTTTCTATGATACATCTATCTCATTTGACCTCACAGCAGAGGAAGGGAAGTACGCAGTCATAGGTAAGTAGACCATTAACTTAGGGGTTGGTCACCCCATTTTTTTAAAAGAAAGGTTTTGTTGACCACTACTTTTCTTTAGTTAGCGGTGCTCAACCACTAGGCAAAGAGAGTCTCATCTCATGTCTAAAGGGTAAGCGTAACTCGCTGATACTGAGGGGTGTAGCCACTATTCTCCTCTTTTCTTTAATCCCTTTCAATTGCTATTTTAGGTCAGTTGTACTAAATAGTAGTTGAAAGACATACCTTATTCATCACGGTTTATGAGTGGTGTTAGTAGTTATCATGACTAGATAGGGTACTAACTAAATTATTTATACTTAAAAATATATATCATGGCACGTTCAACCTGTATGCTATTGTTATCTATTGCATCTCTTATGCTATCAATTTATAGCGTAGTTGATGTAATTCTGTACAGTCAATGTGAAGCTATTCTTCTATTGACTATTCCTTGTCCAATCTTTTGTTTCATTGGTCTCTTTCTTTTAAAGAGGGAGGATAGACATAATTGGAAGCAAAAGAAGAAAAATCCTTATACACATTTAATTAATTGATAAATAAAATAAATCTTATTCTTCATAGGGGTTCACATTTGTGTTCCTCTTTTTAAACTATATAAATCATGGCACGTTCAAATGAAAAATTCAGTGGTAAAATTAATAAAATTGTTTCGTTAGCTTTGACTGACAAGCAATTGCTTGACGAAAATATCATTCGTCTTGTTTCTATGCTAAGCAACGAAGAGCAGTTTGCAGCTGCTGAAATTCTCAATGGAGTTGATGAAGTTCCTACTCTTGAATCTCCAAAAGATACGATTAAAATTTGGGGTAACTGGTGTAAAATTGTAAAGTGGAATTGGAACCCACTAAGAAAAAAGGTTATGGTTGAATATAGCTGTTATGAGACAGTTATTGTTAATCATCCTTACACAGAAGCAGAAGACATTCTCTTGCTAAAAGAGAAGTTTTTCGATTGCACTAGCAAAGATCAAGCAAAAAACATTGTCTCTGAGGGAGGCAATGAATTGCGTGTTATTATCAACAAATTTGAAATAAGAACACAAACAGAAAATTATTCTTTGAGGTCTTGGTCTCAAGATATTTGCGATAGCAAAGATTGGTTTGAAACTGTTTAAATCTAATTCTTAACGGGGTTCACCTTCGGGTGTTCCCTTTCTAAATATAAATGTTATGTCTATACTAAAATGGTATTATTCGAATGTGGGTGGTGAACCCGCTGAATGCTATTTGTTTTCTGAAGAAGAGTTGTTATTAATTTATTCTTCGTATGGAGATGGCCAAGGTCATCTTAAAGATGGATACTTTCTTCAAGAACTGTCTCCGGACGAGGTCGAAACTGCGATGGTTGACGGCGAACTTGTTGGCTGTCGAAAATAATATATGGTGGGGTGCGCATACTGACAACGCACATTTTTATTCAGGACTTTGTCCTCTACTTAACCATTCCAATTAAATATGGATTTAAATATTTTATAAATCCGTGTTGCACTTCATAGGGTGTAGCACTACAAACCATTGAAACTATGACAACTTTTTTAAATTGCACACCGCACACAATCAACCTTAATGATGGACGCTCTTTTGACCCAGTATTAACAACTCCCATAAGAGTTTCGGCTCAATTTGGGGAAATTAATGGAGATATTTGCTCCCAGAGTTTTGGAGATATTGTTGGTTTGCCACCACAAAAACAGAATACTCTTTTGATTGTTTCGGCAATGGTTCTTTCAGCAGCCAAGTCGATTGGGCGTACTGACTGTGTTGCACCAGCGACTGGTCACCCAAAAACGATAAGGAATGAAAAAAGACATATCGTGTCTGTCCCTTGCTTTGTTAAGTAATAATTTTTGACTCTTAGAGGCATTGCTAGCTAGGCGTAGTTAGCATAATTTATAAATACAAGACAGATGAAAAAGGTATTTAAAATACTCAGGACACACGCAGGAAAGACAGGACATGTGAGTGTAACTAATGGAGTTTACTCAGAGGGTAACGTAACTAAATGGAATAGCAAAATTGAAATTGATGGTCAATGGTATGACATACCTGACCACTTTGATACACATGAATATAAACACCTTATCCAAGGTGTTAAAGTAACTGGTGTAGTATCTGAATCTTTTGGTGATGAAAGCTATCACGCTATAAAATCCGGCACAATTAGATGGAAAAATAATATTTTAGGTGATTGTGTAAAAGTATTGTGGTGTGATAGTTATAATCCTTTAAATAAATCTCAAATAGGAGATACATTTGAATATGGGATTTTGCTTGATCTTTCTAAAGTAGACCCAAGATCATTATACAGAATTGAAAAACGTATTGGGTTTAAAGGGAGAGTGAAAGAAAAATACAATATTGAAGAATTAACAAATTTTAAAATCCTTTGGCATCAAGGGATAAACTTTAAAAATGTAACGACATGAAATATTTTAATAAAAGTAGTTTTAAATTTTCTACTGAGCCATTTCCGGCTTTCAGATGCAGCTTAATTTTTGGTAGAAACAAAAGGGATTTTGCTTTTATCCCTTGCAATTCTCAGGTTGAAGAGGGCTTTCTCTTCGATGACTGTTTTAAAGTCATCAAAACTAAAGCCAAAGGTACCATCATGATCGTCGATGGTAAAGAGTCATCTAACAGAGCATTATGCTTTTTAGATGGCCATGCAGGCTTTCGTGGAAGTGTTTCTTTGATTAAAGAATCAGGTGCCAGGATTCTTTCTAAATGTCACGCTGGCTCTGCTTGCGAAGAGACGATGAGTGTTGCTGTGGTTCTTGAAATCGGTGGCTATATTGATTTCCATTCTACTGGCCGTAGACACAATGAAGTGTGCAGGTGGACTTTTAATGGTGATGTCCTTGTGGATACCATTTATCAGAAAGAGGAATACGACATTATGGAGTCTCCTGTAGAAGATGCTGAAGAAATATAAAATTGATTTTTAATCCGGGTCCACCTCTGTGTGGGCCCACAACATATATATTATGATGATGAAACACGTTGCAAGGCTTACTTCCATCTTCGCAGAAAAAGCAGATGGGCCAGATTACAAAAAATATTATGACCTATCTTCTCGGGTCATCATGCTATTCATGCAGGCTCAAAAAGCTGTTATGAACAATGACAAAGCGGAGATTTACTATGCAATAGTTGAAATAGATTTTCTGTGGGATGAAATCTGTGACAACTACTTTGAAAGAGGAGGAAAAACAGAAGGTAAACTCGCTGAATTTATTGTTGGCATGAAGTATCTTTTGCTTCAAAGGGATCCCACTTGTGCTGAAGCGAAAACCTTTGTCACTTATGGTGGTGCCAAAAGTACTCGTGAACAGGCAGAGGAGTTACAGAAAAATATCCAGGTAGCCGAGGAAGACATCGACTACCAAAAGAAAATGGATGATGATACTCGTCGTCCACACATACTATAAATTTATTATTCACTCTCTAAACCAGATAAGAATGGAAAATGAGAAAAACAAACAGGTCTATAACCCTCTTGGGTTTATCGACCTAAGCACCATTAAAGAGTCAGGTGCTAAAAAAATCTACAAAACTAAAAGTGCTGCCAAGGCTCAAACAACACGGAAGAAAAATAAAGCGATCTCTAAAGCTCGTAAAGAAGCTGAGCTCATGAAGGAGAGGCTGAAAGAAGAGGAGAAATTGTTAGAGCTAGACCGTAAAGCGGAGCAAAAATATCTTTTAATGAAAATTCAAAGACTTGAGAAGGTCTTGAAAAATAACCAAAGATGAAGTACCGCACGAAAAAAGACCTTCTAGATGAGGAGTGTGATAAATTGTACGAACAGATTCAAAATTCTGACGTACATATGGTAAAAGATTTGAAACGTAAATATCAATCTAAAAAGATGGAGATTTACGTTATTCTTCACAACCAAATCACTACCCATGAGCAAGAGACGAAGAATTTCGCAGATAAAGATAGAGAATAAACTTTATCTGCAATCATCTCAGAAGGACAGACTTCTGAGGCAAATAGAATTAGCAGAGTACAAGAAGGAAGACACCTACGATCTCAAACAGGAACTGGAAGAAGTTCAGACAGAGATAGATGCACTTCTTGACAAGCTGCTACACATAATATAAGAGCGGGGACTTCCCTGCTCTTTTCTATTTGTATTAAAATACTGATAAGATGAGCAGACATTGTAAAAAGAATAAGAAAGTTGAGATTGCTTATGGCTTTGATCATCACCTGGGATATTTCTTTCAGGTTTATGATATTTTTGCCAAAGAAGAAGACGACTTAATTATTGATGAGTCAAGTTTACTGACAGGCATGAGCAATGGAGACATGCTTGATTTGATGAAAGAATACGGAGCAGATGAAAACCACATAACACTTGTGGCATTAGATTTACCTTTTTAAATATATATTATGAATAATTATTATTTCAAATCCGAAAAGAGAAAACAAATGGAAATAGCATTAGTTGTTTTCTTAAGTGTAATACTTGTATGCGTAACTGCACTTGCTGTTAATAAGCTATACGTAAATGGCCATAACTCTGGCCTTGTTCAGTATGACATCGAAACACAGATTGAAATTGTTGAGGATTCTCTTCAGCTAAACCCTGCTGACCCTTATCATACTCCGGTAGACCAGGAAGATGCCTATGTAATTTATGCAGGAAGATTTTCCGATGCTCCCGATAGTAGATACTCTACGATAGGAACACCACTTAACAGAGACTGGCTTACTCGTGACGAATGGAAGGGAAACCACATACGTGCCATGAAACTCTCACCTTTTGACAAGCGTAAGCTTATGTCTAGGTTTAAAACCTGGAAAGAGCTACATAAGATTGATTTCATAGATTACATGAGGCAAGCAGCTGAAGAAGAGAGGCTAACTTTCCCTAAACTCAATGTCTCTGTATTCATTGCACAAGCAATACTTGAGTCAAACTGGGGGCTTAGTGAATTAGCTGCAAATGCCAACAACCTCTTTGGCCACAAATTTCATGGTCAAAAGGAAGGCTTTTTAGTTATGGCTGATGACAGCCCAACCGATAAGTTTACGAAATTTCGTAGTGAGTGGTTCTCTTGTCGTGCTCACTCTATGCTATTGATTAGAAAGTATGGTAAAAGGATTAAGGGTTATCCTTCTACAAAGAAATGGTTATCAGCTCTCTGTGGAGGTATGACTCTAGAAGAATCACAGGCTTGGGTAGCAAGAGGAGGACAAACCTATGCTACTGCCTGTTACAAAAATAGTAGCGGAGGCAAAGAATGCTATGGAGAAAAACTACAGAGAATCATACGCTCGTATGACCTGTAAATACACGCACGAAGAGAAGAATGGCTTATCACTTCTTTTACATGATGATATGGATAATCATATGTTAGGAGTGTTAAGCCTTACTTCTTTGGGGTGGTCACCATCTGCTATTGCCAAGCACTACATTATGCCTGTGGAGAAGTATGTTCCTGAATTTGAATCAAAATTTATAGGGTTTAATGAAAAGTATGGAAGTGATTCCTGGTGCAGAGGTATTGTTACCGCAAGAGAAACTGTTGTCTTTGAATTTGATGACAACAATTCAATACAAATAGTACAGCCATTTAATGACGACAGATTTACTCCTGCTGTCTGGCAAAGGCATGTGATAGAGGAGATTGATGGTTTAATGTGCTCTCAGTATATAGGACCAGGGCAATGGTATATTCAAAGCGTAGAGCTAAGGTTTTATTTTGCCCGAGCACTACGCAGGTATCTAAAAAACCATGTAAGATGAAAAAGATTGAAAAAACGAATGAGGATAAAATCATTCGGGAAGCTATACTACGATTAGAACAAAGAAAAATGAAGACGTTGATGAAAGAATTGCATAAACTTATATTAAAAGAAGAAAAAAATGAAAAGAAGAAAAGAAATTCGTCAGAGAATAAAAAGAGAAATCCTCAATAAGCCCTATGTTAAAGGGGTGACAATTAGCAGAGGAAACGCTACAACAATTTCTATGTTGCTAGTTCTACTGCTATTGTTTTTAGGTTCTCTTGCTGCTAATGCGCAGATTGAAGGTTTTGATGACCTAAAGAAACATCAGAGAGACTTTCTAAGGAACAACTTTGCAATGGCATATTACGTATGGTTTCATTATGACGTACCTATTTATGCTACCTTAGCTGTTGCATCACTTGAAACAGACTTTGGTAGAAATGCTAAGGCCAAAAGAGGAGATATGTTTGGCACTGGGAAAAGCTATAATTATGCTAAAGCCTGGGATGAATTCGGGTCAAAGTTTAAAACTATAAATTATCGCTCATTAGCTGAAATGAGAAAAAGTAGGTGGGAAGCTTATGTGAAATTATATTATCAAATAGAGATTGAACTTCATGATAAAAACTACGATAAAAAGTTAGTTAATATTATTGAAGACTGCGGTCTCGCAAATCTGACAACACAATGAAATATATTTTAATAGTATTATTTATCGTTATTAGTCACTGGGCTCAGGCTCAGTGGCATTTTATTACTAACGACATTGAAATCTACGACTGGGTAGATGAAAAGTGGAAGTACAGGAATGGAGAAAAAAACCATATTGTAAAGTATGAGTTTAATGCTGAATTTACATTCTTCTCTCTTACTGAAAAAAAGGATGAGTATATCTATAGAATATTGAACTACGAGTATGAGAGAGAAAATCATAGGTATTTTCTTGATGTTCTTTCTGAAGATGGAACTGAATACTTTATGATTCTTGACTTTAGAGAACAAAACATTAGATTCTTTTCTGATGATGGATTCTGCATCAGGCATAGCATTAAGAAAGCTGGAAGATCTAAAGAGAAGAAAACTCCTCCGAAGAAATTATGAATGCTAAAATATTAACACATCCTAACATCCCTAAACCTTTGCATGGGATGGCACCACGTGTGTTGAAAGGTGACGATTGGTGGAATGAAGTTAGGCAAAAGGCCTATGCTTCCACCGATTATCACTGTTATGCCTGTGGTGTGCATAAGTCTAAAGCTAAAAAACACCAATGGCTTGAGGCTCATGAGGCTTGGGATATAAACTACCAAACCGGAGTGTGTGAAGTTAAAAGCATAGTGCCCTTGTGTCACTTCTGTCACAACTTTATACATTCCGGTAAACTGTACATGGACGCTGGCAATAAAAGACCTATTGCCGAGTGTAGAAGAATACTTGAACACGGATTTATGATATTACGTAACAACAGCCTACGTTGCTTCCCTGGTACGCTTGAAAAAGCAAATATACTACAAGCAAGAACTTATGGTGTGCTATCTTACAAAATAAATATAAATCCCGATCTAAAATGGAAAGACTATGTCCTTATTCTCGATGGAGAGATATGGCAAAGTTGGTTTGACAGCAAAGAGGAGTGGGATGAATTTTATTCTAAATAAAAAAAACATATGAAATTATTTGAAATTGCCCTTGAAGGGCGTCAGTTAAAAGAAGATTTGTTAGAATTCGCAAGACTGAACGAAGGAGAAATTCCAGACGAGTTGATGAAAAAAATGTCTATCAATAAAGACGATATGGCAGAAAAGATTCGTCGCTGTTTTTATATACTTGAAGAGTTTAATGCAGAAATTACAGCTCTGCAAGCTCAAGAGAAAAAATGGCAGAAGAAAAGAAATACAGTACAAAATTCTGTTACTTGGCTGAAGAAGTACATAGGCGAGTGCCTTGAACTGTACGGAGAAACCAACAAAACAGGTAACAGATTCTTTCAGGACCCCGATAAGATGTTTAAAGTTACAGCATCAAGGTCTAAGAAAGTATGTATTCTGGATGAAACTCTTGTACCGGATGAATTTAAAGAGGAGGTAGTGTCTGTAAAAATTGATAAAAAGGCACTTGGAAAAGTTTTAAAATCAGGTGAAGAAGTAGATGGATGCTTTCTAGATACCGACACCATAAATGTAAACTTCAGATGACAGAAGAACAAAGAAAACAAAACAGGCTGAATGTCCAAAAAGAGATAGGAGACTACAGCCAAGTGTTCGATATGCACGGGCACTTAGTACAGTGTGACATGGTAGTACCATTCTTTTTAATGGAATCTAAGCCATGCGCAAAGCAACTCAAAAATGGTTATAAGTCAGAAATTTATTATGCTTCTGCATCTAAAAACAATAATTTTAGAGATGGCATGAAGATGGGTGAAGTTTACTACGAGGACCTCACAACTATTTATATCAACATGGAAGCCAAAGAAGGCTCACGTAGAGCATTTGGCTATCTGTTGAATATCCAAGGAGTGGCAATAAAATGTATCAGCCAAACTAAAGATATGGTAGGAAAGGTAGTGACTAAGGACCAGGCAGATTATATAGTGACTCAGATGCGAAAGCTTATAATCCGCAGTTCTGAAATCCTTAGAGAGCAAAAGAAGATTCTTGAAGAATCAGGAATAAATGTTAGCCACTATGCCTGCTCTACATCATTTCCATCTAAAGTATGTCAAAGAATACGCATTACCCGTGCTATACGTATTCTTAAAACTTTAGGAGAACTGTGACAGTTACTGACATTGGGGAACTCATTAAATTATTTAGGGAGTTCCCCTTTACCGTAAAGATACATGGAAGTATATGTGATGCCTCCATTGCTATCATTACTCTTGAATTCTACGGTCTAACACAGGCACCTATACATACAGTTCCCGAATGTATTTCACGGGGAGAGCTGAATGTTTTTACTCTTACTTATTGGATAGATACTTATGAGCTACTGAGACTTGACACAGAGCCATATAAGTCTGTTAATGGTTGGATAAATGGTGTTATGGCCCCAACTATGCGTACCCTATTCTGTCACTCCCTTGCTCATGGCGAGTATATGGACGAAAAGGAATATCAATACGCAGAATATGTTTTAGAATACTATTTCTACTATGTGACTATGTATCCACGGATAGATAGCATCACTTCAGAAGGAGAGGTATATAAGGAGCATATAGGGTTAGATGTTACCGAAGAAACAAGAGTTGCTATGCTGTCATTTTTTCATATGCAGAAAACTAAAGAGCTGTACAGGACATTTGGAATAGAAGCTGTCTACTGGATGAATCATATCCGGGACGAGATGAAAACTCCTAAACCTGTAGATAATGAAGCTCAGCTGGATGAAGCTATGAGATTAATGATGGCAGTACGAGCGAAAGCTAAAATGCTTAGCAAGTCGCTGGAAAATGTGGAAGAAGATTCAATGGCAGCTTTGAAAAAGAAGATGCTACTTATTGGCGTTAAAAATAAAAATAGATGAAAATAAAAAAGAAAATCCTACAGCAATTAAATACATTTCCTAAAGTTTCTTTAATGATTGACTGGTGTAAAGAAAATCTTGAAGAAGAACAGGAAGTTGAACTTATGGTAGCTTTTATTGCTGAAAAAGTTGAATTTGAGTTGAAAGATTTTAGTCACGATACGTTTAGAAAGCTAAACTCTGCTATAAATAGATCAGGAATAGTTGGACAGGAATTAATATATGAAACAATTCTTGAGTTTACTGATGTAGGGATAGTTTCTCTTGTAAAAAGTTTTATTCAACATGAATATGATGGCTTGTTTTTTAACGAAAGAGCTTCTATTATTTTAGATATTAATGGTGTTGAATACGAATCTAAATACATGGATGAAAAGCAAATAGAAAAGTTTAAAGAGCAAGTTCTTATTTTATTTGACAAAGAATTCTTTAAGAAAACCAGAGCTATTGATAAGGTTGAAGCTTTGTGTGCTATTTTCAAAACTCCACGAATGAGCAATTATGTTAGTGGATATAATTCTATGGTAAATGCTATTAACAAGCTCGCTTCTTATCAAAAAGCTAAAGAAAGAGGTGATTTAAGGGAGTTTAAAAAGGTGGCTTATGATAAAGTTATAAATCTTTATCTTACGTATCTTTGGGAGTGCCAAGGCAATGCTAAAGAACTTAAATATATTTATTCTTTTGAGTCTTGGGTTAAAAAGAACAAAGACTTATGGGGTGAAGATATTTCTACTCCTGAAGAGTCTTTAAATCTTTTTATTGAAGAGCATAAAACTATTATCAATTTATTTAATAAAATTGAAGAACCTGAATTAGTATGGCGAAAAGGAAAAGAAAAGCTCTCCAGCGAAAGATTGCTCTTAGAAATCATAATAAATGGGCTAGGTGGTATATAGAAAACCATGTAGAAGAGCTTGACGAATTACTTTTTGAAAAGTATGGATTAGAGTTAACACTGACAACGAGGCAGAAGGAAAAATTTATTAAAGATGTTCTTACAGCAGTCTGGAAATCAATACACAATGTTACATTTGCAAATAGAAGCGAGCTATATTGGTGTCGTAGAGTAAATGGCAAAGGAGAACTTGTGTTTGCGATTTTAGTAGAACCAGAGAATCTGCACGTAAGGAGAAAATTTAAACAATCATATGACAAACGTAAAAAAGAATTGGATGGAGGTAATGACAGCTCCGATTCCTAAAGAGGACATGGAGTGGATTATTAAAACTAAGTCCGAAAACAAAAAAGGTGTGAAAGCCTTAATGATAACTCATACTACTCGGCAGCTTGGTATCGCAAGACTAAATGAAGCTTTTGGGCTTGCATGGTCTGACACCTATAGCGATCAAAGCCTTACTCATGAGAAAGAGTATGGAAACAAAGAACTTGTAACCGTTCACTATACTGAGTGCACTTTGCATGTTCAACATGAAGACCATGTGTTTGTAACTACTCGTAAAGGTAGAGCTTCTTCTGCTGATGTTGAGCCAGAAAAGTCTGCAGAATCGAATGCTTTTAAAAGAGCAGTTCAGAAGTTTGGATTTGGATTAGAACTGTACAATTATCCAAAGGTCTATGTAGAGTGCACAGGCACAGGAGCAGGAACTAAAAACAAGTATCCTCCTGCCCGGGCAATAATGCAAGTCGCACTTGATTATGTTCATGACCAGGCGAATGCAGGAACTGCTCTTGACGAGTACTTTATTAATGCCAAGGGTAAGCTTTTCAGCTTTGCTTACGGGTGGAGTGATAAACCTATTAATATTACTGCCAAGAAAGCTCCTACTAAAAAGACTGCGGCTAAAGCTGAATTTGTAGAAGTGGCTGCTAAAGATGGTCCAGTGATGGGAACTTTTCCTCCATTTAGTGAGAAAGAAAACTCTTCTTGGGCTAAAGCTTTAGGGAAGTGGGATAAAAAGATTCACACTTCTAAAGATGGGTCTTACCAGTATGTAGTCTTAAAAGCTTTTGGAAAAACAAGCTATGCAAGGCTAACTCCTAAAAATTTAGAAATTCTTAAAAAGATTGCTAAATGATAGTGACAATAGAAGGTCTGCCAAATATTACTGCCAAAACTGTTCTTGGAGGAGAATCTTACTACAAAGTTGTAGAAGTTTCCAGAATAGAGAAAATAAAGCAGTACTTGTGGAGCTTGAGAAATACATCATGGGAGAAACAAGTAAAAGGCTTTCTTACATCCTCCTCTTTTTTGGAGGGTGTAAGTGGCACTCCCTTAGTGTTTACAGTAACAGATTTTTGGAAAGGAGATGTTGCTCCTACTGAAATGAAAGGAACATGGATACATAAATCTATTTTGTTTCCTTTTATTATCATGAGTAGCACATCAGGATTGTTTTATATGACAAGTAGATTTAATACTTTTCTTGATGAAAACCATAATCTTAAAGATCAGATAACAAAGTTGTCTATGGAAATCGTCAAGAAGAACGAGTACATTAAACAGCTTGAAGTATCAATAGACACTAGAAACTATCCATCAACTGAGCAACTTCAACTGTACATGCCTGAAATAGAAGAAGCTAAAGTTGTGCACCTCCATAAAAGCAGAAAGTATCCTCTTCGGATTATTAACAAGGCTATGAAAAAAGCTAAGGTTAAGTTTGGAGAGAGAGGGCCAACGGGCAAAGAAGCGAAGAGAGAGTATATTTATTCTGAGCTCATACTTGATTATCTCATATTTTGCGGAATTATTCGAAAAAGAGATGAATACAATTATGTGCTTGGAACACAAACAAAGGTTCTTACACCTAAGTTTTATGCCTATGTTTATATCCCGCATCGTCAGGACAACAGAAAAGGTAACGAAAATACCAACTTGCCTGTTCAGTATGCCGGATTAACAAGGAATGGAGTAAATACCATTCTAGAGTCTATGGCTAAGGCTAATATAATCGAAAAGGTAGATGTTAATTATAGATAACGACTACCATATGCTCAATCTCTTGGGCATAGATCACGCATTGAATGCTGTCATTGAACGTTACAATTTTCATAGCACAGAGCTAGATGAATTGTTTCGATGTTTTTATGGCGGTTCCTTGTCTTATTTAAACCCCAAATATCCTAATGCTAAGTTTTCAGGGTCTTTTGGTTATAATGGCTCGAAAGGTCTAGAGATAACTATTAGGGATTTTATGTGCCTTAGAGACTCTGAAGAAGGGTTTCAAAGTGGATGTTGGATAGGCCTTAGGATAGGGCATGATATGCTTGATAACGGAAAACACTACAGAAAGAAATGGAGTAGAGCGGAGGCGGAGAAGTTATTTAAAACTTCAAATCAAATTTCATTATTTTAAATTAAATATTATTAATTATGGTTAACAAACAAATTTTAATGGGTCGCATGGGTAAAAACCCAGAACTTAAAGCCCTTGAAGGGGGTAATTCAATGGTAAAATTCACTGTTGCTACAAATGATGGCTACTATGACAAAGAGCACAAATGGATTGAAAGCACTGAATGGCACAACTGCATTGCCTTTGGAAAAACTGCTGATAGCATTGGAAAACGATTCGAAAGAGGATTTCTTGTCTACATTGAAGGAAAAACAATGCATAGAGCAATCAAAGATGGAGATGAGACAAAATACTTCACACAGGTAAAGATTGACACTATTAGAAAAGTCATTGGTGGCACTACACGCGTTCAAGAAGGCAACAAAGAAGCTGACAAGCTTGCTAAAGAGAATGGATTCGTTGTCAAACCTGATGAGTTGCAAGATTTCAACTCTGTAGACCTTCCTGCTGAGGCTAAAGACGATGGCTTGCCATTTTAAGATTTTCTAACCAAGGGGCTGCGTATAATGCGCAGTCCTTTAATTTATTGCTATGAGCAAAAAAGATTATAAAAAAGTTATCCACTTCAGAATGGTAGATTGCTACGAAGCAGAAGAAGCTTATGATTTATTTAAGCTTACTGCTAAATTTATGGGAGTATTCCTAAATGATGTTTATACTGGAGATGGATTGAAAGAGTGCTCTGATTGTGATGGATTTTGGTACTATCCACACATACAAGCCAAGTACATGTTAGAGAGAATAGAGGAGTTTGAGAAAGTTATTACATTAGCCGGGGTAAAATACTCCAAGGCTATCAAATACGAAAAACCATATCAATGGAAACATTAATTAAGAAAAGATTAGAAACTGTTGAGCTTAACAAGATTATTCTTGACAACAATGTTAGGCATCAACACCTGTGGCACTTGAAAAGCTACAATCCTAACCATCTGTCAAATTACAACAATGATGATTTAGTAAAAATGGCTATCACTATTATAGGTAACATTTTAAAAGGCAACGACCCCTTTGATAATGAGCCTACGCTGTGGTTCTGCCAGGACCAGGGAGAGCATATTGTTCAAACGGGAAATACTCGTGTAATTGCGCTGATGAAGCTTAAAGAAATTGTAGACACTAATTACAAGCATTTTAGAACTATCTTTAAACACGAAGAGTTGGTTAAATCTTTCGAAACTGTAGAAGGGAACTTCGCTGTGATAGATAGAGAGCTTAGTGATTCCGAGAAGCGCAGAGAGAACAATGTTCGTTCTGATCAGCACTGGTTTGCTACTGCTATTGGCTATTACTACTCTTTGAAAAAGAAAGGAATTAATGCTAAGAAGCTTGCTGCTCAAGAAGGGCTATCAGCAAAGAAGATAGTAGAGCTCTCTAAGCTACAAAGCCTAAGTGCCAAAGCAAAAAGTCTATGCATCAACAATGTCATTGGCGCAAAGGTAGCTGTTGTGCTGTCTAAGCTTGATAAGTCCGATAGAGACCTGGTTGTTGACCATATTATTGAAAAGGAGTATACCAAGATAGAGAATCCCGGAAGGCTGATGATCATCTTGCAAAACTCGTACACAATATTGGAAGACGATTACCCTATGGATGCTTTTGCAAGCTTCTGTCCTGTTGAAGAAGAGCCATGGTACCTTAGAGTAGAAGATGGTATGTTTATTAAACATCTTTCTAAAGACCCCAAGGCTTCCAATAACCGCAAGGACCTGTACTATCACACAATGCGGAAACCTATTTATAGACTTTATCCTGAAGCTAAAGTGCTATCTAAGAAGCCTGCAGGAATGGTAATTACCGAAAAGAGAACTTGTATAGATGGCAAGCCTTACATTATTGGCACCGAGCTAGTGTTTGGATGTAAAGCTGAAAGCTGCGAAGTTCATGGTTTCAAAATAGAGCTTGGAGACGAGAAAGCCGAAAGGAAAGAAAAAGTTAGTGCTCAGAATGCTAAACAAGCCTTAGAGTCTGCTTTTAAAGTAGCTGATGAGTTTAGAAAAATTAACGCCGACCCTACTGTTACTCTTAACATCATAGCTTTGCAGTTTGTTTTTAGCAAGCTAAAGAAGAAAGGAGTAGAGGCAACGCTTGAGTATTTAAATTCTTTAATAGATCCTAATGCTGATAAGCCTATTCTTGTAAAAGATTTTGAATTTACTATGCTTTTAGGTTCACATGATGTTCCTACTAAGTATGGCTTATTTCATAAATTTGGAGATACTAAGTTTGAATGGATATGCCAGTTTATGACTCTTCAATGGTTGAAGTCTAACAGGCACCTGAAGAATTATGTTGATTCTTATCTCGGTGAGCTTGAAGTATCCGTAGAGGATCAGATGGTTGATGAAGATTCTTTAGATAAAGTAGTTGAATCTGATTTAAGCCATAGACATGACAAGCTTAAGCAGAAGATTGCCAGGGAAAATAAGAAGAAAAGCAAGGTGCTGGACTTCTTAGTTCACATGCTTGGGATAAATGTTGATGATGAAGGTGTTTATATTGATACCGACAGAGTCAAAGATTATTTGCTTGGCTCCTATGAGAAAGATAGAGTAGATGTTACTATGGATGAGGGCAGAGTTGTTGTTGGCTTGTCTCCTATTTCCAAAAACTACTATCTCTATGCTCAAATCTTAGGCATCTTCAAAAAGGATGATGGAAACCATAAGGTATTCGATGAAAATGAAATCATTGCTCTTATTAATGATAGAGTAAATGAGTTCGCACCTTTCATTGGCGACTATTGGAATCAGGAAGAAGAGGATAGAAAGTTTAAGGCCAATATTCAGATGAGAAATGCTGCTCTTGTATACAACAGCTTGTATACTCATCTTGAAGAAAACACTGACATGTTCTTTAAGGGAGTGTCTGTTAAAGACATTCTGAAAGAGGCGATAGAAATGGTTAATATTACCTTCAAAACTGCCAGTGGTGGCAAGAAACTTAAACTAGCTCTTACTGAACCTTCTGGAAATGAAAAAAGATGGAGAAAAGCTGACATCGGCTTAACAGGTAGCCAGATAGATGAGCTTATCTATTGGTATGTTCCAACTTCTAAAATTCATACTTATTTAAGAAATGAGTAAGAACAAAGAAAGATGGGAGGAGCTCCACAGAGAGGAGTATATAGAAAATTGCGCCAGGGAAATGTCCTTGGCGCATCCTCCACCGGAACATAAGTGCAGAGAAGAAGAGAAAGAGAAAGATACTAACAACAAAAACCTTGAAGAAAATGAGAATGAAGGATGAAATAAGAGGATACCTTAATGAAATTTTTGGTGCAGATAAAATAGATGCTTTATATAAAGATATGAATACAAAAAGCATATCTACTGCAACAGAAAAGGATTTAATGTTACGAGGAATTACTCCAAGGCTTGCACAAAAAATAGTTGCAATCTTTAAAATCAGACATGCTACACCCCCAGATGTGGGAAAAAAGATAACACAAAGTAGCGATGCCTATGATTTAGTTAGAGATTTAGGTAACTTAGACCACGAGCAATTTGACTTGCTATTGCTTTCACAGGCAAACAACGTCATAAATCGTATCTGTCATAGCAAATGTGGCATTGCAGGTACAATTGTCGACAAAAGATTAATATTGCTTGATGTTCTTAGAAATAAAGCTGCAGCAGTAATTCTTGCTCATAATCATCCTTCAGGAAATCTTACACCTTCTAAAGCTGATATAGATATTACTAAGCAAGTAAAAGATGCTTGTAAAATGATAGGAGTTTCTGTTCTGGACCATATAATTGTGGCTTCTGAACATCCTGCAAGATATACTAGCTTGGCCGATGAAGGTCATATGTAGAAAAACGATAGCCCGGGAGCGATTATCCCGGGCTATATACAAGGATTGAAACACATGACCAGTCCTTACTTGAAGATGAGTGATGCTAATTTAATAAAAAATAAATAACAATAACTATGATTAGTAAAAAAGTTTTAGACAAAGTTCGTGATTATCTTCTGTTTACAGGTGGATTACACGTGCAAGTTCCTTCAGGAAAAAACAGTGAGCTATCTTTTAATGAAATTCTTCCATACCATAGAGAGATGATTAAAGAAGCTGAAAATCTTACAAATCCTAAAGAATTTAACGATGTAATTAAATCCTGTGCAAAAATAGTTTTGTTAGCTATTGAGCTAAATTTAATTTATTCACAGTTTGGAGATGAAATAGAGTATCTTCCGCAAGAAGAGCTTACTTTACTATATACTCCAGAAGTTGTAGTAGACCACATAAACAATATTTTGTATTGCAAATCAGGTGTGAGAAACTATAGCCAATCTTTAATTTGGAATACTTTAAGTTTTATGGCTAATTCTTTAGATATAACTAATACTAATGGTTATACTTTTGAATTAATAGAACCAATTTTGAATACTGTAATTGATCATAAGTTATCAATTTTTCATTTAAATATTGCTTCTGCTCAGTGGTATGTTGCTCATGACTATCTCAAACAAATAGAAGTAAAGCCTACTGCTGAGAATGCTGAAAAACTTCTTCAGTATAGAGATGTATTTATAGATGGAGAATTGAAATGTAGATATTGGGGAGAGAGTATTCAAAAGCCCGGTTATCATACTACAATAATGATGAGACCAAAAAACTTAGAATCAATTTTAGAACAAAAAATTAGAAAAACTATTTACTATCAGATTAGAGGAGCCAGAGATGGCGAAAGAAAACTCTTTACTGTTGTTCGTCTTGATGGAAATTTGTATATTAAAATTATAAACGGGCCTCATATTAAAAAAACTGGAATAAACTTTAAAAATGAATCTATCTGAAATAGCATGGAATATACTTAGCACAATAGGATTTTATTTAGCTATGATTTACTTGTTGTTTTATGGATCGTTTTTTATTGGAGCGTTGATATTTTCTTTGTATAGAGAATACAGAGATAAAAAATAATTTATTTTTACAAAAAAAAAGGGAAGTTGCTGAAAAGTAGCTTCCCTTTTTAAATTTAATATTATGACATATAAATTTGAAGAATTGTTAGAAATTTTAGATGAAGTGATGGAAAAGCTAACATTTGACGTGCTTATTACATCAACTATACCTGTAGATGGACCAGAAGGGTTCTTTGATAGAGAAGAGTATGAGAAATTAATTATTAAATACGCAAATATTAAAAAAGAAGAAAATGGGAATGTTTAGTTGGAGAAGTTGTGTTTCCGGACACGACATTATGAACATGTACAATAAGCTACATGAAGGAATTACTGTAGTACTACCTAATGACAAAGTGCTTACTGGAAGTTACGATGGCTATGGCCGGGTAGATAGCATCGACATCTTTGATGAGATGGCTGATATATTATTTGGCATTAAAGATAGAGACCTTCTATTTAAAACAAAAGGTGCTTTTGAAAAGTGCGAAGAAATGGTAAAAGTGATGCTTCCTAGTGAGTATAAAGAAAGCATGAGATATGCTGATTTAAAAGCTAGTGAGAGCGCAGAGGGGCAAGGACATTGGATTTCATCATATGAAACACGAATAAGATGAGTACACAAGAAAAAATTCAAGCGTTTATTAATATGCACGCTAAGAGAGTTGAAGAGAAAGGAAGGTCACATTTTGATTGCTGTAGTGCAGCACCTTCTTTTGGATGGGATGTAGATATTTGGGACCACAAGCACAGTATAATATCTACTCTCAGAAAAAGAGGATATCAGGTTACCGAAAAGACAAAATGGGAAGTAACGGATATTGTAATTGTTAAACCTTTAAATTTAAAATAATGAGACAATGCGAAGAGTGCGGCGAAAGCACGCCACAAGGTTATATATTTGATGGTAGCGATGTATATTGCTCAGACGAATGTCTTTCAACTGTAGCTTCTCCTAAAAAATGGGACAAGTTGAATGATGAAAATCCTGATTGTTTTTATTGGACAACTTTTGAAGAAGATATTGATGACTTTTGTCCTGACTTAAACGAATGGGGAGAGATTGACACAGGTAGAGATCCCAGAGGGGACTACTTGGAAAGTGACTTTACTTAATTAAAAATTAAAAATTAAAAATTAAAAATTATGGAATCTACAGAATTATTAGAATACTTTTTTATTGTAATTGGTATATGTATAGCTTTTGCAGCACTTAGAGAAGTGTTTACATGGTATTGGAAACTTAACACTATAGTTAAGAGTTTGGACAAGCTAAATGATATACAGGAATTATTATACTTGCAAGTATATGACAAGTTGGATGATGAGATAACCATCGTACATAAGATTACCAAAAAAGAAGGGATGACCACTATGAGATCTTTCCTTAACAGTCCAAATAAAGACCAGTATACTATTAAATAACTTATTTAAATTTAAAACTAAATGAAAAGCAAAAGCACTGCGTTTTTACTAACGCTACCAGGAATTATTGGCATTGCAGGCTTGCAGTATCTCTACTTAGGAAAGCCCTTAAAGGGATTATTGTGGTTCTTCACGCTTGGCGTGTTTGGATTCGGAACGCTAATAGACATCTTTACTATAGGCTCTGCTGCAGAAGCCTATAACACAAAAGTAGAGCTAAAGACTATTAGAGCTAAAGCATTAGAAAAATGAGCAAAAAATGCAAATGGTGTAAAAGCCCCGCCGAAGTAATTGACTACAGAGAGATTGATGGAATAACAAGCAAAGTTCCATCTTGTGGCAAATGTGTAGATATTAGTACAAAATACCTCCTGTTTCTTCAGAACAACAAAGTGTTGTACGAAACAGCTAAGAAAGTTTGGTACGATATATTTAATAATGAAACTCTTATTTATGACAACTTTGAAGACTACTTCTTTGAAAAGTTATACACTAAAGAGAGTTAAGCATATCTATTAATTCAGGCTGCGGATGCATATCAGATTTAGAACGGACACTACTGTGACTAAACAAGTTCTGTTCTCCTCTGGTTGCATCCCAGCTATAATCAAACCACCTTTTATCAAAGCCCTCTTCAGGCTTATCTAAATTAATACCATAATATTCAGCAGATTTAACAATAAAGTCTCTCAGGCTTTCTATCTGCTTAGTAGTATAGCGATGATAGTACCGCTTCCCCCTATAACCTTTCTCACCATAGTCTATCACATCTTCATTGTCTACCGCTTTTATTTTTTTTCCTTTACTCATAAACCAAAACTTGCCATCAAGGTAAGATAGATATCCATAATTACACACTTCTACAGCAATAGTTCTTTTTGCCATTCGTGTTTCATGGTTCTTGTTTTCTTCTCTACGGCCTTCATATACATTGAAATTACCCCATATATTGATGTGGTATGCCCATTGTGAAGGATGTCCGTATATCTGCAAGGCTACACCATCATATTTGCCTTTTCCTCCTATAATGATAAGAGTTCCTATCCTACTTTTTTTCTTTTGAAAGTGGTCTCTTACATAGTAAGGGTTAGGCCCTCCTGCTGTATGATGCAGAACAATAATATCTTTGCGCTGATGTTCTGGGAAGTACTGATCTTCTGACATCCCTGCATAAACAAAGTTCTTTAGCTTTAGCTGATTAATCTCTGTCTCCTTATACAAAGCTTGCCATGTTAACAAGTCGCAGACTCCATTGGCTTCTATGCCAACATGCTCTTGTATAATCATAAGAGTAGACTTAGTTATTTGTCCAAAGTCTCCATCTGTTACTATTCTGATGTTATGTTTTTTGCCTGCTATGTTTATTAGTTGTTGTAGTGCCATAACATCGTAGCTACTACCTCCTTTGCTTAATGTTTTATACATATTACATTATTATTATTTTGCAAAAAATTCCAGTTGGAACTGCTATTGTTACATCTCCTGTAAATTGATTATCTACTTTAATCTCTACTACTGAAGGAGGTCTGTTTATTGTAAATGTTCCTAATCCTGAAGTATCTTCATAAATTTGAACAATTGGATTTAATCCTTTACCATGTACAGCTCCAAGTATAGTTAAAGCATCATATGTTGGAAATGCAACATCAAGTCCAATAAACCATGGACCTGCAGGATTTTGCAAATCATTTGTAGTTAACACATATTTATTACTTTCCCACTCGCACTCTCCTGTTGCTGCATTTTTTAATACTAACATATCGCCAACAGACTTACCGATCATTCCCCCTTCAGTTAACCTTAATGTATTTCCATTAATAGTAGTAATTCCAGATCCAGACCATGTTACATTTGTTACAGATATTCCTGTACCAATAGAACTCAAGTCATTAAATAGTAATGTATTAGTATTTCCGTTTACATTTCTATTTCCTGTTAAGTTTTGATCATCTGTTGCTAACTCTGTATTTGTTCCAGTTGGAACTGTTTGCCATTCGCACTCTCCTGTCGCTGCATTTGTAAGAGTAAGAACTTGATTTAATGTAGCAGTAGCTGCGTTAACTCCCGGAGTGGCTAATAATAAAGTAGATGTACCGCTTAATACTATGTTAGCACTAACAATCTGTGCAGAAGATAGTGAAGTGAAATCTAATGCATTAACACTTATAGTAGTTGCCAATGTAGAAATATTAGTAAAAGTTAAAGTATTACTATTTCCATCTAAAGCTCTATTTCCTTGCAATGTGCCATCGGCTAAATAAATATTAGTGTTTCCTGCAGGAATAGACTGCCATTCACATTCTCCAGATGCTGCGTTTAATAAAGTTAAAACTTGACCAGGAGAAGAAGTAATTGGAATATGACAAGCAGGAGTTTTTAAATAAACAGATAAAGATCCTCTTAAGTCTATGTTTTGAGCTTCGTTTATTATTGTTTCTGTGTAAGTAAATGTTAAAAAATCTCCGTTACTATTAAAAGAATCAACATTTATTAAGCTAAAACTAAATCCTGCAGCATCTACTGAAGTAGCTTTATACATTGTTCCTCCAAGCTCTACATTATTACTTACTAAAGTTAGTCCATTGTCAGCTCCAGTCACCGCTGCAGCTGGAGGAGTAATATTTAAAGATATTTCTATATCTTCTATAAGTCTTCCATCTTCACTATCTGCAGGAGATCCGGGCACTCTTGTTACAGCAGTAAGAACTATCTGAGGGTCTGATGTTGACAGTCTCCACAACTGACTTGGTTTTACTATTACAGGAAATCCTAATGGAGAAATTCCCGACTGATCAGTATCGTCTCCTGCGTTCACTTTTAAATCTGTAGTAGTTTTTGTGAGTCCCGATTCTGAAACTTTAGCTCTGTCAGTAAGCTCAGTAGGAAAAGTTGTAGAATCAGTTAAATCTTCAAACGTATCTTGGTCCGGCTTGTCTCCATTTAAAAACTTTTTGCCACCCGGCTGAAAAAAGTCTATTTTATTTTTTCTCATTTTATTATGGTTTATCTACTTCAAAAATGTTTGTATCGCATGATGTTGGCCCTTGGTCTATAAACATGTATGATATGCCATCAGGGTAAACATCTGTTGGGTATATACCCATAACTTTTAATAAAGGTTCTATATTCATGCTGTGCTTGCATTCCATGTATTTTATAAAGCAATCTACTAAATCTTTTTCAGCTACAAGAGATGGATAGTTAATAATAGGACAATCGCTCTCATCTAAAGTAAGATAAAAAGTGTTTTGCTCGTAAGTTTTCCATTCAAGCATTATCATATATAAAGAAAGAAGTTGCATGTCTTGAAGCTTTTCTATGCTTTTAACCATAGGGTCTTTTAATCCCCATTCGCTTGAGCATAAAGCTTTATACATATCTTTTTTTATAGACCTGTTATACAGTTTTAGTAGCCCTTGTAGTCTTCCTGCAAAGTTAGTATCAATTATCATATTAACAGTTGTTACACTTGGTTATAGTATTAGGTTCGCAGTCACAATCTGGCTCACATTCTTCACACTCTCCACATCTTTTAGCAAAATCTGTAAGCTTCTCAAATAGCTCTATTATTCTCATGGTACATTCTATACGAGTTTCATCAATAACTAAGTCACCCATGTAGTTTAGCCTATCTTCTGTGATTAAAGGAACAAGACCATTAAAAAATAATGTATTTAAATATAACAAATCTTCACGTGCTTTTCTTGCCTTGTTGTTTAATTCTTCATCACAAGGCTTACATGGATCACATTCATTGCACAACAAATCTCTTAGCTTAGCAAGAATACATGTGTGTAACGCACACAGCTCGTATAAATAATCACACCATACGATAGGAGTGTTTGTTACAGTTAGATCAGAGTAACTAAAAGTTGTTATATCGTTAGTGGCATCAAGAATAGCAAAAGTATAGTCGCTGCCATCCTGATAAAAATATCCTGTGGTGCCATTAAAAGAAAGATAAGCTTCTGCATGAACTCTGAACTGGTCTACTTCTACAGGGTCAGTAAGGTCGTATCTCATTTGAAATGGAGGAGTAGGCAATGCTAATAAGTTTGTAGCACTTATTGTTCCTACAGTAAAATTAGTGAGCCAACTATTAGAACCTGTATATCCTGCAAAAGTATGTGTTGTATACACTTGAGGCATGTATCCAAATGTAGAACCATCAATAGCACTTCTTATAGTAAAAGCATTAAAAACAGAAGGGGTATAAAAATTTGGAGGCGGAGCATTTGCTACAACTCTCCAATTTGTAGAGTCTACACCTAGCCATGGGTATATTATAGGTACAGCTCCTGCAGCAATAAGCTCCCAATTCCCTGCACCATAATAAATATCCATTTTATTTGAAAAAATTGTTGGAGATGCTGTAGTTGAAGCACCATCTGTGCTTTCATTGTAAATGTCGACACCATCAGAATTTGCATGTCTAACAAACTCTGAAGGCCCTGTGTCTACAAAAGAATAAACAATTATAAAGCTATTTGTTTCTACAGGAGTTTCTGTACCATTAAGAACTACTGTAGTATTAAAGCCATCAACGCATATTTTATACACACCATCAGAGGGAACTTCAAACTCTGCAGAAGAGTCTACTTCTACAGTTAAGTCCTGAGTGAATGTATTTGTCTCTCCTGTTATAGTTACTTCCACAGGAGTAGTTGTAAGATTTTGTATAGAATACTTATTGCACCCTAACTTTGTCCATTTAATTAATCCATTAGTATTCGATATCATATCTTATTTTTTATTTGTTATCTAAATGTGCAATAAGTCTATTTATAAAATCTTCAAAAAACATCCTAAAGTCTCTTGCTCCAGTTCCTCCAAGTACGTTTTTAGACATATCATAAAAATAAGAATCTAAAGCTGATGCTACTCCTTCGTCACTCATAGCAAATGGTAGCATAAACGATGCTGCAACATTATTTGCCATGTTTTCTCCATACAATAAAAACATATTAGGAGAGTCTTTCCAATCGTTATACACTTGTTTAGGACTTATTTGTATCCAACCTTCAGAGACAGCACCTAAAATTATTTTATCTCCTGTTTTTACAAATCCTGACTTATCTTCTTCTTCTTCTCCTCCTGTTAACATTTGCCATAAAACATAAATACTTCCCATTGTTAAAGAAAATGATAAAAGTTTTCCTAAATTTCTTTTTTGATATGGCTTTAAATCACTCCATACTTTTCCTGCATTTAAGTTGTATTTATACATTTCTTTGATTCCACTTGCTACAGTATACAAAACTCCTTCTACATATGCAGGTTCCCATACAGCTTTTTTAACTCCATCTACTTCTTTTGTTACTAACTTACCTACACTAACATCGTAACCAGGTTTTTTAGCCCATTCTCCTGGTAAGCTATACATGTAAGACTTCAAAGCAAAGGCTAATTTAGAAATACCATAAGCCGACAACATATTTTTATGCTGAGGATTTGTTACATCATCTACTAACCTTCCTATTAATACGTCGATTTTGTTTAGTTGTTTGCCAAAGTAAGCGCCTTTTAATTCACCATTCATATCTTCTCTCTGGCCATATAAATCTTCGGTAATTGCACGATCTTTTATAAACTCCATCTTTATCTTACCTTCTTCAGACATTTCTGAAAAATCTACATATTCTTCTATCTTTCCATTAACTTCTTTACTGTGTGTATAGAATCTTGAGTCTTTTCTTGGATTGTAATCACCTTTGTTGTCATGAGCATAATATGTTCCATCTTTTATCATTTGAGCAGTCATAGCAATAAGCTTAGTAATATGTGCTCCAGCGAAGTGCATCCCCATAATAGAATCTGCATCTTTTATGTGACGCTTAGTTTTATTATGAAGAGCATGACTCATAATATCTCTTTCAGTCATACTAACTATTTTGTATTTCTGATTAAGCAAAGATATTTTCATTGGATTGTTTGCCATTTCTGACCAAGCTTCTCCAATCTCTTTATTTGTAAAAAAACCATTCTTTGCCCAAGCGTTTGCTACTCCATTTGCTAACATTTTTATTTGAGAAGAACCCATATTTTTTGCTGCTAACCTTGGAGAAAAACCCATTGTTATTGAAGTTATAGCAGTAGTGGTACCATGAATAGCACTGTCTATGCTAAATTCAAAGCCAGCTATCTTTTGTCTTCCATGCTTAGGTAGTTCACCATATAGGTTTCTATTTATATTTACTTGCAGCTGTTTTATGTGCCTTAAAGTATCTATACCTGTATTTGCAGCTATGCCTCTTAATAAGTCTATGCCTGTGTTTGCAGCGTTTATAGCATCATCAAAGCTTCTGGACCTTGCTGAAGAAGCTACTGTATAGTTTCCTATATCTTGTAAGTTATAAGATAAGTTTCTTTGCTGATCTTCAGATATCAAAACAAGCTCGCCATTTTTTTTCATTAAACCCATTCTTAAGAGCCTGTTTTCTCCTCCATGATTTAATGCTCCTCCATCTTCAAATTGAGACCACATATGTGCAGGAATCATTCTGTATCTTCCGGTAGTTCCATTTTCATTTTCTCCTTCAAAGTATTCATCAAATGCCCCATCGTCTCTCATTACGGATTTCATATACAAATCAAAAGCTTCTTTTTTGCTACCTTCTTCTAAAGCAGCAGTAGATCTTCTTTTTATTGCCGGGACCATACCTTTTTTCCACCTATGAGATACTTCGTCAGCAGCTTTTTCAAGAACATATTCTCTTATTTCTTTTTCTGTTATATCCTTTTTACCTTTTAAATCTTTAGCCCACTTACTATAGTTTTTGTGTGCTACGTGCTCAATAAATTCTTTTTCAAACTGATCCATCAAAAACTTACCATAGTTAACATAATTCATGTCTATAGTTTTATTAGCTAGCGCTTTTTTTGTTTCTATGGCATCTTTATCCCAATGTATTTCATTAAGAGAAATTAACTTTTTCTTTCCTGCTACAATTTCATTGTCTATTCCTAAAACAGAAACTTCTTTTTTGATAAACAACGGTTCAAAAAGTTTTTTTGCTTTGTCTCCTGTGATAGATAAAACATCAACAACATTATTCAGTTTAGATATTTCTAAATTGTTAGCACTTTGAAATTTGTATTCTATGTTTCTGGATTTTCTTAAAGCTATGTCTATTTGATCTAATACAAATGTTCTGTAATCATCGTCATATCTATCTGCAGTTTCTGCCCATAGCTCAATTTGGCTTAATGACCTTATATTTATTTCAGATACCTGGTCTAAAGACATTAGTCTCATGTATGCTTCCGATAACTGTAAATACTCATCATCATAATCTAATTTAGTTTTATCTGCAGTTATAGACCTTTTATAAGCAAGTATTTCCAATATCAAATTTGCTAACCTCTGACCTTTTAATCCATCTTTTTGTGCTTCATAATTAACGACAGACTCTAACATGTCATTAAATATTTTTTTAGATTTTAAAGAATCTAAGCTACTGTCATTATTTGCGATTAGCCCTAATCTTGTACTTGCATAATCTTTAATAACATCTACAATTTCTAATTTATAGCTATCGGCAGTATTTACTGTATTGTCATTTAAAACAAGTTTTATATTAGGATCAAGCTGTTCTTGAATTTTCTTATGATTAAATATTTTAGTAACCTGAGGAACAGTATCTTTCATTCTTCTTAAAAACACCCTACTGCTGTCTCCAATCATTTGAACAGTTCCTATGTGCTTAATATGTATATCAGGGTTATTTTGCTTTATAGCCATAGCTTGTATAGTTTGGCTGGTAAAGTTTAAATCCCTAATGTTATTTAAAAGATAAATATCTGACAAAGCTCTTTTATTAAAGTAAGCAGAACCTTGTTTACTTTTCTTAATAGTTATTTTATCGTCAAGAGTTATTCCGGCAATAGGTTCAGTTATGTTTTCTTCAGTAACATCTATTATAGATATTTGCTTTCCTTTACTAGTAGTGCTTTTATGGTTATGGACTATAATCAATGGGTTTTTTCCAATAAGGCTTTTGTCTAAAGATATTCCATAGTTATCATAAAGCTCTTTGTAATGCTTCTGCATAACAAATGCCTTGTCAAACTTAGGGTTGAATCCTATTTTTGAAAGAAGATTTTTTAGCTTTTCTGTTTGTGCTTCTTTTTCTAGTTTATTTTTAAATCTATACTTCCACACATTCTTTATAGATTTTTTTGATTGTGTTGCAGATTCAAAAATATTATTACCATTAGATACATTATCTAAAAAAGTATGAAACTTTGATTTTATTTTTTCTCCTTCTTTAGCAACAAGACTAACTATCCTGTCAATCTCTTTAGCTCTTTTGCTATAATCAAATTCACCTTTATTCTTAAACTTAAAAATAGGGCCTTTTTTAGCGTTTTCATTTAAGTTGTGAATATTTCCATTGGGATCTTTATAGTATCCATTGCCATCCATTATTGTTTTAATGACTTGACTTCTTATAGTTTTTTCTAATCTATTGACTACTCTCCCTTGAGGTTTTAATGTGTGAAGCTGATCAACATTGCTCATGCCAATTATTCCTTTAGATTGAGCATTGTAAGGAAGCATCTCGCTAAGTTCTGCAGAAGTCATGTTTGTTATTTCTCTTCCCATCATCATATCTTCTATGATAGCATCAGCAATTTCTTGGATAGTAGCAATTTCAAGGTTTAGCTTATTTATAGCACTGTATGGAGACAGTCCTAATTTCTTTCTTATAAAGTTTCTAAACCAATTAAATACTTTTTTTAATAGCCCTGCTTCTTTTTTGTTGTAAGATTGTTGCTGCAAAAAAGTAGGAATAACTTCGTGTGTTAAGTCTCTACGATTTTTTAATTCCGGATAAAGCTTTTTTACGTCATCTTCCAATAAGCTATCTTTTAATCCATTCTCTAAAGCTTTCCATAGTTTGTTATTGTCTTTTTCTAAGAAAAATGATATAGGGTGAGCAAACTCATGTAGAGCAACACCTGCATCTGCTTTGTCTATGTTTATATAAACTATACCATCAGAAGAAACAAAAGAATTAGAATTTCCTTCTCCCATTGACTCTGCCTCTTCTTGATTTATAAAATTATACTTTATTCCGGGTGTTGACCTAGAAAGAGATTTTACAATTTTATATGTAGCTACTTTAGCATTAGTGTGATTAGCAAAATCTGCAGCTGTTAATCTGGACCTTAACCTATTGTTTCTTTTAATTGACTGAGACTGAGTAGGAAGAACTTTGTACTTATATCTAGTGCTAAAAGAACCTTTATTATCTTTTCCTGGTATTGTGTTGTTGTATGTAACAATTCCTACCGCTCCATCAGGCAGAAGAATTTTATCTCCTATTCTTATATAATGAGAACCCACCCTTTCTATTTTAACAGAATTACTTAGTGCGTTAAAAGTGCTTGGTTCTTTTACAATTTTAGCGTGCTTTAAAGTTTTTTGATTATTTATGTTTAACTCTGACCATTGTTGGTTGTTTGCTAATTGACTAAATATTTCTATAAGATTAGTTTGAATAGTAGTTTTTGGTACGTTTATATCTTTGTGAAGCCTGTCTAAAAATTTCTGATTATTCATCAACAAACCAATAGCTGCCGATTCATCTAGACCTCTTTGTTTAATTGTTTCAAGCTCTAAAGCATACTCACGCATCAACTCTCTTACTTTTTTTTCTTTAATATCATTATTTAATGTCTGAAAAAATGGTAATACTTCTTTTTCAACAGACTTGTGATTCATGTCAAAAGCATTTTGCTTTCCATGATCGTAAGAGATTGCAAAATCTCCAAGCTTATTTCTAAAGTATTTGTATTCAAACCCGGGAGCTATTCTTTCTTCTGATAGTTCTCCTAAGTTTTGTATCGCAGCACTTTGCACTTGCTCTTCCTTAGTTTCTCCAAAATATCCTTCTAAAGCATTTTTTGCTAATGGATTGCTAAAGTAGTCTACAAGAGTTAAATACTCATTAGCTATCATAGAAAGAATGTAAGCTGCATTGTTTTTGCTATTCATCTTAGGGTCAACAAAAACATTACCTTCATTAAGTATTACCTCTTCAATAAACCTTTCAGGGTTTTCTTTTATATGATAAAGCATCATTTCTTTGTATTCATTATACAGCATGTTGTTAAATCCTGCATAGTCTACATTTGTGATGTTTGGATTTTTTTCATCAAAAGATACAAATTCGCTAAACTTAGGGTTTGTTAATACGTATTGTAGGTTTTTATTGTTAAGCGTTAAGTTGTTGGTGTAGTATTTAGCTTGTTGGTTAATATCAGAAGGGCTGAATGTTGAATTTTCTAAAGCTTCATCAATTGCTTGGTCGTATGCCATAGATGCCTCAGCATCATTAATGTCTGGCTTTTCTAACTTAAGAGCTTTTGCTACTTGGCCTCTCTTCCAATTGTTAAGATATCCAAAACTTTCAGCTATCTTAGCCATCATAGAAAAGCCTTTCTCGTCAATAATTTTATTGGGATTTAAGTAAAATTCAGAATCTTTAGATACATCAATTTTATTTCCTGCTTTTTTTGCTACTCCAAAGCCTGTTGCTTTTTGTTGAATAGCTGTAGCTACGATAGACTTGGGCCCATAATTAGTCCATTTAAAATACAATCCTTGGTAAAAGTATTTTGCAAAACCATATGCTGATGATGGAGGTATTATTATTGGTTCTGTTTTTACTTTTCCATCAATATTAACAAATTTTCTTTTTAATGTTCTTCCTCTTTTGTCTTTTGCTACTCTGGAGTAATTTAACAACCTAAGTTTAGGCTTAGAAATTAAATCCATTGTAAATACTTGAAGCCTTTTTCTAAATGCTGGACTGTAGCCAAATTTATATTGCTCTTTATATTTGTCTGTGAACTTTGAAAACATCTCATTGATATCAAGACTTAAGATATGAGACAGAGCGCTAGACGAGTACCTAAATCCACCTTTAGCGACTTGGTACATTTCAATCATTTTCTGTACTTCTGGGGGGAGATTAGCAAACCCTTCTTGCATTTTTATTATCTGATCAGAACTTAAGTTTAACCCTCCCTGCTTGATGCCAAGATACTTTTCACCGTTATATGTTTGAATTTCAAATGAGTCTATCAAATTTCTTACAGCTTCATTCTTGTCAGTTTTTAAATTGTACTTAGGAATTATTTTGTCAAAGAAATATTCTGCAAAGCTCTTAACAAAAAGCCTTCTGTTTATAGCATCAGATACATCAACATTTATGGTAATATCGTTATTCACATTAACAAACATTGGAGGTACCCCATTAGCTTGAAGGGCTTCATAGTTTTCTTTAAATATATCTTTAGTTTTTGAATCAGCAAAAAACTCTGCAGTCATAAACTTGTCTACCTCTTCTTCAAATGTATTGTATTGGAATTCGTTAAATGAATCCTTTCCAGCCGCATCAAGAAGATCGTCCATTGTTGCTTTGATAACAGGAAGTCCGGTTACTGTAGTTCTTTCAAAAGCTAACTTCTGAACAGCTGCAGCTTTAAGCTGACCCATAACGTGCGGCATAGAAAACAAAGCAGCGGTTAAGTCTCCAAGCTTGTGAAACATATCATAATAGTTGATAGTTTCAATAGGATTGTAGTTGTCAGGAAGAGTATCCCCTTGCTGATCTATTCTCTTCATATAAGCAGCATCAACTATTGCTCTTTGAGGTTCATTATTCCCATTTAAAAATGTGACGTACTTCTTTTTTTTGCTAATGTCATATTGCATCCAATCGTAAGAACTGCTAGTCATTCTATGTTTGTATTGGTCAAATGCTCTATTTTTTATTTCATCTTTTGTTAAGCCATATTCATTTAGCCATTCACTTGCAGAATCTTTTCTTGAGTCTTTAAATTCTTTATATTTTTCAAGAAACTCCCCTAACTCATACCCTGTCATAAACTTAAGAGTATTTTCAAGGTTTTTCATTCTGTGTGGACTAATAGGGGTTCCTTGATTTAAGTTTACAATAGTAGTTGTCTTGCTTTCCCAGTCTCCAAGCATGCTGTATTTTGCAAGCTGAAATAAGTCTGACTGATACGTTTCAGATAGAATTCTATTTCTTTTGTTTATCTCTTTCTGCTTACGTTCTATCTGGTAAGAAAGACTGATTACTCTTTTCATGTCTTCTTCAGATATTAATGACTCATCAAAAGTGCTATTATCTAAAGATTCTACTTCGTCAATAACATCTTTAGACATGTACCTTACTTTAGCTTCATTGAGCTCATCTGTAACGTAATCTCCTTCTGCTTCTTCTTCAAGCTCTTCACTCTCTGAAAAGTCTTTACTGGCCTGTTCTCTTGCTTTATCTATTGACCTGAAAATACTTTGCCTAAGCTTATATATAGATTTACGATTTTTATCCATTTTAGAATCGCTTAAGTTAGCACCTAAGAAGTTACCATCTTTATCGTATCTAAATGAATTATTTATGTCATCTATATCAAATCTAAACTTACTTGTTAAAGTTTCTTCTAATTCGTCTTTCAAAGATAGAAGTTGACCTTTTTGCCTTTTTACAGTATCTTTTATTTGGCCTTTATTTTCTTGTATTTTATTGTATTTAGAAAATAATACAGCAGAATAAGTCTGCTTGCTATACTTAGACTTGATGCTTGCAGCTAAATCCATTTGTTTCATAGCGTCTTGATTAGCATTAGACGTTAAAAGTTTATAGATTGCTTCAAAGTGAGTTAACTTTTTATCAGGGTCTCCTGGTTCTTTTCTACCCCTATCCTCCATGTAAGATATAACGTCGTTGTAAGATGTAAACATAGCATTTACCATCCATGCATTTTCTTTACCTATGTTTACAACTCCCAAAAGCATAAGCTTAGGATTATCTGTAGCACCATTCACTTGTGTTTCTAAACCTGTTGCAACCTTATGGTAATTTTCTAAATCTAATGCATTGTCTAAATCAAACGCTAATATTGACTTTCCTGTAGCTTCATCTTGATATTTTATATTTTTATTTAAAATTGGTTGACCGTTTAAATTTCCGGAAACAAATAAGAAGGTAGTAGTTTTTTGCCCTAAAGCAAATGGTCCAACTATTTTCCCTTTAAATGTAGATATTCGGTTAATTACAGAGTGAGCAAGTCCATTAGCATGCTCTTGCCCGTAGAACATTTTGCTTTGAGCATTTTTTGCTGCAGCTTTTAATGGGTCAATATCTACTTTAGCTTTAGTAAATATATCATTTTTGGGGTTCATGTAATAGTCGTCAACAAATCTTAAGATTTCATTAGAAACATCTTTTGCTGTTTTTTCTTTTTTAAGCCCAAGCTCTCTGAGGGTAACAGCTAAAGTGTATGCAGTATTTTGATCAATATCTTGATCCGAACCATCTATAGCATTCTTTCTTGTATTATAGTAACCGTTACTTCCGTTGTCAGATATCCATCCTACTATTTCTGCAGCATATCCAGAGCCCGGTCCTGAAGGAGTACGAACAGATATAGTTTCTAAGGCTTTGTTTATTGACATTAAAGCAGAGGTAGAGTCGCCTATTGCTTTAGATACTGCTTTTGCATAATATTCACCTCTAAATTCTTTTTTCCATTCCGCAAGAAGCCCTCTAATAAAGTTTTTGTTTGTTGTCAGCTTTGTTAACTCTTTAATTTTTTTGTCTATAGCTACTCTGTAATCATTTTCAAATTTGCTTAAGTTGTCTTTCACTCTATTAGACAAGTCTTTCATTATAGGACTTGATTCAACTTTTAAATCTGAATCTTCATTTTGTTTTACATCATAGAGGATAAATGGAGGCTTTTTTGCTGTTCCTGTACCTTCTTTTATTAATTCTATTTGTTGAAAGTTGTTATAAAACTTATCACTAAGAGTATCTGATATTTTTTCTCTTATAGCTTTATCGTGCTGAAACTGACTAAGAACTTTAGGAGACTTTAGTATCTCTAAAAGGTTTGTTTCTGTTTGCTTTTCTCCATCTATTCCTTCCCATATCCTGAAGATATCTGAAAGACTTGAACCTTTAAGACCATATGCTCCATACTTAGTTAACAAGTTAGGAGGAAATATCACTTGACCTCTCTGTACAGTATTTAAGTCATGGTTACGATATAGCTTATACAAGTCATTATCGTAAACACTATTTATTTTTTTTGTTCTTTCCTTAAATACCTCTTCATAAATATCACTATTTTCATCTATGCCATCATAAGCAAGACCTGCTTCTATTTTTGATATATCTATATTATATTGATCATCAAGCTTTTTTTTGTCTGCTTCATATGCTTGAACTTCTTCTTCGCTCAGATTTCCTAATTGAGCTTCTACATCTTTTGGTTCAATTTCAAAGTTATCTAAAGGTTTTTTGATAAACAACATTCTGCCATCTGTGTTGCCTTTAAATTTTTCATCAGCCTCTTTTCTGTTTTTTGCTGTAAAAAAGTTTACACCTTCTTCTAGCGCTATTCCATACTTTTTAATAGCGTAATCTTTTGCTGCTTGAACAGAGAATACACTTTTAATATTTGTTTTAGGGTCTATATATTCTACTATCTCTATCATTGCTCCAGAAGTCTGAATAAGCCTCATACCACTTTGCTTCTGTTTGATTACTTGATCTCTCATGTAAGCAGCAATGTATTGATAAGCACGGGTTTTTACTCCTGAAAAGTCTAAAGATTGATTAAAGTCTCCACTGCTATTTTTATCATTTACAAGCCTTGATAACATTGTAGAGTCATCAGAATTCTTTAATCCATTTTCAGCAAGGCTCATTACCTTGTTATGGAGATCTTTAAATTCTTGAACTTCCTCTTCTGTAAGCTCTGTTTTTCTTGTCTCAAATTTTGAGTCTAAAAGTTCTCCAAATTCTTGGTCTGAAAGTCTATCTATGTTTCTATATTCTTTGCCATCAAACTTTTGTATTTCTTTTCCTATGTTTTCTGGATCACTAAGTAAGCTTACAAAATCATTAAGAGCAAGGTCATATAGTTCAGCAAACAAGTCTACAGCTTTTTTTGTTTGACCGTTTTGTTGTTCAGGAGAAGCTAATATAATGCTCATTAACTGAGTCATTGGAGCTTCGTTGTTATTGTCTATTACTTTATTTGCATTAAGCTGTATCCCATCTTGTGTATGTTCAAAAGTTGTAGCATATTTTAAAACACCAGGATTAAATGAATTTTCATACAAGCTAAATATGTCATTGTGGGTATATCCCTGCTCATCTCTAAGTAAGCTCTTGCCTGCATTTTTGCTATCTTGACCAAATGGCATACTTACAGGTATAGGATTAGACATCGATTTTGACTTAACGGAACTATCAAAAACAAAAGCAGAAATATACTTATAGGGATTTTTGTATTCTGTAATATTTTTCTCTTTCGCTCTTGCATCAAAGTATGCCTCTGCTGCAGCTTTGACTCCAGCATCAAAACTTCCTGTTTTATTAAAAGCATCTTCAAAAATATGATACAATGATCCTTGAGTTTCTTTTTCTGGATTTAGAAACATTTTCATCATAGTTAGCTGCTTAGGCATCCACTCCATTGTCTGTGCAGTAATCTTATCTGTTGCAGCCTTGATGTCAGTTACTTGCCCGGTATCTATATTTCTCATTGGAGCAATAGACTTATGCATAGCTCTTTTGTTCATAACAGAAATGCTTTTACCCATAGAGTTATAAAGCATTTCTGTTACAAAGGGATTTTGTTTTGCTTGACCATCAAACAATTCTACTGCATCTGTTATTTTTTGGTCACTTGTAGAATTAAATATATCAACAAATGCTACAGGGTCTTCTATGATTATAACATTAGACCTTTTATCCAAATCTCTATACCCTCCAAATGTTCCTACAGTATTTGGAGATGTTGCATTAGCCAACCTTTTAGTATTGTTGATATTGTATTGCACAGGAAGATTATTGTCTATGTTTACCATGTAATTTGTATTGGTAGCATAAGTGCCTCTAAGTGCATACATTAAATAATCATTCATTAATTGATGTCCAATGATGTTAGACATCCATATTTGATCGTATTGATTATCAGAATTTTTTATACCGGGCTTTTGACCGTATTCTGTTTCTCCATAAACATCTTGTGGTAAATAATAACCAGCTTTTGCTATGTGTCTATGTGAGTCAGCGATTTGATCCTTAAACATCACTTCCTCAATAATATATCTATAGAAGTCTTTCTTTGTTCTTTCTTTTCCTTCTGCATCATAAAACTTTTCAGGTACTACAATTCTATTACTTCCTTCTATTAAAAGAATTTCGCCTAAAGTATACACTCCATCAGATTCATCCGAGTACCTGGTTCTTTGTATGGTAGCTTTACCATCTTCTACTGAAAATTTATATTTCTTATTATAATGCTGATAGTTTATAGTTTTTGTAGGCCCATACTTAGCTCCAGACTTACCTTCTCTATATATAGGTGCATTCATACTGGTGTCCCATCCCGGAGCAATCTTTTGCATGTTTTTATTTGCAGGGTCTTTGCTTGTGTAGATAACATAATCTACAGAAGATTTCATGTCTTGAAAGTTAATGAAATCATTTTGGCTAATTCCGCTTATTACTTCTTCTTGCGCCAAGTACTCTTTTAGGTCTTCATAAATTTCTTTTATTAATCTATTTTGAGCTATAACTTCATCTACTTTAGCTCCCGGCTTAAGAGGGATTATTTCTTCTTTATGAATAAAGTCAAAGTTTTTCCCATGTTTTTCTGACTGTTTGAAAAATCTTATCCACCTGTTTAATGAATTCTTTTGAAGTTTCTGCTGTATTTTAAATTCATTATTTATATGGCCTTCAAGTATAGTGGTTTCGTCATATTCATAACTCCACACAGGATTACCAAACTTATCCATAGCTTGACTATCGCCTTCCATTACAGCAATTCTTCTTACTAATCCATTAGAGTTTTCTGTATTAGTAAGGCCTGCTATTCTCATTCTTACAGCCATCTGGTATTGTCTACCACGATCACTCTGAGATGTCATCTGTATATCTGAAATTCCATTTATGAAATTATTTTTAACAGAATCATAATATAAATCCCAGTGCATGTCATAATTATCTCTTTCGGTAAACTGCGCTATTTCTTTCCCTGCATAAGAGCTTGTTTGATATCCTTCGATGTAATAAGTTTTATCTACTAAAGTTTCTCTAGGGTTATTATTAAATACAGGATTGTTAATTTCATGATTGGAGGTGTTGTGGTCTATTGGTTCACCATTTTCACCATTTTTATATCCACCTCTATTATTAAAAACTCTTGCTACAAACTTGTTAGCTAATGATAAAGAGTTTCCGTTTTTGAGGTTTTTAGAAATATCATTAGATGTCAATGACAACATTATTTTCTTGCCATTAATGTTTTTAAAGAATTTTGATGATGCTCCGCCATACATATGTGAATAAACATCAGCAAGTTTTGTAATTTCTTTTCTAAAAGCTAATGGGTTGTAGGTAGTGTCTCCCTCTTCTTCCATGGTATCTTCAACTTCTGAAGATTTTCCTACACTCATTAAAGTGTTTTTAGAAGTTTTTCCGTAAGTAGTACCTTTGTTTAGCTTCTTTAATGCGTTCTCATATCTTTCAGTATGCCCCAACTTAGTAATAGTACCCTCTTGACTTTTTAAGTTTCTCCTGGTAAATACATATCCTGAGAGCATCATCTTTGTAAAAATATCTGTAAATGTCTCAAAGCCTGTATCCTCTTCTCCTATTTCCGAATGTGCTAACTTAGCAAAAATACCATTAGAGTTTGATAAAAGATTGTTTAATCCAAACTCACCAATAAAAGATTTCGCAAGCTTAAAAGGCTCAATTAATGATTTATTCCCTAACAAAACTTTTGTGTTGCCAGAAACATCTATATCTACAATTTTTACTATACCTTTTTTTGCTAACTCTTTTTTAGACTTTATATCAGAAGTATCCATAGCAACTCCTGTATTAAAGTATATACCATCTTTTTTAAATATAAACTTAGAAAAGACAGGGTTTTCTTTGTCTTTTGTTAATCTTAGATTATGCCCTTTAACAAACATTGCTTCAGCAAAAGTAGTAGTAAGGCCAGAGCTATCAACTAAAAAGTCTTTAATAGAGTTATTTATCTTGTACTTGTACTGGTCAGTAGTTTCTGAGCTTATTGTATCTATTCGTGTGTAATCTCCATGAAAGTTTACCTTTTTGTATTGAGGCTTATGGATATTTTTGTAGTTAGTAACAATAGCATTTAAAAGCATTTCTGAAGTCTGAGACTTTTGCAATACGAACCCTTGAAAATCTGCTTCGCTTATATTGTCTCCGGTGATTTTTACATAATCTTTGTGAGCATCTTGTATTAACTTGATGTTATTCCTATTTTTTCCAGCGTTTATTAGATGCTGATGCATTCTAATTTTTTGCGAATACTCTAATATTTTATACTGAGAAAAAGATTCGTCGTTAAAATAGTTGTCATAAAAAGCAAAAAGATGCTTAACAGTTTTGTTGTTACCGTAGTTGCTTTTAAATTGATCTTCTGTCATTTTACCATCTTTGACTTTAGCAGCATCATCAAAAAATGGCTTTAGTGCAGCTTTTATTCTTTTTTGAAACATAAATAAATCTCCTTTCCCCATCTCTCCCATGTTTTCAGGGTCAATCTTAGAAGCTATTTCAACAAGCAAAGGGTCTAATTCGTCAAGGTCTATATATGCATTCTGCGTAGTAGCAGTATTTGCCTTTATAACTTTTAAGTCTTTATTTTTATCAAATGTAAAATCATTGACATGAGGAACCTGAGATACTGATAACTTCAACATATCAGACATCCTATCCATGGGGTTGGTTTCGAAACTCTCTTGCTTTGAAACAGTATTCTGTACTGTTTGATTTTGTTCCTCTAAAGTTTTTTGATCTGTTATACCTACTTCATCATAGAAGATTCCATCTTTCTGGGTTTTTACATCTCCGAGTTTAAGACCAGGGAATTTCTTGTTTATCATGCCAAATAAAAAGTTATCATCTAACATTTTTACTTGTGTATATTTGATTTTATCTTCGCTGCTTAAAGTTTCAAATTCATCAATTATATTGTCATCATTATAATGCTTTTTAGTGTTTTTGCTTATCTCTATTTTATTGTTTTTGTATACATTTTTAAGGATGTTTCTTATCTTATTTCTTGAGTTTCTATTTTCATTAAACCACCTTCCTTTGCTATCCTGCTTTGCATACTCATGAATCTTTAATCTTTTATTCCATATTCCAATTTTATAAACATCAGCTAAAGAATCTATGTTGTTTTTGTTTTTCCCTTTTACGTACCTTACATCAAACACATACTGTGAAGCCCCTCCTAATTTAGCAACTTCTATATTTTCTTTTATTACTTCTATTATAGCTTTTTCTCTCCAATGGTATTCAAGGTCATCTACTATCTCTGTATAATCAAAGTCTCCTTGCTCTGTAACAGCAGCATCTCTTAAACTGGGCTCTATCATTTTTTTAGAAGTATACGATAAAACCTTTTCCATCTGAGACAAAGCAGCAATGGGTCTGTTTTTAGGGTAGAACTTTCTTACAAAAGAAAATAAAGCTCTTCTGTCTTTAGAGTATAGTATATCAAACTGTGGAGCTTCTGCTCTCAACATTGTTTGATTGGCAAACTTATTTTGATAAAAAGATTCGTACCATGTTCTTTCCATTAAGTTACTAACACCCAGAATACTTGATAGCTTTCTAAAGTTGTATGTTAGCCAATCTAAAAAGTGAAACATTTTTTGACTCCAATTTGGAAGTCTTTTTCTTCTGTACATCCATGCTGCTCCCATATCTGCAAGATACTCTGCAGCTTCTTTCCCTTGCTTTCCTGTTCTATTAGCAACTTCTTGGTAAATGTCTGTTCTTTGTTTGTCATCCATCAAGAAAAAGTCAATAAAGTGTATGATCTCATGAAACGCTGCTTGAAGGTTTATGCTACCATCTTCAAGCATATTCAATGTCATGACAGCTCTATTGTTTATCTGTCCATGGATTTGCCTTCCATTTATATCTTGTGGTAATTTTCCAAATCTGAATCCTCCAAACGATTGTATATGCGTATCTCCTAATATTTGAGCAAGAGCACTATTTGCATCATTTCTTAAAAATTCATAAACTTGAGGACTTTGTATGTTATCTCCCCTGTCTATTGAATTATAGTCATAATCATCAGGGTTAATTTTATTTCCTTTTGCTAATTCATAGATATGCGTGGGGTCTACTTTTACAGATACAAGCCCGGATATAACACTGGCGGTACCTTTGAAGACCATATTCTTTCTTGCCAACTCAGAAGAAGTATCCAATGTTACAGAACCTTTTTCTCTAGTTATTTTCTGTGAAGCAAATCTTAGCGATAAAGCATTTGCTGCTCCATCTTCTCCTCTTGCAGAACTAAATATACGATCGTAAATGTCTGTCATTGTTGATTGTACACCTTTAGTTATAACTCCATTATCATCCGTAAAGTCACTAAAGTATATCTGAGGGGTAGCAGCTTTATTTGTTCTATGCTTTTTTATTTCAAACCTTACTATACTGTCTAAATTGTTTTGAGGGTCTTTTACAACTTTTTTATTTATGTCTTTAGGAATTAAATGTCCGGTATCTACAAGCCCAGTCTTATCATCATTAGTCATGTATGTAGCACCGTTTTTAAAGTCTGCAACAAGAGTACTTGTATTGGTATCAATAAAATGTGCTATTTCTATAAACTTGTCATCAGTTATAGTTGCTGGTCCCGTTCCATTCTCAAAGGTTTCTACCTGATCTCTTAAAAATAACTCATATTCTTCAAGGTTATCTTCTTTCATTTTAGTTAAAAGGTTGCCTTCTAACTCTAATTCAACACCACTATCTCCAGTTCTTCCTATTTCTAAAGTAGTTATTGTTAAGTTCTTAGTTTCTTTTGTTCCGTCTTTTTTAGGTATTTCTTTTTCCCTATCTGTTTGTATTGCAAGAGGAGAGTCGTATCCACCTTTCACAACTAATCCAATATTTTTAGAATTATCTAATATGTCTTGTAAGCTAGAAGACTCTGCACCTTTGCTTGTTTCTATAATATATGCTTCTTGTATAATTAAACTCGCAATAGAAAGCTGACCAATCTCGCTAGGGCTAAAAGCATATAAATTATTGGCACCACCCATATTTTTTGCACCTTGATCAAAAAGGTTATTCATCATCCCTATATAAACCTCATCTTTATTTTCTTTTACATCTGGGTCTATATCAAATATTCCTATAACTTGATCATCATTATTCCCTCCTTGATATTTTTTTATTTCAGGGTATTTTTCTGATAAATGTAAATATACATGGCCAGGTATGGTAAACCCGATTGCATTTGTAGTTTTTAGATTTCCATTAAAATCTCTAATTTTAATACCTTTTTCTGCAAAAACTCCTAATTGATCATATTGAAACTGACTTAACCCATCTTCTTTTAAAGCAGAAAGAACAAGGTTTTGATGCATTAGCCTTCTGTTGTATTCATCTTTATTTACTACGTCATCGCTATATGCTATAGCTTGATGACCTGTTACAGATAGCAAACCTTCGTTTGCAAGCAGAAAAGATGTAGTGGAAATAGCATCTTTTAGCTTTTGAGGTCGATTATTCTGCTTGATGTTACCTGCAAATTCTTCAGGAGTAACTGTTTTTTGTTGCTGTGCTCCATGTAAAGTATACTTGATTTTTATACCTTCGTCAGTATCTACAATTTCATCTATCAATGCATTTGTACCATCGTTGAAGGAGTATAAAAATCCTGATTGTAAATGAGAACCACCCGATACTACTACACCAGGAATTTGAGAACCTTGAACTTCTGTCCACAGTATTCTTGTTCCTCTGTCTACATTACTTTCAGCTTTATTTTGTTCGCTTTTTATTGTATCTGTGTCTACATCTGGCTCAAGATTGCTATTTTCTTTGCCCTGCTCTTCATTCAGTTCTTCTTTCAGTTCTTTGTCAGCAATTCTTTCTGCATTTTTAGAATCATCGCTTTCATCGGTTTCATCTTCTGTATCATCATCTTTCAGGGATTCACGCAACATTTCCAGTTCGTCCTTCAAGTCATCATCCAGTTCATCCTCGTTGTATGTTTGCTCTCCTCTTAAAACAGCAAGCTCATCCATTAATTCTTTTAGTTTATCCTTATACTCAGATAAAACTATTTCAGCAGCTTTAAGCTTTTTTTGAAGTCGAGTTCTTTGGCCTTTAGTAGTTCCTCTTTCTTTTTTATATTGCGCTATAAGCTCTTTATCGGGGTTCTCTTCAGCTTCAAACCTTTTTATATCTTCTGTGTAATTATCTATTATTTGATTAAAATCTGCAATTTGATTATTTAATAAATTAACTTCCGGCTGTAATTCTAATATTTTTTCTTCTTGCTTTGAAATATCATTCTCCAAAACCTCTTCTTTTGGCATAGAGCTTTTAAGTGCAGATATTTGCTCTGCTATATCATCTCTTAAAGCGAAGTCTTTTATTCTTTGAGCTTCATCATAAGCTTCAAGATAAGCATCAAGCAATGCTTTGCGCTTCTCTTTTGGTGTAAGCTCTACTTCTACTTCTGCTTCTGGTTCAGCAGCTATGCTTAACTTAGGCTTTGCTTCTGCCTCTGCCTCTGCCTCTGCTTCAGGCTCTATTGGATATGTACTTTTGCCCTCTTCTTCTTTTTCTTTAGTTTTTTGCTGTGGAGACTTAGAGCTATCAATATCACTTAGTAGTGAGTTTACAATAGCATTATTTTCTTTAGCTTGTTCTTTTTTGCCATTCTCTAATAGCTCTTCATTATCTACACTCTCTTCAAGTTTTGCTTTAGTTTTACTTTCTTTACCATCCATGTATATGCTGACAAATTCCTTACCTCTACTAACAGCTGTAAGCATATATCTTTTAAGATTGTCTTCAGGCATACCATCTTCAATGTACTTATTGTCTACATATTCATTCTCTTGAAAAGGTATGTGCACGTGTATCTCATCAAATTCTGCACCCTGTGGAGAAAACTCTGCATCTGCTATTGTTTTTATACTTCCTGTCCATCCCTCATCTTCAAGGTCTTTTTTTGTTTCTTTATCAAAAACAATAATAGTAGCACCGTGATTATTTACTCTGTCCTTAGCAAACGCTAAATGCTCTGCTGCGTTATTCATTACCCTTACTCCTTTATATTTATTTTCCTCTTCGTTATAGTTATAATAAGAGCTGTTTGTGTAAGGCTGAATGTAATTCCCCTGGTTATACTCTATTTCAGCTCTAAAATAATCCTGAAGGTTGTTAATATCTAACAATCCTGTCCTCATTACAGTTACCATGTTCATGAAAAACATGGATTTCATTCTAACTTTAGCTGCAGGAAGTAAAGGGTCTGGAGGAGATTGATTCACATCACCAAGTATAATCAGCTGATTTGAATCGTGCAAAGACTTTCCCTTGTATATATCAGAACTTAAATCGTGAAATATACTATTCATTTCACCTGTATGAACTAAAGTGTACTCATCAAATATTATTAACGTATCTCTATCTTTGTTAAACCTATTGTCTTCATAATATTTATCAAATAATACAGCTTCTATCCTGTTGTCGGGAATTCCAGCATCTTTAGCGTTCTTTTTTAAATTGTTTATTTGATCATTATTCTTGGCAACTAATACAATTTTTTTAGGCAAGGCTCCTAAATTGTTAGCAATTTGCATTATAGTCTTTGTGCCAAAAGAAGTTTTTCCGGTTCCTGCATTACCTAATATTGTATATACATTGCTTTTAAATTTACTCATTAAGTTATCAGACAACCCTGTAAGGTTTTGAAATAACTTATTTCTAAGCTCATCGTTAAGCTCTTTAAACTTTACATCTTTTTTTGCACGAGCATCAGCATTTAAGAATCCTGAAACACTTTCTATAATCTTTTTTTGCTCAGGATTGTGCCTTCCTTTATATACAACTTTATCATCTACTTTTTCATCTACGATTTTATCGTTTTCATCAATTTTAGCAGTGACAGCCCTAAACTCTGTATTAAAATCGAAAGGATTTATATTTATTGCATCGTTAACATAGTGCATTAAATACATTTCTCTAAAGCTAACATCTCCTTTTTTAAGCTTATCAGAGCCAAAAGATTCTTTAAAGTTTTCTAGAGTAAAGCTGCTTACTCCTGTACTAAAGTTTCCTACTTTTGCTTGATTATTACTGCCAGATGTTTTTATATGTTTTTCAACAAAAGTGTTAAACTCATCAGTAAATTTGCCATTTTTATAAATGTTAAAATAGTCTCCATCGCTATCTTTTGCATTAAAAAAGACATGCCAAAATTGTTTAGTTTTAGCTACTTCTTCTTCAGTGGGCTCTGTAGTTGTAAGATTAAACGTAGGGAAATCATTTATATCTAAGACCTTTTTATTTCCTTTTTCATCATAGTAGTAGGCATTACTATTACCGTTTTCATCTTTTGTATTAAAGTACCCTTGAAGAATATTGTGAGTTTCAGCATTAATTTTTCTTGTTTCTAATCTGTATTTATCAAACACTTCTTTTCTTGCATTGGAAATGTTTTCCATCATAGAAATAATAAGATCAGCTTGAACAAAGTTATTGTTAAGTAACTTATAAGCTACACTTAAAAATTCTTCACTGTGAGAATTCCATGTTTCCCAACCTAAAGCATTTTTTGCTAAAGGGTTCATATCCAAGCCTAAGGCATCAAGCTGCTTAAGGTGTATAGCTAGCTGTATTGCTCTTTGCTTGTCCGATATTTCATTCTGAAGAGATATAAGTTGTTGCCTTAAATCTTCACTAGGACTTTGTTTTTCACTTCTTAAACTTTCGTCTATCCCTGCTAACTTATCTCCATATGGGTTATTATCGCTATCTGTTATAATGTTTTGCATTAAAGCATGCTCCTCTGCAGAAAGCTTCATTCCCTGCAAAACCAAAGGCTTAGTGTTTGCTTTGCTTGGATCTAAAATAATATTATTATCCTTGTCTCTAGTTTCTAAACCTTCTACATAATATCCATCCACTTGAGCTTCTTTAGAATACTCCCATCCATCTTGAACATAGCTTTCTATTAAAGCATCATCATTTAACTCCTCCAAGCCTACAAGTTCTGTTTTTTCCCCTTTTGTTCTTGTGACATAGACATTTTGTTCTTGGTCCCACTCGTAATCTTCTGAAACTTCCCCTATGCTTACAAGATTCGTTAATACCTCATCACCATATTGATTCTTTATTGTCCTTCCTTTAGGTATATATAAATAGCTTTTTACTTTCTTTTTTCTTGAAGTAAGTATATTTCTATTGCTTTTCTTTTGTAGCTCTAATATTTCATCTAATTGCTGTTGCCCCATTGGGGATCTATCACCAAGAAGATTAAGTTTTTGGTCATATTGACCCGGACCTACATTAGCTTTTAGTTTTTTATATTTTTCTAAAACTTCTGACAATGCTTTTGGAGTTGCTTCTTTACCAAGACTTTTGCTTTCACTTTTGAAACTTTCCATGTCACCTATAGGCATTTTATCAAAAGCTTCATCAATTTTACCGAGCTCTTGAATAGCATGCTTTTGTGCCGACTTTAGAAGAGAATCTGCTTTTTTTGCCTGAGACTCTGTTAACCCTGCTTCTGCAGAGTCTGCTTCTATCTGTTCTATAGAGCCTAATATTTCATTAAAGTCTGTTGGCTGCTCACTTTTTACGCTATCAATATGCGAATCTAACTTTTTATTTACATCTTCATCAGTATCTTGTGCATCTTCAAGCCTAAGCTTCTGTATAGCTTCTGTGTCTATTATATTCTTATCAGAAATGTTTTTTAAATGCTGTGTAGCGTAGTATGCGTTTTTTTGATTATTGAAATTTACATCATTTTCTGCATTACTTAAAGCATTGGTATAAGCTGTATTTAATTGTAGTTTATCATCTTTGTTTAATCTTTTTTTAGAATATAATTTTTCTAAAGAAGCGTCTTTTGTGTCTCGTAACTGTCTGTTAAATATCAAAGAGCTTGAAAGCATATTAGCTTGATATTGAGAATACAACTCACCACTTGTTATAGATTCGTGCATTCTTTTTTTGTCAGAAGTAACAGCTTTAAGATCTTCCATTTTTTTAGTATATTCACTATACTCAGGAGAATCTTCTTTGTGTGATATGCGCTCTGTAGCCATTTGGTCGTAAACTGCTCCATAGTGCTTTTCATCTAATGCTAATTTTATAGCATCTTGCATTAATGCAACATCTCCACCCATAAGATTAGCAATGTTTTCTGCATTATTGTGTAAACCTAAATTTACTTTTGTGTCCCAGGCTAAATCTAACTGTTGCTTTAAAGCTTCATATTTTATATCATTTTTACTTTTTGCTACATCTCTTTCTGCTTTAGGCAAAGTTGCTATTACTCTTCCATCTTCTGTCAATAAAGGGTTTTCAAGAATAAAACTTTTGTGTTGATCTGCAAGAAATTTTTGTGCTTCTTCTCTGCTATTGTGATTAGCAGCAATTTCTGCAATATTGTTATTTGTTAGTTCTACTTCTTGGTCGTAGTTTCCTAAAGTTCTTGCAACGCCACCAAAGCTTCCACCAATAAAACCTCCTGTAAAAGCTTCTTGCATGTCGCTAAGAGTAGGGGCTTTGGCACCATAAAGACCATCGCCTACAGATGCACCAGTTTGTGAAAAGAAATTATCATAAGCAAATTGAAGTCCAAAGTTTCCCCACTCTTCTATTACTTCTTCAGCTCCTTCTTCTGTTCCTGAGTCTAATATATTTGCCGCTAATCTTCTTGCTCCTCCTGCTTTTCTTCCGGCTTGAACAGCTCTTCCTGCTAAATTTTTAGCTTTTGATAATGCCCCTCCTAAAAATCCAAGTTTTTTAAAAAACTCTGTGCTGGCTTTTTTTATAATAGAATTTGATATAGCATCTTTTTCTGCTTGTGTTGTAGCTGCTTTTAAAGCTGGTACACTTTCTTTATAAACTGCTGATAAGGTTTCATTAAGATTATTTACAAGCTTTTCTCTTTTAGTTTTTTCTCCTATTACTTTATTAACAAATCCACTTGCTCCAGCAGCGTCTAACATTCTTTCTGCAATCATTACTACTCCAGCAGCACCTAAAGCTATTTGTAATCTGTCACCCCTCTCTATTCCCATTTCTTTACCTTCTTCATTCATTGCATGAGCAGCATATCCTGCACCAAACAAATAAGATGAGCCTTTCGCAAGCATATTTGCAGTATTAGCTTTTGCTCCAAGCTTTAAAGCTCCCATACCGAATAATCTTGCAACGCCCATCATTCCTAATATTTGAGCACCAGAAGAACCTATAACACCTGCTTTTCCTGTCCACCCTTCATCCCAAAACTTTTGTGATTTTGCAAATTCAGAAATTTTAGACTTTCTGATATTTGTATAGTTTTGACCAATTGCTGCTCTTCTTGATAAATAACCTTCTTCTCCATCGTCTCTGTACCAATCATCAACAGCTCCTATCATATCAAATATAGTAGAAGCTGTACCTATTGTCATGTCTATAGTAGTATTTACTGCGTTATCCCATCCATTAGCTAAAGCAGAACTTCTAACTTCTGTGGGCCCATGCATAGACCTTACTATACTTCCTTTGTGAAACTTATCAGCATCTACTTCTTTATACATGTTTAAAGTAGGATTCAAGGGGTTTTTCCCAAGAATAAGCATCTTTTTTTTTCCTGTTTTAGGGTCTGTTCTAAATTTATAACCTTGATAATCCATTGCCTGGTATTCATCAAGATTCTGCTTCATTCCATCTTGATCTATATAGTATCCGTTAGATTCTGCCTCTTGCTCTTCGTTCATTGTACGAAAAAGCTGGCCATAAGAGTCATATAAAGAGACACCGTGTAGATTTTGTATATTTTCTGTATCAACAACTTGTCTTTGATAGTCTCCCGGGTCTAAACCTACAAAAGCAGGGTTAATAGTTGACATTGGCTTAGGAGCCAAATGCTGATTTTGTATAGCTGTAGGGCTTACGTTTTCCTGAAACTTTCCAGAACTATTAAATTGTTCAGCTTTAAGCTTAGCAGCATCTAATACTGTGTTATGTATTTCAGCGTACTGTTCTTCTGTTATACCTTTTGATTCTATTAAGTCACTATTAGCTTCTTTGCTTTCTTCGTATGACATAATTGTTGGCTTATATCCATTAGATACAGCATCTTCGTAAGACAAGCCAATAATTTGCATTGCTTCGTAACTGATAATATTTTCTGGTGGCATTTTATATTATTTAATTGTGATATTTTTTAATCTTTGCAAATCTTCTACCTCTTGATTAGATAACTTTTTCTTAGATTTAACCCTTTGTGAATTATTAAAATTTGCATAGTCATTTTCTATATAAAACTGTTGACCTTCTTCGTCCAGTTGCTTCCATATATTTGCAGAGTAATCTACAAGAGTAGTATAGTTTAACCCTATAACTGCATCTCCAGCTTCATTCCATATAGGTTGTATGTTCATGCTTGAGTATGCAGCCATATCCATCACATCTTTCCAAGCATTGACATTCTTTGCCATAAGTGCATCGTGAATTGTACTTGCTGTTGTTTCATCTTTACCATAGCCTATAGATTTAGCAACAGCATTTCTCTTCATACTTAGAGGGTCTGTACCGCCATTTCTATATTTCATGCCAATATAGTCAGATGCTATTTTGCTGATTTTGTCATTAGGTATAACTTTAAACCCACCTTGTTCATCTAAAATGTTATTTACATCATAGTCTTGAATATAATTATTTAGCATTAACATTTCGTCTCTATCTACACCCCATTTTTTCTTAAATTCTTTATCAGTAATATTTTTATTACCTATATCATTTGGCTTACCTTTTGATTTAATTAACGTGTATCCCCAAGCATTATCTTTTTGTATAGACCATCCTTTTTGTACTAAATCATTTGCTTCTTTTTCAGCAATTTCAGCTTTAGTTTTATTTAGATTTAAAGAATTTCCAACTTTTGAAATTGTTTTTACATCTGATACATCTTTAACTATGTCTTTATATTTTTTAATATAGTCAACAGTTCTTTCTACTTCTTCTTTGCCATAATCCTTATCTATAGAATACGTTTTATATGTATTAAGCATGTTAGCAAACTTGTCAAAGTCTCCTAATCCCACTTTCATTGTCACAGGAACAAAATTTGCCATAGTACCTTGGAGAGGACTATTTTTGTTTGTCCAGTTTTTTGCTGCATAAGCTTGAGAATTTTCTAAAGATGCAGGACTCCATGTGCCTAACAAATATCCATTTTCAGGCTTTGATACTATAGATGGTTCAGATAAAACGTTTCCTGTAGCATCTGAAAAATAATTCCACCCTTTTAGTTTTTGTTTTGTATCTTTATCTTCCCATTCTCCAAACCTCCAATTTCTTTGCTCTCCTTTTAACTTTTGAAAAACCCTGTTAGATTGATAGTCTATTGTTCCTACAAGTCCTGCTCCTGTAGAGTTTGTACCTGGTGTAAGTTGTATATTAGTATTACTGAATTCTACAGAAGGGTCATCCCCTTTCTTAATTCCTGTTCCTTGTTGCAAATCATCTGTTAAGCTATATTCTATTACAGTACCTTTTATAAATCCTTGTGTTTGTGATTGAATGTTATTTTGTACTTGATTGCCATAATTAGCATTTATCTCATCATTTAATTTTCTCAACTTTCCTTCTCTGGCTAAAAGGTGTTCTCTAACAACTTTTTCTTGTTGTTCGGGCATCATTAAATTAATATGAAATGGCTGTTTTGTTGTTGGATCAACAAAGTCATCGTTTCTTATAATACCTTTTTTCATCGATTCTAGCAAAGGGCTAGTGTAAAGTCCAGTTCTGTCATTTTTAAATTTTTCAATTTCTGAAATCATGTCATTTACAATACTATGCTCTTCTGCTAATTTAACGCCTGTAGATTTATTAGAAAGCATATACTCTTCAAACAATCCGGGATAATCATCGTCTTTTGATTTTGTTTGATTATATATATCTATTCCAAGACTTTCTAACGTCTTATTTGTACTATTTACCCAATTCCTATCTAATGGAGATGGTCCTTTATTAACAAAATCCAGCACTTCCCCAGTAACAAAAGAACCTGCAGGCTTTTCCATAAAAGCAATACTCTTTGTCCTTTTTCCAGAGCCACCTTCTGCTATTGTAGAATAAGAAAGTTCATCTTCAATCTTCTTATTGTATCTTTTGTTTAAGTGATTCTTAATATAATTTGAAGAGAAATCTTGAAATGATGTATACCAATTTTCATTTATTTCGCCATCTTCAAGCAACTCACGTTTTTTTACTTTTCCATCTTCTCCTATATATCTATACCCTGTTCTTCCCCCTCCTGTTTGCTGAATAAACATTTGATAAAGTCCACTAACTAAAGGGTCTGCAAGATTCAACTTCCCCCCTAAAGTTCTTTCTTGTGCTTCTCGGTTAGCAAATGATAGAGTTTTTAAATCAGAATCTACAGAATACTTTCCTTTTTTAAGGACATCTACAGTTCCTCCGGCCCCTCTTGCTATGGTTGTAGATAAAGAGTGAATGGTATTTAAAAGCTGACCGTTTGACTTAAGTTTTTCTTTGTTCCATTGGTCATTGGCACTTCCAAACATTTGGTCTAATTCATCTTCTACATGTTCAGATGTGTATATAGATGTTGATAAGTCAAAGTTGTTATCATACCTATACCCTGGATTAGGATTAAACTTTTCTGAATTAGGCATAGAATAAGTAGGAGCATGCTCTTGTTGAGTCATTGCTTCTTCGTTTGTTTGAAGATGCCCTCCTCGAGAATCTTGAAACTTTTTTATATTATAGTTGCCCCCGGCTTTATTAGTGTTTAGAAACGATCTGTTATTTTTTACTTCTTCAGTTTCCCTTTCTACTGTGTTAATATAACCAGGAGAAGAATACATATTTAACAGAGTAACCCACTTTTGATATTCAGGTAATATTGATGCTCCGGTACCGTATTCTCTCTCGTAATGCGCAATGTTACTTTGAGCCATTGCAATGTTACCATAAAGTTGATTTACTGCACCTTGCCTCCCTTTAACTCTATCTTCTTTTTTAGCTGTAGGAGTTTTTTTCTTTGCGTTAGCAATTTGTTTGTCTAAAGCTAAAGATTTTAATAAAGGGCTGAAATCTAATGGTTTATACTGTACTCCCATAGGCTGTAGGCCTTGAGGTGAGGGAGCATTAATGAATGTTGGAAAGCTTGCCATAAGTATAATTTAAAAAAAGAGCTCACGCATTATTTCAAATATACGCAAGCTGCTTTATAATGTCAAATATTTCTTTGTTTATCTAAGTGTTTTAAATATCATATATGCTTTGATCTTGAATAATATCTAAAATTTGTTTTGTAAGTTCTGTCCTTGAAGGAATGCCTAATTCTTTCTTAATGTCTCTAGAAATATTATCATATCCTTTTTCTTTTTGTAGTCTTTCGTAGTCATTCATATATGCTTCTTCAGCATCTATTTTAGCTTTAATACTATTTAAATTAACTTCTTCGTCATTTAATGCTTTTTTCTTATTGGTATAAGCAGTTAAATCATCTTTGTAAGACTTACTTGCAGCAGCATCAAAATCAGTTTTTGCTGCATCATATTTTTTTTGCTTATAACCTTCAGGGTCTTTTTCGTATTCCTCATAATCTTCTGCATATTTTTGTTGAGCAGCAATTTGCTTATCAGTATTTTCTTTCATCCATTTATCTTGTTTTTCTTGATAAATTTGCATTTGTTTATTGTATTCTTTAGGGTCTTTATTATATAAATCTTCACCTGGTCTTATTTTTTCATAGGGAGATGAAGCAGTTAAATCTAATCCTTTACCATAATCTGAAACATCTGGTTCTCCAAAATCTTCTAATTGAGGCTCATCTGTATAGTATTTAGACTTGTCTGGAGCATCCCCAAACGCTTCTTTTTCTTTTTCGTATTGACCAAGAGAAGTAGCGTAATCTGCTTTTCTATTTTTTAAAGCTATTTCATCTGGCTTATTCATTCCATGTGTACGATTTAACTCTTCAGTAATATCTCCTAATATAGCAGTTTGCTTTTCTAAAACTTGTTTTTTGTAGAGAGGATCACTTTCTAAACTTGGAGCCAAATCTTTTAAAGCAACTATTGCAGATATTGCATCCTGTCTTTTAGCTTGCTCTCTGCTTAATCTTTCTGTTCTGTCTATGTAATCTTTTTTGATGTCATAGTCTGCCATATTTTTAAAGTCTTGCTTAATAGCGCCTATGCTTTTACTAATAGCATCACTACGTTGGTTGTAAAATTGAGCCATTAAGTTATAGTTTGTTTGCATTTCACGATCTCTCTGTTGGTCATTAATCATCTGCTCTTTATTAGAGATATCGATATTTGCTAATCTTTCTTTATTGATTGCTTGACTTTCTGCACTGCCTACATCTCTAAGAGCTTCTTGACTTTTTACTGCTAATCCTTGAGTCATCTTCATCATATCCGATGCTTGACCTAAAGATTCTCTTCCTTTTCTAAAAGATCTATTAGCTATTTCTTGAAACTTGGATCGCTGAAGGTCATAAGGGGTAAGGTCTACATCTACTCTTGATAATCCTGTTCTGGAAAAGTCTTGACGAGGAGGAGGCTGTTGTCTTAAATTGTTTATCAACATTCCTATATCTGTACCAAGCATAAGAGAATGGTATAGCTGTGCATTATCTTTTCCTTTTGTTTTGTATGTTTCTTTTCCTAAGTTTTCATATGCCTTTTGTGTATCAGACTTTGGGTCTGAAACATCTACTACATCATTCTCATCAATTAAACTAGTTACGTTTTTATCTGGTCCTTCAACTTCAAAAACATTATTTGATGGAGGAACCAAAGGTACCATTTTTTGAAGAGGTGTTGTTGGTGTTATTATATTATCATCTTCAAATGGATATTTCTTAGCTGTCCAAAAATCTTTTACAGGAGAATAGTCTATTGTTGCATTTCTGAGTGAGCCTTGCAAGTCTAACATGTTTTGAATAGCATCTCCTCTTTCTTTTTGTTCTTCAGCTTTTAATTCATATCCTTTTCTAAATAATTCTGATTCAGGAATTTTATTTATATTAGGGTCTGTATATTTACCTGGTTTCCATTTATTATACTCATATGCTTTTTGAGCATCAGATCTTGTTTGTGGGTCATAATTTTCTAATCCTTGCATAAAGTACATAGATGCTGGCCCAAAGCCCGGAGGAGGCCATCCGGTCATACCTCCTGTTTGAAATTGTGGAATCATACCCCCGTAACGCATTTTAGGACTTTTAAACGCTTGGTTTTGCAATCTGTTCTTTTCTTTCATAGACATTTTATTTTTAGAATACGGAGCGTATTTCATAAACGGCTGTTTGCGAAACTCGTCTTCTTTAAGTTTATCTTTATACGCTTGCTCTAAACCAGCAAGCTCTTTATCTTCGAATATACTAACAGGAGAATATTTATGCTGCCCTTCTTTGAATCCTAACGGATCTTTTACGCTAACCCAATCTTGAAAATTATAAGCCTGCATTCCTTTTTTTCCTCCTTCTTTTCCTGCAAATCCATGATTTACAAATCTTCCCATCTCAGGAGTTCCATCAGGGTTCTTTTTGTATGGATGTGCTACAAGTTTTCCTAATACACCAACATGTTCTCCACCTTCATTTTTGCCCTTGTTTTCTTTAGCATAATTGTAAGAATGGTTTCCACTAGCACCCGGCTTACCATCATTTTTTCTATCGTAAACAACCATTTTGCCTTCATAAGAGTCTGTTCCATCAGAATTAAGAGTAAAGACTTTTTTTGGCAAAAAACTTTTAATATAATCTAAAGGCTTTGTATTGCCTTTAGTTCTTCTAACATCCATTTGATCTTTATAGTGAGGACTAGTCCACAAAATATTATATTTATCTGGAGTTAGTTCTGACCATGCATTCCTATATACTTTTGATGCAACCTTAGGATTTCCATGTTTATCTTTAATTCCGAGCTTATTGTAATAGTCTTGCTTCTTATTTTTTGTATAAGTGTTCATTTGTCCTGCACATTGCTCTTGACCTGTACATGGAACTTTATACTGCTTACCTTCTTCTAACCCTTGTATAGCTAAGTTTTCAAATTCTTTTATACCTTTTACACTTCCAGGGTGTCCACCTATAGTTTTTTCAGATATAGTCTTTCTTTTGGGCTTAGGTGGATTTACTGTTCTGCTGTCTGGCAAAGGAGAGCTTAATGGTTTACCTTCTTTTTTCTTCTTCTTTCCGAGAGGTGCTATATATTTATTTAAAGCTCCAAAATTAAAATAATCACTCATAACGTATATTTTTAATGTTTATCTTTGCATCCACATCCCTTCTTCTTCTTTTCTCTTTTACTTACTACGCCTCCGTAGCGCATCTCACTGTATGGCTTAGGTTGTTGCTCTTTCTTTCTGCCGGGCCAATGTTTAATTCCAGCTTCAAAGCTTGGAAGTCCTTCGTTTAACAAAGGAAGTCCCGACTTTGCAAAATATTCTGTATTTTTATTATAATCCATAAACGATGCTTTAGCTTTAAACTCAGGAGCAACTGGGTTAATTCCTGTTCCTGCTATATTATGTTTAAAACCTCCTCTATGTTGATTAGGAAAAAATGTTGCAGGAGTGTAATGAAAAGCTTCTATTCCTCCTTTTAATGGTCCTCTCTGAACGCTAAAATCTCCTACAAAACCTTGCTCTCCTCCCGTTAAGCTCGGATCGTTAGGTGCTTTAGCTTTAGATTTTGCAGTAGTCATTTTCCCTCTATTTGAAAGGTAGTCTATATTCCCCGCAAAAGTATTAAACCGTAGCTGGTCTTCCTCTTCTTTAGTCTTTACCGGGGTACGTCTTTTCTCACCCTTGGGCTTTTGTTTCGGCATATTTAACTTCTCCCTCATTTTTTTTACATAGTCCATTTGGTTATTCGAAGACTCTATAAAATTAAAATAATCGCTCATAGTTTATGTTTTTACTTATCTTTAATTAAATCTCTGAATTTTTTTACATTTTTAAAGTATCTACTATCTCCTCCTGCATCACCAGTCCTTAATGCCTCATACCCTGACCAAGAATAAAGAGCCCTTTCTGATGGAGTTAACTCTATGTTACCTTGAGTGTTTTTATTAATTAATATTTTCTCATCCTTTTTATATGCTTTATATTTACCTTTTTTTGCTTCGTCTAATTGAGCTTGTATATTTTCTAAAGATGCTTGCCATCCATCCCAATCTCCTAACGGACTATAATTGTCTCCCCACCATAAATCTACAATTGGGCCTTCTTCAGTTTTAAAAAAATTATCTTTATAAGTATGTTGTTTCCCTTGGAACCACCTTGCAGCATCTTTTAATGGTTTGTTTTTTTGTTCTTTATATGTTCTAACTCCCGGAAGAGGTTTATTATTCTTCCTTCCTTTTTCGTAAGCTTGATTAGCAACTTTTTGATGTCTTGAATGATATATCATTGATGCTATGGCCGAGGTTCTTGCATCAGATAAATCTTCACTTCCCCAGTAAATACCAAATTCTTGAGGGATATTCTGAAGTTCTTTATCATTCCATACATTATTCATGTTTAACTGTGTTAATCCATGAGTATCTCCAAAAGAGCTGCCAAACAGATTGTGTTCAAGAGATGTACCTCCTCCTGTTTCTTGCATTGCAATAGCTAATAAATTCTTTGCGTATTCATCGTATGTATCTGAATTTATTTTTAAAAGAGGCATTAATTCTTTTTTATTTTTTACTAAAGCTTCGTAAAATGGTTTTAGCTCCCCTTCGTCACCCTCTGCATAAAGTTCTGTTAAATCTAAATTTAAATCTTTCTGTTCGTTTTTTAGCAAATTTTGATTAGCAAAATAATCTCTGGTTTTACCGATTGAATGTTTTGGAATTGTGATGTTAGATATATCACTCTCGGTATATAAATGAGGATTATCTATAGTAGTGTAAGCTTCGTGATCATAAATAATTGGCATGCCTTCTTCGTTATAACCAACCACTTGAGCAGAGTGCCCGCTACTTGCCAACCCTTTTTCTTTATTAAAACCAGAATAAATATCAGGATAATTATTAAACCCAACATAAGTACCTATAGGTAGACTTTTGTATATTTTTAATTTTTCTGCTTTAGTTTTACTGCGCCATAAATCCTCACCTTTTCTTGCTCCAGCATCATCATAATATAAATAATCTTCATTTCTTTTTTCTGAAAAAACATTAACTCCTCCTTCTTCTATTAGTTTAGCTGATGCATCCCAGCTGTCAACAGTAAAGTCACTTTTATCTAGTCTAAATTCTTCTTGGCTTTCAAACCATTTTTGTGTTTTGTCACTAACTTTTGTTTGTTTTCTCACTCCATGTTCATCAAGACCTGAAACATAGTTTATATTACCCCCTTTATGGTAATCTGTTTCATAACCTGTCCAATTATTTCCATAGTTTGGAGTTGGTGCGCTTGTGAAATTATAATCTTTTTTCAACTGCGAAGAGGATGGCATCCCAGAGATAAATGATGCGACTACTTTATCATAAGCTTGAAATGACCTGTCTAAGCATGCTCCATCTTCACACAAATAATTTTTATTAGCATAATCTAAGTCTGTTTTTGTCCATGTTACATCCGTAAAGTCAGGAACATTCCATGGCTCTTTCTTTGGTGGTTTCTCAGGGTCTCCTTCTATCATTCCTCCGAAGCGGTAAGTAGGCTTGTCTTGGCTTAACAGAGCACCGGTGCCTATAGCGCCAGTGGCTGAAAATGCTTTAATTTCTGCCTTACCTTTTTTAAAGCTTTCAGGTATGTCAAATTCATACCATGTAGTGCCTCTTTCACCTTTTACTGTTTTAGGTTCAACCCCAAATAACTTTTTAATACGTTTTGGTTGCTTAGAATACTTTTTAAGGATAGTTTGTTTGAAAACATCGTAATATAATTTATTATCTAATTGTGACTCTAATTTTTTTATTTTTTCAGCTCTTACTTTATCTGTGTATCTAATTTCTACTCCTGTATTCATGTTAATCTCATCAGGGATATTTTGCTTTTTGTTATGTTTTAATAGAAATATATCATCTTCTATCGCATAATTAAGTTTAGATTTTTCTGTGCGTATATACCCTTGTATTTTAGCAGCAGTCTCAGATGTAGGTAATCTTATTTTATTCACATCACCTCTTTTAGCGGCATAATCTACAATTTCTTGTAAAAATCTTTCTTCATGATTTTTATCTAATAGTTGTTTTTGAGTAGGATTTGGGCCCAATGCTTCTTTTGCTTCCTTTACTGCATCTTCTAAAAACTCTCTCGCACCTTCTTGTACTAAATCAGCAGCTTCTTCTCCTCCTGTTTCTACAAGTTCTTTTCTTCCTTCTGGGGTAAGAATGTTCTCCCATTGTTTGATTTTAGAGTTGTTAGGCATTACTCTATGGGGTCCTTGAAAAGCGTCTGATTGTATTTGTGTTACATTTAAAGTGCCAGTATTTTTCCCACCTGTAAAAAAATGAACATGGCCTAATGTTTCTTTTGGGTTACCGTGTGCCTCAGACCCTCTACCAAATTTAGATTTATTACTTAATATAAGTGTTTGATTTTCAAAAGGATTATTTTTCTGTTTAAGAACAGCCTCTCTACCAAGAGTGAAATTTCTTAGTGTTTCTTTTAACTCTGCTATATCTTTTTTTTGAGTGGCTAACTCTTTTCCTGTGTTTTTTTCTAAACCTTTAGATCTTTTTATAATTTCATTATTTAAATTTTTTATTTCAGAATCTGCAAAAGATATAGCAGAGTTAAGTTGATCATCTGTATTCGCTAAGTGACCAATACGGTTTAATCCATAATCAGAACTATGATTTACCAATTTTCTTTCTAAAGGAATAAGTTGTTCTTGTGTAGTTTTCCTAAAGTCATTATAATCCATCTTTTTAGGTATGTCATCACCTAAAGCTTTTTTTATTAAATTTACTTTTTCTTTGCCCCCAGATTCTTTATTTATAATAGCAAGAGCTTGGTTTACATTTATATTTCCTTTTTTATCAATTATTTTAGAAATGGGTCCTTGAGACATTGTAGATTTTAGATGAAGCCCTGGAAGGTCTTGCATTTGCCAAGGTGCTATTGGTTGACTTGGCACAACGGGTGGTGTAATGTTTTTAGGAAAATCTATTTTTGATTTTAACTTTTTTGATTCTGACGTTTTGGGAATCTTCTGATACCCTTTAAGCCAATGAGGGGTAGCACCATATATATCAACATTTTGAAGAGGAACTTCGGATATTTTTTCACCTGTTTTAGGGTCAAAAAGATGAGTTGTATTTGTATGCCCAAAAGACCTTACCTCTTTTCCTGTAACGGGATTTATTTCTCCTGACTTAGCTGTTGGATACTTGCTTGTCTTAAACACTACATCATCGGGGTTTTGCAAATATCTTTTATCTGCAAAGCCTCTGTTAAAAGAAAGATTGTCTGGGTCGTATTGATGCACTCCAGGAAATCTAGATTGTTCAAATAACTCATCTGCAGTTAATTTAGGAGGTCTTACTACTCCTGATTGCATAGCATCATCTAACCCTAATTTGCCTGTTATCCTATACGATGAGCTTGCATCATTAAGTTTTTCTGCCATAGGATTAAGCAAATAAGCATTTTTTAAAGGAGACTTTTTTAAAAGTTCTTTAGTTAGTTCTAAATTTGCAAAATCTAAAGTTTTGTCTACAAGATTATATGCTTTCCTGGCTTTATAGCCAACCCCTGCTGGAGCTACTACATCTATCAAAGTAGCAAGATTGCGATTTTTGTCTGCCCAATCTTTATTAACAGCATCTGACAATGAAATAGACTGGCCTTTAAAGTTAGGGTTTTTGCTAACTCCATAAAAATCAGGCATTACTCTACTCCAATCTGCTCCACCATCACTTCCTGTTATTCCTTTTATAGCTTCTAATCCCGCAGCAAAAGGTATAGTTAACCCTCCAATCCCACCTTGAAGAATAGTGTTTGTAAAGTTCTTTTCCATTCCATAGGATTCTCTAAAACTATCTTCAAAATTAAGCTGAGCTTTTCTACCATACTCCGCTATCTCTGCTTCATCTGCTTCTACTTTATCTATCTTTTGTTGCAAAGACCAGGTATAAGGCTTACCTCTATCTTCCCATTCTTTTCCTACCCTTTTAGAATCTTTTAATGTAATAGGAGCATCTTTAACTGTATTTTTTGCAAGAGCTTGTGTTTTTATAATTCTTTTTTCCTCTTGTGTTTTATTATCCCATCTTTGTGCTGACATTGCTTTTTCTTGAGCAGTAGACAGTAAAGGACCTTCTACTCTTGTAGATTCAGATGGCAGCAGCTCAAAAACATCTTTGGCTACATTTTCCGGACTTAAAAATTCATCATTAGACATACCTGTGACTCCTCCCGCTTTTTGCTTCTTTTTCTTTTTTAGAGGCTTACCTATCCTGTTGTTTTCAGGAGTTTTTTCAGGTATTAAGTCAAATATGTTATTAAAGTAGTCACTCATAATAAATAGTTTTATTTATTTGTTTTTATCCCTCCTCTACCTTTATTTTCTGCACCCCTCTTTTTTAGCCATTTATCATATTTTGTTCTATCGTCTACACTCTTAGGAAGTTTTTCATTCTTTTTTATCATCTTCCCTTTGTAAGCGCCACCTTTCCTTTTTGTAGTCATTTTTGTTTCCCACCCATTCATTTTAAATTTCATGCTTCCATCTTTTTTTCTCATAGGAATAGGTTTGTCATCATAATTTCCACTTTGCACTGATATGTTATCCTCGAAATATTTTTTAGGATCACCTACGCTTCTGTTACCTTTTTCGCCATAATATTTTATATAATCTACTCTATCATCATTACCTGTAACATCTATTGAATTAGGATCTCCATATAGGTAATCAGCATCAAAATCACCTTCTATTACTCCTTTAGGATTACCGCTTTTATCTCTGTTTCTCCACCCTAAATCAGATGGTGGTTTTTTGTACGTATGACTTTTCCATTGAGGCTTGTTTTTTTGTCTGATTTCCTTTTTTTGTGCAGGACTTAATCTTTGAAAATTTACAGACCCCATTATAGTAGGCACAAAAGATTCGTCTACATTCTCATTTATACTAAAATTTGGCAACCCTTGCTTATCATAAATTTGGCTTATATTTTTTTGATTACGAGGGTCGCTTCCGTATTCTACAAAAGGAACGGTATTGTATTTGTCAGCTGTAGTTTGGGTTTTGCTTTTATATATAGTGTTATTATAAACATCTTTAGAAAAAACATTTCTCATGCCTGGCATGATGACATTATCATTTAATCTATCTTGACTAAATGTGCTAGGTCTTCCAGATTGTCTAAACATACTACTGCCCCAACCATCTGTTTGTTTATAATAATCTTGTTGATTCACATTTTTATATTTATCCTCACGTTCATGCCACCCAAGATAAGTTTTACCCATCTTCTTGTCTTGTCTTTTAGATCTTTTCATTTGACGTTCTAAAAATTTTTGATCACGATTATGATATCTTACATCATACAAACCTTTTTTTTTAGGAGGGTCTTTTGGTCCAACCATGCCACCTGTAGCATACTGGGGAATTTTGCCACCATAGCGCATTAATGGTGCATTTTGAGGAACCCCAATAGGTCTATAAATCTTGCCTGGAATAATTCGACGGCGACCTTTATCTTGTTCTTGTTGAATAACTTCTTTCATCCATGTTGGAGATTTATTGTCAATATACCAATCTGGTTTATCTGTATATTTCTCTCTTTCTTCTGGGGTCCAATCATCATAACTCTTTTCGTCCATTTTTTTCTTTTCTTCATCCCATTGTTTTTGCATATATGGCCTTACTGATGGATTTACACCTTCATCAAAAGCACGATTGTTAAACGGAGGATATTCTTTATATGTATCATGATATTCCCTGCTTTTTTGTTCTTTTATATAATTCATATCTCTATCCACTTCTTCATTCACTTTTCTAATATTAGGCATCTGCTGCATCATCATCTGTAACGATGCAGGGCCAAAACCCGGAGGAGGCCATTGGCCTGATTGACCGCCTTTTTTGTACTGAGGCACTTGGCCGCCATAACGATAACCACCCATAAATTCAAAAGTAGATTGAAAAGGTCGCTTATTTTTTTGCTTTAAAATTTCTGATTGCCTATCTAATTTTATTGTCTGATCAACTAAATTTTGCTGATCTTGCAATATTCTTCTTGATTCTGGATTCGAAGCTTCGTTTATTCTGTTTTTATAGTTTTGTCTATTTTCTGTTTCTTCTTTCCAAAAATACATTGGCAACTGTTCATTTTGCATACCAGTATTATCTACTTGTACTTCTGCAAAATTAGGTATTAAATCGGGGGGAGGGTCGCCAAATCCTGAAACCCCTCCATTTTCAAATGTTTGTGCAGGAATTTGATTAGGAATTTGTGGCATTTGAAAATTTTGCTGTGGTGCGCTAAAATATGGATTAGCACCACCTTGAGGAATCGCTTGATCAATGTAAGGATTTTGACCTACCATTCCCCCGTAATTATAATATTTTGTTTTCATGTCTTTATTTATTTTTGCTCCATATCTAGCTGTAACTACATTTTTTCCTTGTGATAATTCTTGTAATTGAGTTTCTATTCCTGATTGATTGCTATATGGATCTCCACGTAACGCACGAGAAGTACTCTCTACTAACATTTCGGTTTTTAACTCATTTATTATTTTTGTGTCACCTTTTGCTAAAGCATTTTCAACTTTAGATTTGTATTTTTTAGGAAAAACTAATGTACCCTGTTCAAGAAAATAATTTTTCCCACCTATATCATGTGAAGGATGATCTGGCCCTGTAGTTATAATGTGCTTATACTTACCATCTTTACCTAACTTAATAGCTATTTCATCTTGTTCTAAATTTGCTAATTGACCTTTAGATTTCATGCCATTTTTTGCATAGCCAATATAATTAGGCTGTGCCATCATTTGATTCTTATTAATGCCTGCCATTAAATTATATCGGCTTAATTCTTCTTTGCCTTGTTTTCTTTCGTGTTGCATCATCATTGCATTTTTCACTCTATCAACTATTAATCCTCCAACCATAGCTATAGGGTTACCTGTAGATGCACCTACTTTAAATGCTGTATTATCTCCATATAAAGAAGCAAAAGTGCCTTTTTTTTCTAAGCCTGTTCTTCGGTCATAAGTAGATGGCTGTATTGTTTGAGCTAATGTACCAATCATTCCTGCTCCAGCAGCTATTCCTTGTGCAGCACTCATTCCTCCTTTTTTTTCTTCTTCAACTTCTGGTTGACTTTGATTTAGCGTTCCTCTTTTTACAGGTAGAGTTGTTTCTGTAGAAGCTAAGCTATTTTGATAATTTCTAAGATCTGCAACATTTTGCTGATTTTGAATTTGCTGTTGTCCTGCAAAAGAATTCATATTTTGGCGATATGCATTTCTTTGTTGGACTTGCTGTTGGCTAAGTTGCATTGGCATTCCACTGCTTGGAAGAAATTGATTAGAAGGATTTTGTTCTACCATATTGGAAGGTCCTGCGTACCATCTTCCATATTTGTCGTAAGGCATAATATTAAGCTTTAGATTGTGTATATGCTGTGATTATTTCACGGATCCACATGTCTTGATCCCCGGCATATTGTAAATTAATTATTAAATATCTTCCTCTTATTCTTGACTGTACAAGCGACAAAGAAAGTTGAGTGTCTATAATAGTGTCAGCTCTCCGTATTGGTAGCTTCCATTGAAATTCTCTGTATACCGCTCTGTTCCAAAATTCTCCAAGAAAAGGGTCTTGAATAGCAGATTGATGTTGTGTTGTATATTCTATTTTTTCAAACTCTCTGTTGTTAGAATTAATAACAAGGTTATCAAAATGTTTAGCAATTTCTCCTTTTGGATTAACAACAACTTCTACAAATGCAGGCTCTTGTTGCCCGTAAAAATTATCATACAAAGGATTTGCATCGTGTCTCCAGAATTTTCCATCTTTAAAAGAATACAGGTCTCTTTCTAACTCAGAGTAAAATGTAGGGGTAAAACTATATTTAGAACTAAATAAATCTGCTTTTTCTGAAAAACATATAGTTCTGTTTTTATCTTCTCCAAATATAAATGTTGTTATAACTTCTTTGTACTCTCTATCATAAACAGAGTGTATTCCTAAATTACATACGGGATTATCTGGCAATTGTTCTGTAATGTCTGATACATCAGTACTTTGTAAAAAAACAATATCTTCTATCCATTTTTCACATCCTTTTAATAATCCTAAATTTTCAAAACCTTGTCCAGTAACTCTCCAGAAGCATTGTTTATTCCAATCAAAACCATATATAGCCCTTTCTCCTTTTACTATACTCCACTGGTGCTGCGTACCATATTCTGAACTTAGCAATCTTTTAAACTCAGTAAGACCTTTACTTTCTCCTAAAACAAAAGGAGTGTCAGTTGTTGTGCTTTGAGAAAGGCCTCTTTCGTTTATAGGGTGTAAATTTATTGCATCATCTTGAAAAGAAAACAGCTGATCACTCATGCTTATTATAGCATTAATAGGACCGTACTGAAAGTCAAAATCTTTAAAATCTCCTGGTACAAAATCTAAATACCCATCTTTTAATGAATTCAATAAATGTTTTACTGAAGGCCTTATCCTTGTGGGAAAAGAGTTGTCTGAAGTTGGCAAAAGTTTATCTATACCTAAAAATTGCCTAGGAGAAAGCATTCTTTTAAATCCTAAATTATAAAAGTTAGATTCAGGAGAATTTACTGTATTGTAATCTGGACATAAAAAAGTGTCATCAGTAGGATAAAAAGTATTTCTTCCTTTTCCGAATCTATAATTAGGGTTATATGCGTTTTCAGTAACTAAGCTCAATCCGTAACCATAAGATATTCTATTAAACAACAAACCTCTATCTAAATAAAAAGTACCACCAGGAGAAGGTATTACATTAAATGTTTCTCCTTTGGCAATAAATTCTGTTATTTCAGTGTTTAATGCATCGTCAAATTTATTTTGTAATTTTAAATAGCTTCTTGAAATAAAGCAATCTCCTTGATAAAAAATATTGTTATTCCATATATTTTCTACATCTGAAGAATCTGATATTTTGATGAAATCTGAAATAGGAGAAAATAATGTATTTTTAAAATCATAAAAAGATAAATAATTCAACTTATCTGGATCTTGCTTATATACATTTACTATTGTATTAAACCAATTATCAATGTTTTGGTTGTTAGGAATAGATGTTGTCAAGTCTACTAATATATATGCAGGAATAGCAAGAGGAAGGCTAAATAAAGCTTCATCTTCAGCATCTACTCTATTCCATCTTTGATAAAATAAACCCTCAGATATACTTCCGTTTACTACTTTAGTAGGGTAGTTTGAGCCTTTTACACTAATACCTACTTGGTCCCAGTTTTTAGTATTATATGTATCTGCGTTAAATCCACCACCTTTAGTGTCTGTATCAGATGTATATGTAATACTTTTTTGAATAAATATTTTTGATCTTCCAGCAGCTTTAGTTTTTATAGATCTTTCATTATCAGGATAGTCTACTGATAAGTATTTGTCTCCAAATGGGTTTACAAAGTCATTAATGTCAGTTCTTGGAGCTCTTGGAAACCAGTCAGTGACTTCTCCTATTTTTTTAATATAAGAATTTACACTTATTTCGTCTTGCGATTGACCCTGGTCTAAATGATAATCAAAAGAAAATATTCCTAAAGATATTCTATCTTGAGGGCTACCAGCTTTGTCGCCTATTCTTGGATCGCTACTACTTGTTGGAGGTGTTACTGCATCTGTAACTGAATATTTTTGATAGCTTGTTAGCCCTCTATTTTCTAAACCTACTAATCTTTGTACAGTATAAATATATGGAGCTCCCCTTTCTACGCAAGGAACTCTTGTAAAAAAATTATCATTGTAATCTAAAGTTGAAGGTGCAGCAGCATCGTCTCTAGCAATATTTACGCTATTAAAATCTTTAGAAGGACCATCTTGCAACTCAAACCCTGACCATGTAGGAACTGCTAATCCTTGATATTGTAAGTTTTTATTTCTTTCTGATCTGCAAAAATATATCCCTATTAAGTTTTTTTTAAGATAGTCGCTAGTATCATAAAATGCTGCTGCATCTGTAGTATCAAACTTAACTCCTTTTATGTAAGCTATATTGTTTTCAAAATATTTATTGGTTTCTGCATCTGAAAATCTATAAATTCCAGAAAAATTTTCATCTGTTAGTAGATTTTTTATGTTGTCAAAACCTTTTAATGGAAAAGCTGCACCAGTAAATCCTCCTTTGAAAATAGGTACTCCGGAAAAACAATACGTTTCTCCTGAAAAATACCCTACTTTTTTATTTACATCTAATTCGTTTATACCGTAAGGGTTAGTGTTGCTTTCTGTATTTTCATAGTGCTCAGCAGGTTCAGAAAGGCTATTGTCTTCTCTAATTTTAATTTTACAAAAAAACATTCTTACGTCTGGATGATCTAATTCAACTCCTCTTGTGTTTGCTAAATATAATCTATTGTCTATTTGTAGTATGTCTTTGCAATAAATAGAATCAACAGGCTTATAAGTTACTATTTCGTCTAATGATAACTCAAATACACTTTCAGAACCATTTATAATTAAGTTGGTAAATATTGAATTTCCGCTAATTTCTATTCTTTTATCAATTAACTTTGTCTCAAATAAATCTTGACCATAGTAATAAACATAAGCTACTTCAAAAAACCCTTCAGTAGTATCAAGATTTCTTATATTTAAAACTGCAGATTTATTTGTTGATGTTTGCCCTTCTCCTCCGTAAGTAATAGGGTCACTTGCCTGTGGTACTCCTGAATTATAATCTACAGCTTTTTGTTCATTAAAAATAGCTACAGGGGCAGACATTCCTAAAAAAGAAGATGTATTAAAATTAATATCTACATATCTAACAAAAAAGAAATAGTGGCCAGATCTTAAATTTCCTGTTGGCTGTAGCTCTTTTAATTCTACTATTGGTGTTTTATTATTTTCACTAATAACATCTATAATACCATTTTGTATCATAGCTTCAGACACATAAGTATCGTTATATAATCCTGTTTCTGAATGAAAACCTGTGTTAATGCTTCTTATAGGGTTAAAGTTATCTGTCCAGTATATATTTATAGACTTGTCAAAGTTTATTCTCGCCAATACTCTTGCTTGGTGTTCACAACTGAATTTTAGTTCTGCAGTTTGAAATGGTCTCGTAGTGATAACATTAGGAGGATTCCCAGAGCAAGGGTCTACGAAAATATTAGGATTGTCTGTAGTGTAATTTTGTAAAGGAGAATATATTCTATCAAAACCTTCTGTTATTCCTCTTGGACTTGGAAATGTTCCTATTTCGCTTATTGTATTTGTAGAGTTTACAGATAAAATAAAAAGAATTCCATTATACTCTGCAGACCCTATAGGTAAAAACCCTGCAGTCAAAGAAAATTCTTCTATATTACCTTTTATATTTGCAGCAAAAAGACCATCGTTATTTTTACTTGTAATCCTTACATTTAGAGCATCTAACAACATATCACCTTTTCTTTCAAGCCAAGACATGTCAGTGTTAATACCTTTGTAAAATTTATTTGTAGTATACTCTTTCATTAGATTGCTGAATTATTATAAAATATTCCATTGCGCATCATAAACAATTGCTCTTCTAAATCTGTTATTGAAAGTAAATCTATGCTACCCATTGCTTGATCGTAAGCATTCATATATTCATTTTCAATGTACATCCATCTATCTGATGGTATCCTTCCTTCCATCCACTCGTCAAACATAAAAGTATGAATAACATACCAGACATACCAATCTGAAAACTCATATAGTAACATTGGTAGCATTTCTCCTTCAGGAGTTTCTACAAGAGGTATAGCATAATAATGAATTTGTATTTTCCCTTCTTTGTATGGAGCTGAAAGGTATTCTCCATTTCTTCTTCCCGGTATAGTATTTCCTACGTTATCAAAAGCTTTAAGAAGCCTTATGAGGTCACAAGGAAGTTTTGATAATCCATTTTTTACGTCAAGCACAGCTTCTTTCCAAACAAGCCATTCAGAAGATGAAGACTTTAAAGCCGCTGTATGGATGAGAGACTTAATCCTTTCTTTCTCAGCTTCGACATCAATAAGCTTTGTTTTCCTCTGTATGAGGCCCATAACTGTTTTCCAATCGATGATTTGCATTCTATATATTTTTCTTGTCTAACGTTAGAATAATATTCAAGCTTATCTGATATCTTTCTTGATGGAAATATTCTCCAAACATAGCCATCAAACTCTGCATCAGACACATGATTGTTTATGCACTTTCTTGTGTCATATGCAAAAAAAGAAATCTTTTTGTTTTTTTTAGTGTGTGCTTCTCCAACAAATAATTTTACCCTGTTTGGAAAGAGGTATGTATTTTTGTTCTCTATCATATCGTGAAGAATTTTCTCCATCACAGTTTCAAATATATTTGTTATAACTCTGAACTTGTCTCTGTTGTGTAGCTTTTTTAGTTTTAAATTTCTTTTATCTAAAATACTTTCTGGTAAAATTGATTTTACGTCTATATAAATGTTTTCACTTTTTGTGCTAAACCTAATATCTTTCTTTTTCAGTTGCCTGACCCCTACAACATTTCCTTTGTAAGATGTACGACAAAAAACTTTTCCTCTTTTTATTTTATCAACCCGTTGTGTTTTTTTCTGCATTCCAATCATCATATTCTTTTGTTCTCAAATGAGGAGGAGTAAATACATCTTTATTGTATCCTCCTGTTTCTTCAAACCAACTTTCACAAACTCCATCTTCATCTTCTGTATCGTAAGTTTCTTCAAGTATATAATCAGGTATTGCATAAAAAATGTCATTACCGTTTTCATCTTTAAAACCTTTATCACAATTAGAATATCCAGTTAACGTGTAGTACCCTTTCTTTTTATTACAAGAAGAGCACCCTGTGTTTTCTGGAACATTTTTAGATGACCATTTAAAATATTGCCCTCTATACACAGAAAACAATACTTGATTATTGCCGATAATATTATATGGCTCATTCGCTACTACAAAATAATTGTCTTTGTCTTTGTTTAATATTATAGCCATCAGGTGTCTGGATTTGCATTGTGAACTTTATCAATTCTTCTTTGTACTAAAAACCCGCTTAAATCCATCATTACTTGTCTTTCAATGTCTGATAAGAATTCTCCTCCTGGGATTGGATAAGGGCTATCCTCATCACAATCTCCGCAATCTAAAGGATCGCTTAATAATGCAACAAGTAAAAGTTTTTTAGGATTAGGTGTAGGGAGATTGCTTAAGACAGCAAAGTTGTCTACTCTTGTAAAATAAGGAGAAGCATCACCGCCAAACGGAATGCTTGTTGTATAGTCAACGAAAGTATCTTTATTTTCAAAAGAAAGTCTTCTGTCTACCGTTCCTAAATATTTTATATTTCTTCGTCCAACGGTACCTATGAGCTGAGGAAGCTTTACTACATATTCTTTGTGTGGACTGTCACACACAGATTGGCAGATGACATCTAAGCAACATTGCTGATAATAAGATGTGTCAATGTATATTCTTTTGCGAAAATACTCGCCGATCACTTTTGCTCTGGCAACATGAACCTTGTCTTTAATTAGCTTAATATTGATGCGCTCGTCATCATATATCCATCCTCCCTGAATTTCTTCCCATATTCTAGAAGATATTGCATGTAAGCTATCGAAGGCCATGATTATAGTTTAAAATTATTCCAAAGAATAGAGTTTATTAATACTGAAAAAAATATGCTAAAAGGTGCTATTATTAATATTTGCCAACCTATAAAATAATAAAAATACAGTGTGCTTGTTATTCCATGAATACTGCACATGCATGCAGCGCAAGTTAACAGAGGTTTATGCCATGCATCCACAACAAAAGACTTCCATTTTAGCTCTTCAATTTCATCATTTATTTTATTAACATCTTCTGCTGCATCTTCAGAATAGTTTTTTCTTTGTATGCTTTTTATTTTTAGCTCTTTTCTGTGTATCGCAGCTTTTATAATTTTCTGTTTATCTTTTCCAAAAGAAAATAACCATTTACGAAAAGGGTAGAGCACCATCCCCTCCCCGGAGATGATGCGTAACCCTAATGTAAGTGCGCTGATAAATACACTTAAGCATATAAAATCTACAAATAGATTAATCATTACGATGTAACTACTTTAATGGTAACTACTCCAGTATCAAACGGCGCTGCTAAAGTAATTACACCAGCAGCATTAGTTAGTGGTGTTAAAGAACCAGTTGCTGTATTAATTGCAGCTACAATGTCTCCTACGTCAACAGGAGCGCCAGTCACATCAAAATACACAGTTAGTGTTCCGTTAGTAATAGAACCTTTTGCTGAAGTGTATGTCCCAAATTCTTCTGTTACGGCATCTGCTCCAATTGTTGTCAAATCTAAAGATGTTGCAGTAACATCTGTTACAAAAGGAACTTGAGAACCTACTACAGCTGTTAATGGTACAGCATTACAAGCAGCAACCGCTGAATTAAGCTCAGCAATAAATGCTGGATATTGGGCCCCTGAGCTATTTACAAATAACTTGTAAGAAAACTTAGTCCCAACGTCATGCAGATGTACAGCATTAACTGTTGTTAGTAAATTCAAATCATCATCTACACAAGAAGGAATACATCCTTTAATGTGAATAACACAAATATCTTCACATTGAGTAAATGTGTCATCAACATTTTGACCAGGTACATATCCAATCATAAGAGGATACTCTTTCATAAGTTGTGCTTTAGTCAAAGAAGCTGTCTGGCCTGCTATTGTTTCAGTAACTACTAAAGGCTCAGAATCTTGTGATTGAAAAACATCAACTTGAATTGGACAAGGAACAGAAAGAATCAAAGTGTCAGCTCCTGATGCTGTTGCTGTGATGCCAAAAAAATCATGCTCATCATCATATGCGCCATTATTCATAAATTCTACAAAATAATTTCTGATTACAGTTGCAGAAGTCGGTCCAGATGGAACTTGATCTGGTTCATAAGTAAAGCCAAGGTCAGAAGTTAAATGCAAATAATCTTCAATGTCAAAATTGCTTTGTCTGCGTAATCTGATGTTAAAAGCAACAGAAAGTCCACAATCATTGCATGTTCCAAAGTCTACAGGTGCAAATTGTATGCTCCACTCTTGAGTTAAACAAGGCGTAGCGCAAGCAATGTCACAGGATGTAACTTGTGCACCAATAAATGGTAACACACCTCCAATAGAAAATTCTCCTGATGCAAGACCAGCTTGTATAGAATCCGCTGAAGGGTCGTGCAGAAATACTGCTAATGGTTTTAAGTCCATAATTAATAGTTATTAACGATTTATAAAAGTGTTAGGAAGTGGATTTTGTATAAACTTTCTAGATTCTATGAATGCCATGCTTTGTGTCCTGTTGCTTTCAATAGTCTCAATGTATGAGAGTACTGCCATGCGAACAATTTCTAAAGTCTGACTGTCTCCAAAAGGAGATCCTGTGACACTTGCCCCTGTTACGGGGTCCACTTCGATTTTATCCGGGTATTCTAAATAAGTAATAACGCACTCTTGCGCAATACTATCCCCAATTTTTGGTAAAATATTACCATTTCTAATTTTGTAATACAATGTAGGATATTCGTGTGAAGGCTTAGAGTAATAACTTTCACTTACAACTTTTTCTCTGTCTGCTGACAAAGGCTTTGCTGCTGTAAAAGTTTTTAATGTACCATCCGTGATACAAGGGTCACCGTAAACTTCAGAGCTTATCGCTACATTTAATAATATAAGCAAATCTTCGGGAATAACAAAATATTCTTGACCGGAAGTATTAGCGCCTGCATTCACAAGAGCAGAGGGCATGCCAGCAATACCATTAGTTTCAATAGTGATTACATCTAGATCATCTATAGTTTTTTGATGCTGGTCAAATGCCCAATAGCGAGTAGTTACCCACTCAAGCTCTCCCCTCCAAATATGATAGTTAAATTCTGTAGGAGTAGCAGAGGTAGTATTCTCTTGCTTTAGCTCATGTAAAAACGCTTCGTATACTTCTTGTCCATTCATTTCTCAAAATGCTTAATAGCCATCTCCCTTAAAGCTTTTCCTGTCATGTCTTCTTTAAAAGAAATGCCTTCTTTTGTTAAGTAGGCCATTAGACCCGGCTTAATTGTTTTCAATAACCAAGTTTTATTGATTTTCTCTGGTAGCTCATATGCAGGTCTTTCCGAAAGTTGCTCTACAAGCTTATCTATATCTGCTGAACTTTTGTTGATAATATCTGCTAATGGGTCTTTTTTACGATAAGAGCCATCTAATATTTTATCATACGTTCTTTTCAGGTCAGAGTTGTTAGTTTTGCCAAGATTCATTACAGCATTTTCTACAGAATCACCAATTAACTCTCCGTACTCTTGTCCTGGAGTTGTTGATGGGCGATAAAATGGACCTGTATGATTAAAATTTGGAGACACTAAAACATTATGGTTTACAAGGACATACAGCATAAGACGTTTTTTCTTATGTTTATATTTAAACACCCTTAAGACCTCTTTTGGGTTATTCCAACATTGCTCTTGAAAAAGAATGATTTTATCTTCTTCGTTAGCATTTTCCGGAACAATTAATCCGCTTTCATGTTTTAATAGCTCTATAATTTCAAACTTAGCATCTTGAGCCAAGCCTTTTACTAAGTCAACTGCAGCTTGCTTAACATTAAATACTTCGGTTTTCTTCTTCTTCTCTTCAACAGGAGAATAAAAATAATAATCTTGATCTTCTGTTAAATCTTCCTTTTTCAAAGCTATAGCTTGATTAGGGTAGATAATTCTAAAAATAGACATATGTACAGGGTCGCTTAAGTTTAGCACTTGATTGTGAGAAACTTTTACAAAGCTATCTCCGTGCTTTTCGTTGTCAGCGTAATACATAGGAACTCTTGCTTCTTCATGAATTTTTTTAATTTCTTCAGAAGTTAGCCCTTGTGACCAGTCTCCTAAGATTCTTCCGTTAATGTCTTGAATAGGAACTAATGTCATGGAGTCCATAGTAGTGTCTTGATCTACAATTTTTACATCTCTCCATACACCATCTTCTCCTTTTCTTGGCGCTGTTGTTAGTGAAAAATGTCCCTTTATAATTACTTCTCCCTCTCCAATAAGGTTAGCTTTGTAAAGTAAATCATAAATTTCATCTGGGTACAAACTTCTTGCTGATGGTTTTGCTAAAATATTCATTTTTGTTTTCTTTGTTAATTATAAAATAAGTAAGGACTAGTTGTGTTTCTATCTTCTACGTACTTTACGGAACTCGCCAATGCAGTTAGGATTGTGAACACCTACACCACACATGTTAAGCATATGCTTGCCTTCAACATCAGCTGTGCTCGAAAGAACACCACCATTGCCAGGATTAGACATACCGTTTACTGTACCAATTACATTTTGACGACCTGCCAAAGATACTAAAGACATTACATCTTGCCCACCAATTGTAGGAGTAATGTTTACAATAATACCTCTGTAAGATTGTTCTGGAATTCCTCCTGTATCATAAAGAGTAGGAAGCTGACGAGAGTCAAAATAATGACACTGAGAAACAAGAAAGATTCCGTTTGGTGTTTCGTAGTAGTTAAAATTACTGCGAATACCACGAACATCGCCATATTTCTTAGCAGGACCAGACTGATAACCTCCTTTTCCATCAAAGAATAATACTTCAGGAGAAAGTTTAAACTCGTTACGAATTAATCTGTCAAATTGCATACGGAACTCAGAGCCAGCAATTACCATAAGTACAGGCTTTTTGTGAGTAGTAGATGAGCTGTCGTATCTTAAAGAACGAAGCATGTCATCAAACATTCTAAAGCTTGTCATACGATTGTATTGACGCTTGAGTCTTCTATTTATTTGGTGGTAGATGCCATCGCCCGAGAAATAAATTCTTCCTTTTTGGTCTTTACGGAAGCTACCATCGGGATTGATATTTTTCTTACCCCAGAAAAGTTGATTGTCAATTTGCATGTAAGACTGTCTCATCATTTCGTAGTCAAGAACAGGAATCCAATACTTTTCAAGCTGATTTTTTTTGCCATTAAAGTAAGAAAGTTGCTTAACTGCAGAAGGGTCTACCTTTGAATGTGCAGCAAGACCTGTAAGATTCCATTCCCAACGCTGAGTAGTCATGTAGTTTTTTGCCCAGTCTCCAAAAGGGATACGGGTTTTGCTACCATGTTCTGATGCCTCAGGTTTCATGTTGTAAATTGTCTTACACTCTGCTCCTGCAGTAACCAAGTACTGAGGTATATGAGCATTTTGTCCACCCTTTTTAACAAGTAGCTTTACACGTACACGCATATTACCACCGGTTAGCATAACAGGAGGAGCATCAACAATTACTTGTGTGTTACCATCTGCAAGCATGATTACATCGTCTTGGTCGCCAAGTTGCTTAGAGAGAGTAAGGTAAAAAGGAACACCCCCTGTACCAATGCGACCATCTGGACCAAGTGCTACAGTTTCCTGAATGCGATATAGCCAGTTACGGGGAGCAGCAATTCTCCATGCAAATTCATGGTTTCCAATAATTTCAATATTCTTTGCAATTCTGTCGTTGCCAGCTGTGTACTTTTGACCATCGTCGCCGAGAACTGTTGTAGAATTTGATTTTGTATGATACAAAAGTTCAGATACAAGACCTGTGCCTTCTGTAAAGTGTTTGCCAACTGCATCTAAAATATGAGGCTTAAACATTAGTACATTACGAAGATCGTTGTACATGTTCATTGGCTGGTTTAATAATTCGTCAGGAACACCTGGAGAAATTCTGTTAGGTATCGCCGTTGGATCATTTAATTGATAGTTTCCACTCATGATTGATAATTTTTAAGTTAAGAATTGAAAAAATCCTTCGTACTGGTATTGGCAATGTTAACACCTTTATGCGTTTGCGCATTAGATCTTCTCCCGGTTTTCCCTTTACCTGTTGGCATTATACCAAGTTCCCGAAAAGCATTATTTCGTGCTT